>ULWX01047793.1_pt1 | contig 10102 bp, 7 predicted proteins | sample 1960851 | NCBI WGS metagenome assembly ULWX01 (sample SAMEA4835826, study PRJEB28245) | human gut metagenome | biome: gut microbiome; material: fecal sample | place: Denmark | collected 2008 | reverse complement strand
TTGGAGGAAAATATGAGACGGATTGCAGCGATATTATGCTCGGCGGCAATACTGGCCTCCTATCCCGGGATTGCCGCCCTGGGCCAGGAACCGGCAATCGCCATCCCCGTGGGAGCGGGGGTATCAGGGAGCAGCCTCTATGGACAGGAAGATGGATGGACAGGGGAGGATGTACAGGCGGCGGAAAGTGCGCAGACGGTAGATGTGCAGACGGCGGGAGATGCGCGGGCCGCGGTAGATGTTCGGGCGTCGGGGGACGCGCAGGCGGTAGATGTGCAGACGGCGGGAGACGCGCGGGCCGCAGGAGATGTTCGGGCGTCGGGAAACGCGCAGGCGGTAGATGTGCAGACGTCGGGGGACGCGCGGGCCGCGGGAGATGTTCAGACGGCGGGAGATGCCCAGGCAGCGCCTGCGGACCAGAGTCAGGCAGCTGTCCAGATAGCCGCTCCATCGGCCATTCTCATGGAAGCATCTACCGGACAGGTAATCTATGAAAAGGATGCAGATGAAAAGCGAAGCCCGGCCAGTGTTACCAAAGTTATGACGCTGATATTGATTTTTGATGCCCTTCAGTCCGGAAAGATCCAGCTGACGGACGAGGTAGTTACCAGCGCCCACGCCAAATCCATGGGAGGTTCCCAGGTGTTCCTGGAGGAAGGCGAGAAACAGACCGTGGAAACCTTGATTAAATGCATTGTCATTGCATCCGGCAATGACGCGTCTGTGGCCATGGCGGAGTACATAGCAGGCAGCGAGGATGAGTTTGTACGGATGATGAATGAAAGGGCAGCCAGCCTTGGCATATCCAACACCCATTTCGTGGATTGCTGCGGACTTACGGAATCCCCGGACCATTACACTACGGCCAGGGACATCGCCATCATGAGCCGCGAGCTGATTAATAAATATCCTCAGATACATAATTATTCCACCATATGGATGGAGAATATAACGCATGTCACAAAGCAGGGAACCAAGGAATTCGGCCTGTCCAATACAAATAAGCTGCTCAAGATGGCAACTAATTTTACGGTCACAGGCCTTAAGACAGGTTCCACCTCCATTGCAAAATACTGCCTGTCTGCCACAGCGGAAAAGGACGGGGTGCGCCTGATTGCCGCCATCATGGCTGCGCCGGATTTTAAGGCCAGGTTTGCAGACGCCCAGACCCTTCTCAACTATGGATATGCAAACTGCAAGCTCTATGAAGACAAGGAACATCTGCCGCTTCCCCAGATGCCGGTTACCGGCGGCGTGGAGGATGAGGTAGGGCTTACCTATGAGGGAACATTTTCCTATCTGAGCCTTAAAGGGGAGGATTTGGGAGCTATTGAGAAAAAGCTGGTGCTTTTGGAATCCGTACCCGCTCCGGTGGAACCGGGGCAGAAGGCAGGTGTGCTGGAGTACTCCCTGGGAGGCAAAAAACTGGGAGAGGTTAATGTGCTGACCAACGGGAGCATACGGGAGGCAGGTTATATGGATTATCTGAAGAAGCTTGTGGGGGCCTGGAAGCTGAACCGGCAGTAGCTAATAGCTTTATGTGCAGAGGATTATTTGCAGGGGCTGATATTCAGGGTAATGAAATAAGGGGTATTAATTTCGCTGTCATCCTGATGGATGGCAGCCTTTTTAACGGGGATTAAAATGCCGCAAATGTTTTTGTTAACTGTTTCTATGTGCCCCTATCAACTTCTATATATTCCATCGCATTCTATGACCTTCGGCAAAATATATGAGGCTCTGTGGAGTAACGGATTGGGGATATGGGGATGGATGAGAAGCTTGTATTTTGGGCAGCGTAATGGTTGATTGGCATGGAGCGCTTTTGCTGGCAAAACATGGTGAGTAAAGAAGCAGAAAACAGATATAAACTAAATCAATGACAGAAAAGGTAAAAAGCAGCGAAAAATAAAAGACAGCAAGGAAAATGACAACAAAACCAGCTAAAGGGCATAACTTTGTTAGCTGGTTTTGTTGTCGGGCTTGTTGTCTGCCGTATTGTCGATTGATTGCTTTTATTTGTTTGGCCTGCTGTTTGTTCTACTGTTTGTTCTGCTGTCTGTTTTTCTGTTTGTTCTACTATCTGTTCAGCTATCTGTATTGCTGGCTGTATTGCCGTCTATTTTGCCGCCTGTTCAGAAAATTGTGTGGTCACAAGGTCTTCATAGGGAACACGTGCCGACAGTTCGCCTGCCTCTTCCAGAATGTTTTCCAGAAGCTCAAAGCTTTCTTTTTCAAATACGGTGTCATCCTTCCATGTATCCTGGTCCTTATAACGGCCTACGATAACCGCGAGTTTATCCACCGGTGTTTCTTTAAACTGGGGCTGTATGGTTTTGGCTATTTCTTCGGCTGAATGGGAGTTTACGTAGTCTATGCCTTTTTGAATTGCATTGGTAAACTTCTGAATGATTTCCGGGTTCTGTTCAACGTAACTCTTCCTGGCACAGTAAGCAGTGTAAGGTACATATCCGGATTCTGTTCCAAGAGAAGCCACCACATATCCGCTTCCCTCGCTCTCCAGAGTGGTTGCAAAAGGCTCAAATTCCACGGTATAGTCCGCATCATCGCTGGTAAATGCAGCTGCGGTCAGCCCGAAGTTAATGCTCTGGTCAATAGAAAGGTCTGTTTTGGGGTCCATACCGTGTTTCTTTAAGATATACTCAAAGACCATCTGAGGCATGCCGCCTGCGCGTCCGCCGAGAACCTTCTTGCCTTTCAGGCTTTCCCACTTAAAATTGTCCTCAGGCTGGCGTCCCACCAGGAAGTTGCCTGCGCGCTGGGTCAGCTGGGCGAAGTTCACCGCATAGTCCTGGGAACCTTCCTGGTATACGTAGATGCTGGCTTCGGAGCCCATAAAACCAATTTGGGCGTCGCCGGAGATAAGGGCGGTCATAACCTTATCAGCACCCGCGCCGTTGACAAGGGTCAGGTCGATGCCTTCGTCCTCAAAGTAGCCCAGTTCAATGGCTGCGTATTGGGGGGCGTAGAAGATGGAATGGGCTACCTCGTTGAGGACCAACGGGGTGTTGCCTGAGGATGAACTGCCGGATGATTTTGAACAGCCGGTTAGGGCAGCGGCGGTGAGGGCTCCTGCCAGCAGGGGGATTATAATTTTCTTCATAATATGCTCCTTGTTTGATAAATGGGGTTAGTATAGTTTATTAGGGGGGACAAGGGGGGGTGAGGGAAAATGTAAAAATGCGGAGATTATGAAGGGGAAGATATAGTTAAAACGATCGATCTTGTGGTATAATTCTTTAGAGAAGTATCAGATTCAGAGCAGAAAAAGAGTAGCTTTGAATAAACCTAAAACTGCTCTGAATGTGATTCTTCTCAATTGTACCAATTCGCGGAACTTCAGCCGTGAACTATATGGGGATAGTATCCTTCCTGGAAACCCAAAACAGAGTCCATACGGGGAATATACGGTAAAATCAGCCTGGTATTTTGAGATTCCCGCATTTCAGGGTATGCTTTGTAGACCTTCCTGAGGGAGGTCTGAAAAAGAAATATATCAGGTAACCCGGATTTATGGGTAAGGAACATGGCACCTTCCAAGCAGCTTCATGGAGGCATGTCCGCATTGGAGACATATGCGTATATCAAACTTCCAGACTGATTTTATTAGTTCTGCCATTGATAAGCCGGCATAACGCTGCCCACCCTGAAGCCTGAAAATAAGCCTTAGGTTTCGTGTCTTCATACGGTTGTTCAGGAAACCATAATACATGATTTTCTAAAAACCGTGAGGAAGTACATGCATCAGGAAACGCCGGATGAATTCCGTGCTGTCAAGGGTAATCTGACGTTTGGGTTCTTCCGGCTTCTTTCCTCTGGCAGAAAACGTAACCTGATTCTGTGTAACAGAACGGATTCTGCTGTTAGAAATGGCGGTTTTGTGGGTATAACGTCCCAGGTATTCGATGGCATTGCCAAAACCGTGAAAGGTTTCTTTGATGTAAGGACACCAGTCTTTTTTGTAAAGGTTGTTTTTCCATTCGTTCCAGTCATAAGAATTGCGCAGCGTTTCACAGGAAGAAGAAAATACCAGGGAGCCGCTTTCATAAAGAGAAGAAAGCAGCGCCATAAATTTGCCCCTGAATTTATCCCGCAGAACAGCCACCGGAATAAAAAAATGACCGGATGATGTACGGATTCTTCCATCCCGTGTAAGGCCGCCGCCGGAAACAATGCAGTGCAGATAATGTAAAGCTTTACATTATCTGCATAATGACAAGCGGGATATTATGACAAGGGAAGTAGTATTTTCTAATAAATACAGTCTTTTTCAGCTGCTTCCCTTTACATAATTTAATGCCCCAGAGAATTTAACCAGCTCATAAGAGCCTTATCGTCAACCCAGTCTTTTGCTTTTACCAAAAAAAAAAAAGGGGGGTTGGGGGGTTGGGGGTCGGTGAAGGTGTTTTTTGCTAGGCAAGTTTTTCTATTGCCTCGCGTTTCATCTTAACATTTGCTTTTGAATAAATCTGTGTCACCTTTAAATCAGTGTGCCCAAGGAAATCCCGGATATAGACTGGATTGATATCTGCCTCTGTCAGATGGACAGCTTTACTGTGCCGGAGGATATGAGGTGTGATTTTTCCCATACCGGCATCCTCTGCATATTTTTGAAGGATATAAGTGATACCTTGTCTCGTAAGTTTTTCTTCCCGGTGATTAAAAAATAGCGGCGTGTCTGCCCTGCATGGAGTATCCAGTCTGTAACAGGCTATATAATCCCTAAGTATGACTGCGGTTTCCTTCATGAGTGGTACAGTCCTGGTTTTTCTTCCTTTCCCTGTAAGCGTTACTTGCGGGGGCACGGTAAAACTGATATCCCTTATTCTGACATCGGCTAATTCCTGCACCCTGCATCCACTGTCATAAAGAAGGCACAGAAGAGCCAGGTCCCTTTTTCCGTGTACGGTTGTGACATCTGGTGCTGCAAGCAGTTTTTCCGTCTGTGCCGTGTCCAGATATTTTACTTCTGTCTGTGCGGTTTTCTTTACAGGTATGGACAGTATCTGCTGTGCATGAAATATATGTTCCGGCCGCTGGCTGCACAGATACCTGAACAGGGAATGGATTGCCGCAAGCCTTATATTTCTCGTTGAAGGGCTGTTTGTCCTTTCGGATTCCAGCCAGTCAAGAAAGCCTTCCAAACGTTGTGCAGTTATATCGTTAATCCTCAGGGCTTCGGGTCTTATTCCGTATACCTTTGTCTGGAAAAAGCGGTTACAAAAAACCTGGAAAAACTGCTTTTAAAGCTGGCAGCATTTGTAGAAGAGTGTTAGGGCCTTTACGGGCTGAAACTGGTTTATAATAAACAAGTAAAAATGAAGCATGCCAAGATGCTGAGAAAAAACTGTATGCTCTGAAAGACGCGGAGGGGATTGTATTCGTACATGGTACCGGAAAGCAGAAATCCCCTCTTCAGAAAAGTATAGAAACATTGGAGGGCCATTTAGATAAACTTAAAGAATACACACAAAAACTTTATCTGTGTGGGGAGCGTAACAGCTATTCAAAGACCGATCATGATGCTACGTTCATGCGGATAAAGGAAGACGCTATGGGGAATGGCTAGCTGAAGGCAGGGTATAATGTACAGCATGGGGTAGACAGCGAATACATTACCTGGCTTACCATAAGCCCACAGATACCACCATGCTCATCTCTTTTTTTAAGGGCCTTAAGGAAAACCTGAACTTTCAATATGAAAAGGTCGTGACAGATGCGGGATATGAAAGTGATAAAAATTACAGCTATCTGGAGGAGAATGTCCAGATTGCCTTTATAAAGACGGCTAATTATGAGATATCAAAAACGAGGAAGTACTAGAAGGACATAGGCTGGATTGAAAATATGGTATATCATGAAGAAACGGACACCTACACATGCGCAAATGGGAAGGAACTGCAGTTCAGCTATACCAAAAAGGAACGGAGCAAAACGGGATATGAGCGGGAAACCCAGGTATACAGTTGCCAGGAATGCGATGGATGTCCACATAAAAAAGAATGTATTAAAAGGAACCGCAGCAAGAAGCCGCTGAAGGAGCGGAGCAAGGCACTGTATGTATCCAGGTAGTTTGTGGAGTACCGGAAGGAAGACCTGAAACGGATCATAAGCGAGGTAGGTTGTGAACTACGGATGAACCGAAGCATCCAGGCGGAAGGTTCATTTGGTGATCTGAAACCGGACAGTGGGTTCCGACGGTTCCTGTGTCGTGGGACAGTAAATGTAAAAACGGAAGACATCCTGTTGGCGTTGGCCCACAACATGAGGAAACTGCACAATAAAATCCAAGCGGATCGAACTGGAACCTATTTATTTCCACTGAAAAAAGCGCGTAAAATAGAATCGTGAAACAAGAGAGACACTGCAAGAAGGCAGGGTCTGTAAAGGTGTGCCTTATGCACCTTCAAAGAACCTATAATTTCCTGTATTTAGTCCGAAAGTACAAAGAAGGGGCTGTTACACCTATGATTTTTCAATCACTGGTGCGACAGCCCCTGCTGACTTGGTATATTCATTATCCAGAGTATCCGGAGGAAGGGAACCGCATTATATTTCATAAGCATCAGGCATCCCATCCGTTTCATCAGCATGGGTAAAGTAATACCATGAGACAGGCGGTGAGAGCAATTAAGAAGCACGAACAGTGGCAGATGAATGGGAAAAAATTTTGAGATGGAAATCTTGTTGAACAGGTTCATAAATATTGTGACTGCACGGTATTGAATGATTTTATCCAGCAAAAATTTGGACTTGTGGATGCTTTAGATGATATTGAAAAGATGACAACCAATATGTTGTTGTTACATATGAGCTTATATCTGAATGGTATAATACCGGACAACTGGTCGAAGAATTTACCAACTTCTATGAATGCGTCAATTAAGAATAATGCGTATATCTTTATTGATCGTTTTATGAAGAGCGATAAGGCTGAGGATTATAAAGCAATTTCTAAAAAGATTGCTGAAAAACTGAATGTTTTTACCTATGTATCAGGATGGGATCTGGATAGTTTTGCAGATGTAGATACATTCATGGATTTTGATTTGGTGACTATCCAAAGATTGCAGAAACTACTGGTGGATAAGACTGGAGAGTATGAGAGATATATCCGAATTATCAAGCAGCGAAGGAAGTCGTATTGGAATAGTGAACTGATGCATGATTACATGACAATCCACTATGCTTGTAGATTCTTGCAGAAAATGCAGGAAGTCGATTCGACATTTAGTGAACTGGAAGAGAAGATTTTTCCTTACACATGGAAATAGTGGGAACGATTTTACCAGAAAAGTTCCAATGTCTTATATGATTCAGACAGATATGGGAGATATAGATGTTGATTTGATTGTGGAGGTTCCATATGGTACAAATATTTTCCCTAAACAAGGGGAAAGCAAAAAGTATGTACATGGCGGGGATGCTCTGCAGGAAGTAGTTATTCCAATTATCCAGATTGAGAATAAGAAGAAAAATCGAGAAAGAAACCGTCCTAATGTTGCGACTGTAAAACTTGTTTCGATTAGCAGAAAGATAACATCGCTCATCACATTCTTGGAATTTTACCAGAACGAAGAAGTTGATGATAAGACCCTGCCGTGTAATTATGAGGCGTATTTTGTCGATTCAAAAAACGAGCAGATTACAAACTCTATTGTCATTAATTGTGATAGTAAAAGCAAGGAAATGGCAGACAGGTCCTATAAGGAGAAATTTACATTTAAAAACAAAAAGTACAATGCGAATGAGCAGTACTATTTGGTAATCAAGAACTACAATGATAACTATGCAGAAGAAGAGAGAATACCATTTGCAATTGATATTCTGTTCAGCAACAAATTCAATTTTTAGGAGGTCAATATGGATGCATTAGACCAACTTGCGATAAATAATTTTACTGGTCGTATTGTAAGAAAAGATCTTTCCAAAAAGATTAAGGGCAGTTTGAATGTTCCAATCTATGTTTTAGAATATCTGTTGGGCATGTACTGTGCAACGGATGATGAAGATAGTATTAATCAGGGTGTGGAACGTGTAAAGAAAATTCTTGCTGACAACTATGTGCGACCGGATGAGGCAGAAAAAATAAAGTTTAAAATTACAGAGCGTGGATCATTTACCGTCATTGATCGCGTTCAGGTTACTGTGAATGTTGAAAAGGGGCTTTGCTTTGCAGATTTAATGAATCTCGGAATGAGCAAAGTTCCCATTAGATCTGAATATGTTTCTCAATTTGAGAAGCTTTTGGCCGGCGGCATTTGGTGTATTGTTCAATTGGGATATGGTGGAGAAGGAATGGAGGCAGTTTCATGTGAAATCTATGATGCATATGGAGAAAAGAACTCCGGTACTGTAATCGTAGAAGAACTTACCCCAATTCAGATGCCTAATCTTGATTTGAATGAGGTATTTGAGGGACGGAAACAGTTCTCAAAAGAAGAGTGGATTGATCTTATGCTTCGGTCTATAGGTATGGAACCCACTCAGCTGGAAGAACGCGAAAAATGGCATCTTCTTGAACGACTAGTTCCTTTGGTTGAGAACAACTATAATCTATGTGAATTAGGACCGCGTTCAACGGGTAAATCTCATGTATATAAGGAAATATCTCCAAACAGTATACTTGTGTCTGGCGGTCAAACAACGGTTGCTAACTTATTTTATAACATGGGACGCCGTCAGGTTGGATTAGTTGGCCATTGGGATGTTGTTGCCTTCGATGAGGTAGCAGGAATCAATTTTAAGGATAAAGATGGAATTCAGATCATGAAAGATTATATGAACTCTGGATCTTTCGTAAGAGGTAAAGATGAGGTGGCAGCATCAGCATCTATGGTATTTGTTGGAAATATTAATTACTCGGTGGATGTATTGTTGAAAACATCGCATCTATTCCAGCCATTCCCGGACTTAATGGCAAGTGATACAGCTTTTTTTGACAGAATGCATTTTTATCTGCCGGGCTGGGAAGTACCGAAACTTGCCCCAAAGCATTTCACAGATGCATATGGTTTTATTACGGACTATGTTTCAGAGTTTTTTAGATGTATGCGCAAGTATACGTTTTCGGATGCAATTGATAAGTATTTTAAACTGGGAACAACGCTGAATCAAAGAGATGTGATAGCTGTTAGAAAGACAGTTTCAGGATTTGTAAAAGTGCTTTATCCGAATGGAGAGTATACCAAAGATGAGATTGAAGAGATTTTGAAATATGCTCTGGAAGGTCGTCGCCGTGTAAAGGAACAGTTAAAACGAATCGGTGGAATGGAATTCTATGCAGTTAACTTCTCATACATAGATAATGATACTTTTGAGGAACGGTATGTGGGAGTTTCTGAGCAAGGAAGCGACAAGCTGATTCCAGAGGGTACTCCAAAGCCAGGAACAGTGCACACAGTCAGCTGTGCAGCGAGTGGAATGCTTGGAGTTTATCGGTTGGAAAATGAAGCCGTGGCCGGTAACGGTAAGTTTACGAAAGTGGGTAGTACGAATAAAGATACAAACAATAGTATTTCCAATGCGATCAATTTCTTCAAGGCAAATTCGCAGCATATTAGTTCAATGATAAATATGTCAAATACGGATTTCATGATGGACATCCGAGATTTACAGGGACAAGGTCCAGCAGATGATTTATCTTTGGCAGTGTTGATTGCATTGTGCTCTTCGGCATTGAAAAAGTCGGTATTGAGCCAGCTTGCAGTATTGGGTGGATTTAGTATTGGTGGTACAGTAAATCGGATTGACCAGCTGGCAAATGTTCTTCAAGTAGCACATGATGCAGGGGCAAATAAAATTCTGCTTCCGTCAAATGCGAAGAAACAGATTGTGGATGTGCCGGATGATTTATTTGTGGCATTCCAGATAATCTTTTATAATTCTCCAGAAGATGCAGTATTTAAGGCTCTGGGGGTTGAATAGACACTGTTTGAAACACCTTCATAATTCTGTAGTAAATTTCAGCATCTATCCAAATGCAAGATGGATTTGGGAGTGAAATGCTTGCATCTAGATATACTTATTATGAGGCAAATGGAGTGTGTGAAGAAAAGTCTGTAAAAGCTGATCTTCTATG
>ULWX01052050.1_pt1 | contig 10172 bp, 12 predicted proteins | sample 1960851 | NCBI WGS metagenome assembly ULWX01 (sample SAMEA4835826, study PRJEB28245) | human gut metagenome | biome: gut microbiome; material: fecal sample | place: Denmark | collected 2008 | reverse complement strand
CCCCCCAGCCGCTGGAGCGGCGGTATCTCCGCCAGAACTATGTGTTCACCGCCGGGGAGACGGGTCGGTATCTGCGCCGCGACCCCGGTCATATCGCCCCGGAAACGCTCACCGCGCCCATCTTTGCGCGCGTGCGGGGCGAGGACGAGGTTACGCGCATGCAGTACGCCGACCTCTGCACGTGGCTGCCCTACGACATTTTGCAGAAGGCCGACAAGATGAGTATGGCAGCGTCGCTGGAGCTGCGCGTGCCGTTTCTGGACCGGGAAGTGTACGAGCTTGCCATGCAGCTTCCGCCGGAAGTGCGTGTAACGCGAAAGGGCGGCAAGCGCCTGCTGCGCGCTGCGGCTGGGAGAACGTTGCCGGAAAGCACGGCACAGGCAAAAAAGATCGGCTTTGTCACGCCGCTGAACGACTGGCTGCGGCAGGAGCGGTACTACGACATGGTGCGCGCCGCATTTGCGAGCGACGCGGCGGGGCAGTTTTTCCGGCAGGACGCGCTGCTTGCACGGTTGGAGGAGCACCGCGCCGGCAAGGACGGCGGCATGAAGCGGATCTGGAGCGTCTATTGCTTTCTCGTGTGGTATCAGGTGTTTTTCGGGCAAGGAGGTGCGGGATGCTGAATCAGGAACCGCTGGTGGGCGTGCTGGGCGGCGTGGGGCCGCTGGCGACCAGCCGGCTTCTGCGCCGGGTCATCGAGTTGACCGACGCGTCCGCCGATCAGGCGCATGCAAACCTGCTTGTGCTGGATCATGCGGCGATCCCGGACCGGACGGCGTATCTGCTCGGAAGCAGTGCGGAAAATCCCGCGCCAGTCCTGGCGGCGGATGCGGCGCTGCTGGAGCGCGCGGGGTGCGACGCGATCGTCATCCCCTGCAACACCTCACACGTGTTTTACGACGAGATTCAGGCCGCCGTTTCCATCCCTGTGGTGCATCTGATCGAGCTGGTGGCGGACGCGGCGGCGGCGCGCGGGATGCAGACGCTCTGCATCCTCTGCACGGAGGGCACACGCGCGGCGAACCTCTATGGCGCGGTCTGCCGCAGCCGGGGCATCCGCTGCCGCTATCCGGACACGGCGGTGCAGGAGATGGTCACGTCGGTGATCTACGACCGTGTGAAAGCCGGAAAGACCGCGTCCGAGCAGGTGCTGCGCTCCGTCATCGAGCTGGAGCTGGACGCCGGGGGCGACGGCGTGGTGCTCGGCTGCACGGAGCTGTCCGTGGCGTTTCAGGATCTGGCGCTTGCCGCGCGATATCCAGCCGTGCTGGATTCGCTGGAGCTGCTCGCACAGGAGACGGTCGTGCGCGCGGGCAAGCGCCTGCGTGCGCCGACGCTCTGCGAAAATTCGCGCGGTTAATTCCCCAAATGCACACCGCCCCGGAATCGTTTCGGAGGTGGTGCGCATTCTTCCTGTCGAACATGCAGTCAAAACGACGGTTTCCCTTGACAAACATAAAACTACGTTTTATAATAAATCATATGATGCAGAACAATTGATTTGAAACGAGTGATTTCGAGAAAGGACGATGCTTCATGCCGCCAAAACCGAAGTTTACACGGGAAGAGATCGTGGCCGCCGCGCTGGAGCTGGTCAGCGCGAAGGGGATGGAGGCGTTGACCTCCCGCGATCTGGGGGCGCAGCTCGGCAGCTCCGCCCGCCCAATCTTCACGGTCTTTCGGAATATGGAGGAGGTACAGCAGGCGGTGCAGCAGGCCGCCATGGAACGCTTCAATGCCTTTGCGCAGAAGGCGATGCAGTACACGCCGGCCTTCAAACAGTTCGGGATGCAGATGCTCCTGTTTGCGCAGGAGGAACCGAAGCTGTTCCAGCTCTTGTTCATGTCGGAAAATGAGCAGGCCAAAAGCTTCCGGGATGTGTTTGCCGGGCTGGGAGAAACGGCGCGCGTCTGCATCGAAGTGATCGAGTCGGATTACGGGCTGACGCCGCAGGACGCGGAGCGGCTGTTTCAGCACGTGTGGATTCACACCTTTGGCATCGGCGCGCTATGCGCGACCCGCGTCTGCCGCTTTTCCGAAGCGGAGATCAATGAAATGCTGGGACAGGATTTTATGGCCATGATGCTGCTCGTGAAATCGGGAGCGCTGCAGCAGCCGACCGTAAAGCCTGTTTTGAAAACGGGGGAGTGACCATGAAAGCCAAGCTTTGGTTGAATACGCTCTGATCATACGATGAGAAAGCGGTATATCCCCAATACATTGAGCGCGTCCCGCGCCCTGCTTTCCATATGGCTTCTGTGGGCAAACGGTGTCTGGTTTTGGGTTGGATACGGTGTCTGTGGTCTGACCGACATTCTGGACGGATATCTTGCCAGACGGCTTCATGCAGAAAGTCAGACGGGCGCTGTGATAGACAGTCTTGCAGACTTGCAGTTTTCTATCCTGTGCGCAGTTCGGCTGTTGCCACAGGCGCATCTTTCAAAATGGGTGTGGCTCTGGATCGGCGCGATCACTGCAGTTAAAATTGCCGCATTGTTACTCGCCCGGGCGCAGCACAGACAGCCTGAGTTTGCGCATGCTACTGCGAATCGGATCACTGGATTGCTGATTTTTTTGCTTTTGCCTGCATTGGTACAACTGCAATGGAGATGGCTGCAGTATCTGCTGTGCATCGCCGCGAGCTGCGCAGCGGCCGGGGAACTTGTGGGAACCGGGAATATGGAAAAGAATGAACAGAAACAGCGGATGGAGGAATCAAGCAATGAACAAAAGACTGTATAAATCGAACGAAAACAAAATGCTGGACGGCGTGTGCGGCGGCATTGGCGAATACTTCGGCATGGATCCAACGCTCGTCCGGCTGGCGTGGGTGCTGTTCTGCGCGCTCGGCGGCAGCGGCGTGATTGCCTATCTCCTTGCGGCGATCATCATTCCCCGCCGGCCGGAAGGATTTTGACGCAGCGTCCGGAGGAAAGAAGCATCATGCACAACATGATTGAGATCGAACACCTGTCCAAACGCTTCGGGGCGATCGAAGCGGTGCAGGACTTGAGCTTCCACGTCAAAGAGGGCGAGCTGTTCGCCTTTCTGGGCGTGAACGGCGCGGGCAAAAGCACCACGATCAACATCCTGTGCGGACAGCTTGCCAAGGATGCCGGAACCGTCCGGATCGGCGGGGTCGATCTGGATACCGACGCCGACACCATCAAGCGCAGCCTGGGCGTGGTATTCCAGAACTCCGTGCTGGATCAGGCGCTGACGGTGCAGGACAATCTGGAAAGCCGGGCGGCGCTGTACGGGATCACCGGCAGCGCGTTCAAAACCCGGCTTGCCGAGCTTGCGGCGCTGCTGGATTTCGAGGATTTGCGCAAGCGCCCGGTGGGCAAGCTTTCCGGCGGCCAGCGGCGCAGGATCGACATTGCCCGCGCGCTGCTGCATGCGCCGAAGCTCCTGATTCTGGACGAGCCGACCACCGGACTCGATCCTCAGACCAGAAGACTTTTGTGGGACGCCATCGGCGGCCTGCGCAGACAGCGACATATGACGGTGTTCCTTACCACCCATTACATGGAGGAGGCTGCCGACGCGGACTACGTGGTCATTCTGGACAGCGGTAAGATTGCCGCCGAGGGTACGCCGCTGGCGCTGAAAAATGCCTATACCGGCGACTTTATCACGCTCTACGGCGTGACGGCGGAGCAGGCTGGCGCGCTGGGCTGCCCCTGCGAGCCGCTGCGGGACGCCTGCCGGGTCTCGGTACCGGACACCGCTGCGGCCACGGAGCTGATTTTAAAATACCCGGAGCTGTTCCGGGATTACGAGATTACCAAGGGCAAAATGGACGACGTATTTTTGGCCGTGACCGGCAAAAAACTGACGGGAGGTGCGGAAAAATGAGCGCACTGCATGCGTTGGTCAAGCGGAACACGAAGCTCTTTTTTAAGGACAAGGGCATGTTCTTTACCTCGCTCATCACGCCGGTGATTTTGCTGGTGCTGTACGGCAGCTTTCTGGGCGGCGTCTATGAGGATACCTTCCGCGGCGTGCTGGAGGGCTTCGGCGCGCCGGTATCGGACAGGCTCCTCGGCGGCTGCGTGGGCGGCGAGCTGGCCTCGTCTCTGCTGGCGGTGTGCTGCGTGACGGTGGCTTTCTGCTCTAACATGCTCATGGTGCAGGACAAGGTCAGCGGGGCACGGCACGATCTGACCATCACGCCGGTGCGCAGCGGGACGCTCGCGCTGGGCTATTACATTGCGACGCTGCTTTCCACGCTGCTGGTGTGTTATGTGGCAACCGGCGTGTGCCTGCTGTATCTGGCGAAGGTGGGATGGTACCTGACCGGGGGCGATGTGCTGTGCCTGCTGCTGGATGTGCTGCTGCTGGTGCTGTTCGGCACGGCGCTGTCAAGCATCATCAACCATTTTCTGTCCAGCCAGGGGCAGATTTCTGCGGTCGGAACGATCGTCAGCGCGGGCTACGGCTTTCTCTGCGGGGCGTATATGCCCACCTCCCAGTTTTCCGAGGGGCTGCAGAAGCTCATCTCCTTTCTGCCGGGTACGTACGGCACCTCGCTTTTGCGCAATCACGCGCTGCGCGGCGTGTTCGGGGAGATGGAGGCGCAGGGCTTTCCGGCGGAAGCGGTGGAGACCATCCGGGACGCGGTGGACTGCAACCTGTATTTCTTCGGAGACCGGGTGGAGCCTGGGGCGATGTACGCCGTCCTTGGCGGCGCGGTCGTTGTGCTGATCGCCGTCTATGTTCTGCTGAATGTGCTGCGCGGCGCAAAGCAGAAATAAAGGAGCAGGCGTATGCGGGATTTTGTGATGGCGGCGCTGCCGTGGGTCGTGATCGGCCTTGCCGTCGCGGTATTTATGGCGAATTGCGCACAGAAAGAAGACCGTGCAAAATCGAAAACGCACGGTATGGCGATCGGTATGTCCGTTGGAATTCTGGCCGGCATTGCGCTTTCCGCAATGGGCGTGCTGGAGAATGACGCGCTTGGGATCGGGATCGGGATCGGGATGCTCTGGGGCATCGCGCTCGGCGGAACAGGCGGAAAACAAAACGAGAAGGACGGCCGCAATTAGGCGGCTTCGTCCGGGAGGAACAACATGAAGCTGAAAAACCCATTGCTGGCTGTGACCGACATGGAGCGGTCCGTGGCGTTTTATCAAACGGTGCTGGGACTGCGCAAGACCATGGATTTCGGCGCAAACGTGACACTGACGGGCGGCTTATCCCTGCAGACCTGCGAGAGCTGGGCGGCGTTTCTCGACAAGGCGCCCGAAGAACTGGGCTGGAGCGGCAAGGTGAGCGAGATCTATTTTGAGGAAGAGAATTTCGACGCCTTTGCGGAAAAACTCCGGCAGCTTGACATTCACTATGTCCACCCCGTCAAAGAGCACGCCTGGGGACAGCGTGTGGTGCGATTTTACGACCCGGACGGCCACATCATCGAGGTGGGCGAAACTATGAAAACGGTCTGCCGGCGGTTTCTGGCCGCTGGCATGACTCCGGAGCAGGCGGCCGAACGGATGGATGTGCCGCTGAAGTTCGTGAGGGCGTGTATGCGCTGACGGCACGCAAACCGTCCGGCGGCTGAGCGCCGAGACGGTCGTGAACGGATTGCACGATACGCCGGTGTGCTTTGCGGAAGACGGCTTTTCTCAGGCGGCGGAAAATAACCCTTGACTCTCACACTGTGGCAGGCACTACAATGCACTTGCGCGCAAGACAACCAACAGATCTGGAGGTATCCCGTGCTAAAAATCGGAGATTTTTCAAAACTGTCCAGAGTCAGCATTCGTATGCTCCGTTACTACGATGACATCGGCCTGCTCAAGCCGGCGGAGACGGACCCGTATACCGCCTACCGGTATTACAGCGAAAACCAGCTTCCTGTCGTGAGCCGGATCACGGCACTGAAAGACATGGGGTTCGGCCTGTCCGCGATTGGAGAGATGCTCGCCGGCGACAACGACAAGGAGACGCTGATGCGCCGCCTGCGTCTGAAGCAGGCAGAGCTTTTGGAATTGCAGGAACAGACGGCATACCGCCTGCGGCTTCTGGAGACAGCCTTGGAACGGCTGAGAAAGGACGATCAAGCAATGAAATATGATGTTACCCTCAAAACTTTCCCCACGCGCTATGCGGCGACGGTCCGGATGACGATCCCCAGCTATGGGGAGGAGGGCGTGCTGTGGAGCACGCTGATGAGCGAAACGGCCCGGATGAACCTCATACCCGATGAGCCCTGTTATTGCTGTGCCGTGTTCCACGACAAGGAGTTCAAGGAGACCGACGTGGATGTGGAGGTGCAGAAAACGGTCAAGGGACACTATCCGGATACCGAGCATGTGATCTTCCGCACGCTGCCGGAGGTGACCGTGGCCGCCGCCATCTGCCGCGGCTCTTATTCCCAGATGGGAGACATCAACGCCGCCGTTGCCCGGTGGGTATCGGACAACGGCTATGTGTATGACGGCCCTATGTTCAACATCTATCACGTCAGTCCGCACGAGACCTCGGATCCCAATGAGTTTGTGACTGAGGTGTGCTATCCCGTGAAAAAGAAGTAAAAAAACAAGAACACGCCGCAGCACTTCTGCGGCGTGTCCTGACTTGGGCGATTTGGCAAGGAAAGTCGAGCAATTGTATGACGGCGTCTGCTAAACTCAGACTGTCGGAGGTGAAAAGCATGAACGAACAGATTCTGGCGGTTCAGCGGATGCAGGATTACATTGACGCGCATCTGGAAGAAACGATCACGCTTGCGGCGTTATCGCAGGTATCACTGTTTTCGCCGTGGTATTCCTATCGCCTGTTTCAGCGGCATACCGGCCTGACGGTCACGGAATATGTTCGCCGGCTGCGGCTTTCCAGATCTGCCATGCGGCTGAAACACGAGCGCTGCCGCGTGACGGACGTGGCTTACGAGCTGGGCTTTGGCAGCGTGGACGGTTACCAGCGGGCGTTTCACCGGGCGTTTGGCTGCAATCCCGCCGAATACGCCAGAACGAAGATTCCCATTCCGCTTTTTATTCCTTACGGCGTCAAATTCAGAGCACTCAGAAAGGAACCGATGGACATGAGCAACGTACAGAGCGTGTTTGTGCAGCTGATGCACAAGCCGGAACGCAAAGCCGTCATCAAGCGCGGCGTGAAAGCTGAGGACTATTTTGCCTACTGTGAGGAGGTAGGCTGCGACGTCTGGGGGATCTTGAAGAGCATGGACTCCCTGTGCGGCGAGCCGGTCTGCCTGTGGCTGCCGGAAGCCGCCCGGAAGCCGGGCACCTCCGTCTACGTGCAAGGTGTGGAGGTGGCGGCGGACTATACCGGGGTCGTGCCGGAGGGCTTCGATGTGATTGGCCTGCCGGCGGCGGAGTATCTGGCGTTTCAGGGCGAGCCGTTTTGCGAGGAAGCGTACTGTGATGCGATCACAGCGGTGCAGCGCGCCGCTGACCGGTATGATCCTGCGCTGATCGGCTATCAGTGGGACGACACAAATCCCCGCATCCAGCTTGAGCCGCGCGGGGAGCGGGGCTACATTGAGCTGCGCGCCGTGCGCCCGCTGCCGGCGGAGCAGCACGTGTGAGGGCGAGGCTTTGGTGCTGTGACCGGCATAGAACGGGCGTCCTGATGCATAGGAATCCTGTGGGAGGGAAGCATCATGGACTTTGGCATTGCATCCGTGGCGGCGATTACCATCATCGCCTATCTCGTCGGTGCGCTGGTCAAGGCCAGCGGGCTGAACAATAAGTGGATCCCCATCCTCTGCGGCGTCGTTGGCGGCGCGCTGGGCGCTGTAGCAAAGGCGGTCGGCATGCCGGATTTCCCGGCGGGGGACTACATCACGGCGGTCGCCGTCAGCATCGTGAGCGGCCTTGCCGCCACCGGCGTGAACCAGTGCGTGAAGCAAATGAAAAGCGAGTGAGTACGCAGCGCCGCCCCCGGAAGATCAGCCGATCTTCCGGGGGCGGTTTCTGCTCGGATTTTGACGTCACGTTACTTTTGCACATGGAATGTCACTTGGCGGAGTTCGCGGTACTGCGCCTTACCCCAAAGATTGAGATCATCAACAGCACCACCGCTCCAATCGCCATCCAAAGGAAGGACACATTCATGCCGTGCATCAAAGCGTTATCTCCATAAGCCGCTGCAGAGTTTATGCTCACCGTATTCATAATTCCAACAAATACGGCCGATCCAATTGCCCCGGCAATGGTGCGGAAGGAGGTCAGCAGCGAGGACGCGTCCGCCACCTTTTGGGACTTCACATTGCTGGTGCCCCATGTCAGCAGAGGCATCATCAGACTGCCGATGGAAATGTTGCGGATCACATTGAGACCGACGGCGACCCAGAGAGGCGTACTCATGGTCAGATAATACATACCGATGTTGCTGATAACCAGAATGGCAGCGCCGGCAACAAAGATCTTTTTGATCCCCATTTTGTCATATACCGAGGGCTGCAACAACAAAACCAAAGTCTTGAAACGCGTTTGCTACGGCCTCCGTAACTTCCACCGTTTCCGCAACAGAATCCTCCATTGTGCCTCATGACACCTAAGAAGAAGGAGCATGTGGCTCGCCACATACTCCTTCTTCTTAGGTCTTCTTCTTTTGTTCTACCCCAACTATTGACATAGAACCTAAAAAGACAGCGACACGCGCAAGCGCGTCGCTGTCTTTTTTGTAGTCGCAACCGTATAGATGCCGCCAGTTTCGGCCCCACACCTAAAAACCAAATCACAACCCAACGAAGTGGTTATGATTTGGAAAGGAGGAGCGACGGCGTGAATGAGCGATGACTTTTTAAAATAAAAAGTCGTCGCGAACGATACAAAGTCCGCGACGACGTGGTGCTCCAGCGGGGATTCGAACCCCGGACACCCTGCTTAAAAGGCAGGTGCTCTGCCTGCTGAGCTACTGGGGCATGTTCGGTGATCTATCTACAAAATCGAAACGCAGCGAAGCGGTTTTGATTTTGAAAGGAAAAACAAGGCTGTCGGTCTATGGAATCGCACGCGTGCGATTGCATGACCTTACAGCGTTGTTTTGACGCTATGGCTGGGATGGCGGGACTCGAACCCACGATATCAGAGTCAAAGTCTGGTGTGTTACCGTTACACTACATCCCAATGAAAGGGATATATAAGGGGATTGGGATTTCTCCCAATCCCCATTTTGTGGGGTGGGTAAAGGGGTTCGAACCCTCGACACCCGGAACCACAATCCGGTGCTCTCCCAGCTGAGCTATACCCACCATATCGTCAAAAATGGTACGCCAAGAGGGATTCGAACCCCCGGCCTACTGCTTAGAAGGCAGTTGCTCTATCCAACTGAGCTATTGGCGCATATGCCGCAACCGCTTCCGAATTGGCTGGAGCGGGTGATGGGAATCGAACCCACGTATCCAGCTTGGAAGGCTGGTGTTCTACCATTGAACTACACCCGCGAAGGTCTTTCCCACATTTCAGCTTTACGAATATACCATTATCAAAGAGGGTTTGTCAAGTCAAACTTTGAAAATGCAGCAAATTTCTGCGCAAAACAGCGGCGTCAGAAGACGATCCCTTCATTCTGCCGCCGCGCAAGCACGTCGTCTCCATATGGTCCTCCTTTCAAATCCGAAACCATGTTTCGGATTTGATGAGGAAGAACAGGGAAGCGGATATGAAGATTTCGGCTTCAGCCGGAAACGGAATGGAGCGCGCCTGTTCTGACGCATGCTGCGCGCTACCGGATGGCGAACCGGTTACCGGTGATAGAGCTTTTTGGTCTGAAACCGCGGCTCGTAGGTGATGTTGACCTTGAGCTTTTTGAACACATTCTCGTCCACATGGGAAAGGATCACAGTGGAGTGCGCCTCGCAGCCGGCGAGCTTCTCCAGCTGCTGCATGGCGGTTTCTGCGGCTGGGTCGGTGACCGCGCAGATGGACAGGGCGATGAGAATCTCGTCCGTATGCAGCCGGGGGTTGCGGTTGCCGAGATGCGCGACCTTCAGATGCTGGATCGGCTCGATGATTTCGGGCGAGATGAGCGTGACGGACTGGTCAATGCCGCCCAAATGCTTGAGTGCGTTGAGCAGACAGGCGGCCGACGCGCCGAGCAGGGAGGAGGTCTTGCCAGTGATGATCGTGCCGTCCGGCAGCTCCAGCGCAACGGCGGGGCCGTCCGTTTCCCCGGCGCGGGCGAGCGCGGCGGCGACG
>ULWX01029813.1_pt1 | contig 10172 bp, 7 predicted proteins | sample 1960851 | NCBI WGS metagenome assembly ULWX01 (sample SAMEA4835826, study PRJEB28245) | human gut metagenome | biome: gut microbiome; material: fecal sample | place: Denmark | collected 2008 | reverse complement strand
GACGGCGGCGGGGAGCCGCTTCCCGACCCGATGCTGCTGCGGGACATGGACCGAGCCGTCGCGCGCATCCGCCGCGCCATTGAGACGCACGAAAACGTCGCCGTATTCGGCGACTATGACGTGGACGGCATCACCTCCACCTGTCTGGTGACGGACTATCTCCGCCGCAAGGGCGTACCCTGCCGTCCCTACATCCCCGACCGCATTGAGGAGGGCTACGGCCTGAACACCGACGCGATCGACGCGCTGCTGCAAACGGGCACCACCCTGATCGTCACGGTGGACTGCGGCATCACCGCCATTGAGGAGACGGCGTTTGCCACCGCGCACGGCGTCGATATGATCATCACCGACCACCATGAATGCAGCGAGCAGGCGCTGCCGGACGCTGTCGCCGTTGTCGATCCCAAGCGCCCGGATTCGGACTATCCAAATCATGGACTGGCCGGCGTGGGCGTGGCCTTCAAGCTGCTGTGCGCGCTGGAGGGCGATACCGGCGCCATTCTGCGCGACTACGCGGATTTCGTCTCCATCGGCACGGTGGCGGACGTGATGCCGCTGACCGGTGAAAACCGCTATCTCGTGACAAAGGGTCTGGAGCAGATCAACACTGCTCCACGCCCCGGTCTGAAGGCGCTGCTGCGCGAATGCGGCGCGCAGGAAAAGAAAGTGACCGCCTCGACCATCGGCTTCACGCTCGCGCCGCGCATCAATGCCGCGGGACGGCTGGGCAAGACCACTGTGGCCGCGCACCTGCTGATGACGCAGGACCCGTCGGAGGCCGACCGGCTGGCTGCGGGGCTGTGCGAGCTGAACCGCGAGCGGCAGGCGCTGGAGCATCAGATCTGGGAGGAGGCCTCCGCCATCGCGTGCAACTATCCGCCGCAGACGCCCATCGTGCTCGCCAGCGACCGGTGGCATCAGGGCGTGATCGGCATCGCCGCGTCGCGGCTGAGCGAGGAATTCCGTCTGCCGACGATCATGATCTGCTTCGACGGCGACCGGGGGAAAGGCTCCTGCCGCAGCTTCGGCGGGTTCAACCTCTACAACGCGCTGTCCGCCTGTTCGGAATATTTGGAGGGCTTTGGCGGCCATGCGCTGGCCGCAGGGCTGACCATCCGGCGGGAGAACATCGGCCGGTTCCGCGAGGCGCTCGGCGAATACTACCGCGAAAACCCGGCAGACGCGCTGCCGGAGCTGACGTGTGACCTGCGCGTCACCGACCCGCGCCTTCTGTCGATGGAGGGCGTGCAGGCGCTCGACCTGCTGGAGCCGTGCGGCAACGGCAACCCGAAGCCGCAGCTTTGCATCACCAGCGTGCGCCTTGTGAGCGTGACGCCCATCGGCGGCGGCCGCCATCTGCGGATGCACGTGGCCAAAGTCGGGTACAATTTTGAGTGTATCTTTTTCTCCTGCTCGCTCAGCGACCTGCCGGTTCGTCCGGGCGAGTGGGTCGATCTCGCGTTCTGCCCGCAGATCAACGAATTTCGCGGCCGGCGCTCCGTTCAGCTTCTGGTGACGGACGTCCGCCCGGCGGACCCGCTGCCGCTCTGCCGCGACATTTTGCAGGGCGGGCAGATCCCCGCGTGGGACGCGGCGGATTTCTGCCCCATCCGCACGGATTTCGTGCTGGTGTGGCGCTGGCTGCGCGGGACGCTGTGCGTTTCGCTCGGCGAGCTGCCGGGCGTCTGCCCGCGGCCGCTGCACCCGGCAAAGTTCTGCCTGTGCCTGATGGTGCTGGCGGAAATGGGGCTTGTGCAGGTGCAGTTTGAGGACGACCAGCTCACCGTTGTTCCGGTTTCCGGCACGGGGAAGGTCGATCTGGACAATTCCCATCTGCTGCAAGCCCTGAAAGCCTGCAGGCAAAGTCTGCTGTAATCTGGAAAGGAGGTGGCGGGATGTCCGCCGGAACCACCGCAGCGCCCGACACCGCGCCGATCGCTTACGATCTGGAAGCACATTATCGGGAGCTGGAACAAAAAATCACAGCCGCAGGGATCGCGGCCGATCTCGGCCGCGTGCGCGCCGCGTTTGAATGCGCCGACCGGGCGCATTCCGGCCAGAAGCGCAAGGACGGCTCGCCCTACGTGTCGCACTGCATCGCGGCCGCCATCATCACGGCGGAAATGGGGTTGGACGAGGACTCCATCGTCGCCGCGCTGCTGCACGACTGCATTGAGGACACCTCGCTGACGCACGAGGACATCGCCCACAGCTTCGGTTCGACCGTGGCCGACATTGTGGAGGGCGTCACGAAGCTGACCCGCGTGCAGTACACGAGCGTGGAGGAGCAGCAGATGGAAAATCTGCGCAAGATGCTGCTCGCCATGGCCAAGGACATCCGCGTGATTCTCATCAAGATGGCCGACCGTCTGCACAACATGCGCACGATGGCGTACCAGACCGAGGAAAAGCAGCGCATCAAGTCGCTCGAAACGATGGAGATTTACGCCCCCATCGCCCACCGTCTGGGCATGCAGAAGATCAAGTGGGAGCTGGAAGACCTCTCGCTGCTGTATCTCGACCCGGAGGGCTACAAGGCCATCACCGACACGCTCAACGAGCGGATGGACACGCTGGAGCGGTTTATGGGCGATATGCAGCGGAAGATTCAGGCCCGTCTGGAGGAGGACGGCGTGCAGGCGTCCATCTTCTGCCGCATCAAGCACATCTACAGCATCTACCGCAAAATGTACGCGCAGAAGATCGACATCAACGGCATTTTCGACCTCTGCGCTTTCCGCGTCATCGTGGAGACGATCCCGGACTGCTACAACGTCCTCGGCATCATCCACGACATGTTTAAGCCCGTGCCCGGCCGGTTCAAGGACTATATCAGCACGCCGAAGCCGAATATGTACCAGAGCGTGCACACCACGGTCATCGGCTCCGAGGGCATCCCGTTCGAGGTGCAGATCCGCACGTGGGATATGCATCTCACCGCCGAATACGGCGTCGCCGCGCACTGGAAGTACAAAACCGGCGAGCAGGGCGCCAAGCCCGGCGACGAGGAGACGTTCGCGTGGATCCGCCGCCTGCTGGAAACGCAGCAGGAGTCCGACGCGCAGGACTTTTTCCACAACCTTAAGATCGACATGTTTGCCGACGAGGTGTTCGTGTTCTCGCCGAAAGGCGACGTTATCAACCTCCCGGCGGGCGCAACGCCCATCGACTTTGCCTACAGCATTCACTCCGAAGTCGGCAACGGCATGGTCGGTGCAAAGGTCAACGGCCGCATCGTGAACTTCGACCACGTGTTGCAAAACGGCGACATCGTGGACATCCGCACGAGTAAAAACGCCCCCGGCCCCAGCCGCGACTGGCTGGCGCTGGCCAAGAGCGGCGCGGCGCGCACGAAGATCAAGCAGTGGTTCAAAAAGGAGCGGCGCGAGGAGAACATCGTCCACGGCCGCGAGATGTTCGAGCGCGAGCTGCGCCAGAACAACATTGCACCGGCCGACATCATGGGCGACGACATTCTGCCGCTGATCCTCAAGCGCCTGTCTTTCACCACGCTGGACGATCTCTATGCCGCCATCGGCTACGGCGGTGTGACCGCAACGCGAACCGTCAACCGCATCCGCGACGAGATTCTGCGTAGCCAGAAGGCCGAGCAGAAAACCGCGCTCGACAAGATCAACGAGCAGGCCGATCGCCGCAACAAAAAGCAGCGCCGCGCCGTGCACGGTGTGCTCGTCGAAGGGCTGGACAACTGCCTCATCAAATTCTCCCGCTGCTGCACGCCGGTGCCTGGCGACGATATCATCGGTTTTATCACGCGCGGCGCAGGCGTTTCCATCCACCGCACCGACTGCGAAAACTATATCGCCAGCCGGATCCAGCCCGAAAACCGCGACCGCTGGATCACGGTCAACTGGGCCGACCGCACCACCGACGAATACAGCACCACGCTGCTGCTGCTGAGTACGCAGCGCTCCGGTCTTGTAATGGACGTGGCCACCGCGCTCAACGCGCTCAACGCCAAGGTGCGCACGCTCACCGCGCGCGACATTGAAAACAACCGCTCCACCGTCACCGTCACCGTGGAGGTGCATGACGTGTCCGAGCTGCGGCTGATGATCGGCCGGCTCAGCGCCATCCGCGGCGTCATCCGCGTCAGCCGCGTCGGCTCCGCCGAGGCGAAGGCCGACTTTCAGAAAGGAGCTGCCACATGAGAGCTGTTGTAACCCGCGTCACGGAAGCCTCCGTCACCATCGACGGAGCCGTCCACGGGCGCATCGGCAAGGGCTTTCTCGTCCTGCTCGGCGTGCACACGTCCGACACCGAGGCCGAGGCCAGAAAAATCGCCGATAAAATCTGCGGCCTGCGCGTATTTGAGGACAGCGCAGGCAAAATGAACGTCAACCCCGCCGACGCCGGCGCGGCGCTGCTGATCGTCAGCCAGTTCACCCTGTATGCCGACTGCAAGTCCCGCCGCCCCGGCTTCACCGCCGCCGCCCGGCCGGAGACCGCCGTACCGCTCTATGAGCTGGTGCTCGCCGAATGCCGCAGCCGCGGCTTTCACGTGGAGACCGGCGTCTTCGGCGCGGATATGCAGGTCGCGTCCATCAACGACGGGCCTGTGACCATTCTGCTCGACACCGAACACCTGTAAGGAGGAATTGTATGCTGATCAAATGCCTGCCCGTCGGTCACCTGATGACCAACTGCTACGTCGTCACCGACGAAGCCACGCTCGAATGCGCCGTCATCGACCCCGGCGACGAGTCGAACACCATTCTGTATTATCTGGAGGACAACCGCCTCACCTGCCGCGCTATCCTGCTCACACACGGCCACTACGATCACACCGGCGCCGTGGACGCCGTCCATGAGGAGACCGGCGCGAGCGTTTATATGCACGCGCTCGACGCGGGCAAGGCCGTCGCATTTGACAGCTATGCCTACCAGCCGCCTGAGGGTACCATCTTCTACAAGGAGGGCGACGAGGTCAAAGTCGGCAGCCTGACCTTCCGCGTCATGGAAACGCCGGGTCACACGCCCGGCGGCGTCACGCTCATCTGCGGCGACGCGCTCTTTACGGGCGACACGCTCTTCAACGGCTCCTGCGGCCGCACGGACTTCCCCGGCGGCAACATGGACGCCGAGCTGCAGTCGCTTGCGAAGATCGCCGCGCTCCCCGGCGACTACGAGGTCTACCCCGGCCACATGGACTGCTCCACGCTGGAGTTTGAGCGCAAGTATAACCCCTATCTCACCGCGCTGAAGCGGCGCGGTCAGATCTGACCAACCATCCGCAGTTACATCCCCCGGCAGAAGGCTGCTTCTGCCGGGGTTTTCTGTTTTCCCTAAATTCCGAAAAATTTTTCTTGCGTTTTGCACAAGCGTGTGTTATATTGTTCTCGTTTCAAATTCAAATGTCCGCTCATCGCGGACAATCTCACGCAAAGGAGCAAAATCATGAAGATCGGACTTTTGGGATTCGGCGTTGTTGGGCGCGGCGTGTATGACATTCTGGCCGGCCGCGAGGACATTTCGGTGCGCACGGTGCTGTGCCGGCGCGACCTTGGCGAGCTCACCGCGCGAACGACCCGCGAGATGGACGATATTCTCGCCGATCCGGAGATAGACACCGTTGTGGAGGTCATGGGCGGGCTGCACCCGGCGTATGAATACGTCTCTGCCGCGCTCAAGGCGGGCAAGCATGTCGTCACGTCCAACAAGCACCTCGTCTGCCACTACTATCAGGAGCTGACCGCACTGGCGAAGGAAAACGGCGTCGCGCTGCGCAGCACCGCGGCGGTCGGCGGCGGCATCCCGTGGCTGACGAATCTGGAAAAGGCCGCGAAGGTGAACCGCATCTCGAAGATCTGGGGTATCCTCAACGGCACGACGAACTACATCATGGACGCAATGCACAAGAGCGACGTGGACTTTGCTGACGTACTGAAGCGGGCGCAGGAATTGGGCTACGCCGAGGCGGATCCTTCCGCGGACATCGACGGCTGGGATATTCAGCGCAAGCTCATCATCTCCGCAAACGCCGCCTTCGGCGTCTGCCTGAAGGAGGACGACGTGCCCGTGTTCGGCATCCGCAGCGTCACGGCGGAGGACATCCGCCGCTTTCAGGCGCACGGCTACACCTGCAAGCTGATTGCAAGCGCCGAGCGGCTGCGCGACAGCGTGGCCGCCTACGTGGAGCCGACGCTCCTGTCCGCCGACGCGCTGGAGTCCGCCGTGCCGGCGAACTTCAACCTCATCAGCATGGAGGGCGAACACATGGGCCGCCAGAGCTTCTTCGGGCAGGGCGCAGGACGCTACCCCACCGCCTACAACGTTGTGCAGGACCTTGTGGACATCCAGTCCGGCGTGCGCAGCTTCTACACCGACGACTTTGCCCCGGCGGAGACGAACAATGCCGGCGCGCTGCACCGCTACTACGTGCGCACAGGCGCCCACTTCCCGGAGCTGGACGCGTTCGTGGACGAGGTGTGGGACGGCGCCGTCGTTACGATGCCGGTGTCCGTGGCACACATGCATACGGTGATGCAGGTCATGCAGGCCGCCGATCCGAGCAGCTTCATGGCCGCCCTGCAATGAGGTGCCGCCATGCTGAAAGTAGTCAAATTCGGCGGCTCGTCGATGGCGGACGCCAAGCAGTTTGCAAAGGTGCGCAGCATCGTGCAGGCCGACCCCGCGCGCCGCGTGGTGGTCGTGTCCGCTGCCGGCAAGCGCAGCCCTGACGACCACAAGCTCACCGATCTCCTGTATCTGTGCTACGCGCACCTTCAGTACGGCGTGAGCTGCGACAGTGTGTTTCAGATGATCGCCGACCGCTATGTCTCCATCCGCGACGAATGCGGTCTCAGCACCGATATTGAAAGCGAGCTTGCCGCCCTGCGCGCGCAGATGGAGCGCGGTATCTCACAGGACGAGCTGGTTTCGCGGGGCGAGTATTTCTCCGCCCTGCTGATGGCGGACTACCTCGGCTTCGACTTTCTGGACGCGAAGCTGTGGCTGAAATTCAAGTTCGACGGCTCCATCGACCAGGAGGCCTCCTACGAGGAGCTGCGGCGGCTGGCCGAGGGGCGCAGCGTGGTCATTCCGGGCTTTTACGGCGTGATGCCGGACGGACGCATCCGCACACTCACGCGCGGCGGCAGCGACATCACCGGCGCGCTCGCCGCGGCGGCGCTGGACGCGGACGTGTACGAAAACTGGACGGACGTGTCCGGCATCCTGATGGCCGACCCGCGCATCGTGGAAAACCCGCTGCCCATCGAGCGCATCACCTACAACGAGCTGCGCGAGCTGAGCTTCGTCGGCGCGCAGGTGCTGCACGAGGGCACCGTCTTCCCCGTGCGGGAAAAGAACATTCCGCTGAACATCCGCAACACAAACGACCCCGACCATCCCGGCACGCTCATCATGGAGGAATTCGACGACTCCGAGGACGCCGAGCACCGGTTCATCACCGGCATCGCGGGGAAAAAGAATTTCTCCATCGTCACCATCGCCAAAAACGGCATGTCCTCGACCGTCGGCACGTTCCGGCAGATCTTTGAGATCTTCGAGAGCCACGGCGTCAGCATCGAGTACGCGCCGAGCGGCATCGACTGCCTGTCCCTCGTCGTTTCGAGCGACAAGGTCGCGCCGTGCCTGTATTCCATCCTCGGTGAAATTCAAAAGGCGCTGAAGCCGGACAGCATCCACGTCACCGAAAACATCTCCATCGTCGCGGCGGTCGGCCGCAAGATGGTGTTCCAGCCCGGCGTTTCGGGCAAAATTTTCGCCACCCTCGGCGAAAACGGCATCAACATCCGCATGATCTCGCAGGGGCCCGACGAGCTGAACATCATCGTCGGCGTCGATACGAAGGATTTCGCCAGCACCATTCAGGTGCTGTACAACAGCTTTGTAAAATAATCAGGAGGAACATTACCATGAAACAATATAAAGTCGCCATTCTGGGCGCCAGCGGCGCCGTCGGCAAGGAAATGATGAAGATTCTCGAAGAGCGCAGCTTCCCCGTTTCGGAGCTGCATCTGCTCGCCAGCGCGCGCAGCGCGGGCAAGGTCGTGCAGTGGCGCGGGCAGGATGTCGTCATCGAGGAAGCGCGCGACGAGGTGTTCGAGGGCATCGACATCGTCCTCGGCGCGGCGGAAAACGACATCGCCGAGCGCTTTGCGCCCGCAATCGTAAAGTCCGGCGCGGTGTTTGTGGACAATTCCTCCGCCTTCCGTCTTGACCCGGATGTGCCGCTCGTCGTGCCGGAGGTGAACCCGGAGGACGTCAAGAAGCACCACGGCATCATCGCAAACCCCAACTGCTCCACCACGATCACCGTCACCGCCGTGAACGCGCTGCGGAACATTTCGCCCATCAAGGCCATGGTCGCCTCCACGTATCAGGCCGTGTCCGGCGCAGGCGCAGGCGGCCCCATTGAGCTGCAAAACGAGGTCGAAGCCCTGCGCGAGGGCAAGGCGTACGAGCCGAAGGTGTTCTCCTATCAGATCGCCTACAACGTCATCCCGCAGATTGGCGGTGAGCAGTGCTGCGGCTACACCTCCGAGGAGATGAAGCTGCAAAACGAGGGGCGCAAAATCATGCACCTGCCGGAGATGAAGGTCTCCTGCACCTGCGTGCGCGTGCCGGTCGTGCGCAGCCACTCCATCTCCGTGTCGCTGCATTTTGAGAAAAAGATCTCCGTCGAGGAGGCGCGCGCGGCCATCGCCGCCGCCCCCGGCTGCCGTCTGGTGGACGATCTCGACGCGCTGCAGTACCCCATGCCGCTCGACACTTCGGATCAGGATCTCGTGTTCGTCGGGCGCATCCGCCCCGACCTGACCGACGAAAACGGCCTGTGTCTCTGGTGCTGCGGCGACCAGGTCCGCAAGGGCGCTGCAACGAACTGCATCCAGATCGCCGAACTGCTGATTGCGGAGTAAAAAGGAACACGAAAAAACACCCGGACATCGTCCGGGTGTTTTTTCGTGTATCAATATCTCTGATATTTCTTCAAAATCCGGTGATAGCGCCAGATAAGCCATGCGATGCCGACGGTGCAGGCCAGAGCGATCATGACGCCGCCGAACTTCGGCCAGCGCCAGCCGAGGATGACGTCCAGCCAGAATGGGATGGAATAGATGATCCACATCCAGCCGTTTTCCCGGTTGTAGGCTGGGATGTCGGTGATGCTCTCCGGCCGGACAGTGGAGCCTGCCCAGAACCACATCGGCTCCTCCCGGTGCATGGCATAGATGCCGATGCCGGTGAACAGCGCGGCGACTCCGCCGCCGAACAGCAGCTTCATGACCCACTCCGTCGTGTCCATCATATTCCCTCCTTCGGCCTGTTTCCGCTTTCAGTATAGAGCATCCCCCGGCAAAGCGCAAGCTTTGCCGGGGGATGTTGGGGGTTTCAGGATCGGTTCAAAAGCGCCCGATACTCCTCCGCCGGGCGGATGCGGCCGACTGCTGAAAACGACATCCGGTCAAAATCCAGCGTCCGCTGCGCCAGCGCAAGGATGTCTTCCCGCGTGACTGCGTCATACCGCTGCAAAATCTCCCGCGCAGGCGCCGCGCCGCCGAGAAACAGCTCGGAATAGCCGAGCTTGTTCATGTGAGAAGCGGTGGATTCCTCCGCGAGCAGGACGCTCGCGGTGATCTGCTCGCGCGCCCGGTCCAGCTCCGATTGCGTGACGCCGTCTTGGCGAAACTTCTCCAGCTCCTCCAGAATCAGCTCCAGCGCGCGGCGCTCCGTATCGCGCCCCACGGCGGTAGACACGCCGAACATGCCGCAGTCGAGAAAGCCCGCCGTGAAGCTGTACACCGCATAGCACAGGCCGTGCTTTTCGCGCACGGTCTGGAACAGGCGCGAAGACATGTTGCCGCCGAGGATGGACGAGAGCAGGTTCATCGTAAACCGCTCGTCCCCGCCCGTCGGGATGCCGGGAAAGCCGAGCGTGATCTGGTTCTGCTCGATGGCCTTGCGCTTCGTGCAGAGCGCGGGCGTATAGCTGCCGCCGGGCATGGTCAGGTCAGGCTGCACATCCAAGGCGGAAAACCGCCGCGCAATGCGGTCGATGTTCGCCTGCGTGAAGCTACCGGAGACGGCGATGACGATGCGCGGCGCGATATAATGCCGCTCCTTGAACGCGCGCAGGCCGCCGCCCGTCATGCGCCGGAGCGTGGCAGGCCGGCCGAGCACCG
>ULWX01054538.1_pt1 | contig 10200 bp, 10 predicted proteins | sample 1960851 | NCBI WGS metagenome assembly ULWX01 (sample SAMEA4835826, study PRJEB28245) | human gut metagenome | biome: gut microbiome; material: fecal sample | place: Denmark | collected 2008 | reverse complement strand
CGACGCTCTCCGTGGCATGTATCGGCGTGATCGCCGCGGTGCTGACCCTGCTGCATACAGCACTGACCTCCGGGGCGGCAAACGTCGGGAAGATTTTGAAGGGCGTGGACTACAAGACGCTGCTGTTCTTTGTCGGCCTGTTCATTTCCGTGGCGGGACTGGAGCAGACGGGCGTGCTGAACCGGATCGCACAGTGGATCGGCAGCATCAGCGGCGGCAATCTGCTCGTGATCGTCGTTATCATCCTCTGGCTCTCGGCGGTCGCCAGCGCCTTCATCGACAACATTCCGTTCGCGGCGACGATGGTGCCGGTCATTCGTTCCATCTCCGCGGCGCAGGGTGTCGATCTGTCGGTGCTGGCGTGGGCGCTCTCTTTGGGTACCGACCTTGGCGGCAACGGTACGCCGATCGGCGCGTCCGCCAACGTCGTGGGCACCTCGGTGTCCGCCAAACAGGGGCACCCCATCCGCTGGGGTACGTACTGCAAATACTGCGCGCCCGCCACGGTTCTGGCCGTTCTGGCGTCCATGCTTTGCCTGCTGCTCCGTTTCTTTTAAATCAACAGCCCCGGCACAGATTTCTGTGCCGAGGCTTTGTCGGTATTCTTATACCAGCTCTGCGATGTCATAGAGCAGACACTCGGTCTTTTCCCAACCGAGACAGGGGTCGGTGATGGACTTGCCGTAAATGTGCGCGTCCTCCGGCTTCTGGCAACCGTCCTCCAGATAGCTTTCGATCATGAAGCCCTTGACCAGCTTGTGAATGTCCGAATTGATGCTGCGCTCGTGCAGCACCTCCTTGGCGATGCGGACCTGCTCCAGATACTGCTTGTTGGAGTTGGAGTGGTTCGTATCGACGATGACGGCGCGGTTCCGCACGTCCTTGTCGCTGTACATTTTGATGAGCCGGATCATGTCCTCATAGTGGTAGTTCGGCAGGGACTGGCCGTGCTTGTTGACATAGCCGCGCAGAATGGCGTGCGCGTAGGGGTTGCCCTGGCTTTCGACCTCCCAGTTGCGGTAGATGAACGTGTGGGAGTGCTGCGCGGCGGTGATGGCGTTGAGCATGACGGAGAAATCGCCGCTGGTGGGATTTTTCATGCCGACCGGAATGTCCAGGCCGCTGGCGGTCAGACGGTGCTGCTGGTTTTCCACCGAGCGTGCGCCGATGGCCACATAGGCCAGCAGATCGTCCACATACCGGTGGTTTTCGGTATACAGCATTTCGTCGGCACAGGAGAAGCCGGTTTCCACAAGCGCGCGCATGTGCAGTTCGCGGATGGTGAGAATGCCGCGGAACATGTCGGGGCGGCCGGTCGGGTCGGGCTGGTGGAGCATGCCCTTGTAGCCGTCGCCGGTGGTGCGGGGCTTGTTCGTGTACAGGCGAGGGACGATCACGAGCTTGTCTGCCACCTTTTCCTGCACGGTGCGCAGGCGGCCGAGATAATCTATCACGGAGTCCTCGCGGTCGGCGGAGCAGGGGCCAATGAAGATCAGAAACTTGTCCGAAGCGCCGGAGAGCACGTCCTCAATCTGCCGGATGTTCGCCTTGCGCACCTCGCGCAGATTTTCCGGAACAGGGTATTCCTGCTTCACGTCGCGGGGGATCGGGAGCTTCCGGATGAAGTTCATGTTCATGGTGTTCTCAAAGGGGTTGTCGTAAGAAATATGACTGGGGGGTACCATTGCATTCTCCTTCTTTCTTTATCTGCCTTCGTCGAGCGCGATGCGCCGCACAGTGGATTTGCGCATCATGGCTTTCATGCCCTCTGCGTCCCCGTCGGCCAGCATGTTGCGCAGGCGGTTGAATTCTGCCGAGAACAGGTCCATCTGGTGCAGCAGCGCGTCCTGATTGTCCAAAAACAGCTCGGTCCACATGTTTTCATTGATGCGCGCGATGCGCGTCAGGTCGCGGAACGAGTCGCCGGTGTACAGGCCGAGATGCTCGGAATCGCTGCACGTCATCAGCGAGATGGCGATACAGTGTGTGAGCTGCGACACGAAGCCGATCATTTCATCATGCTCCTCCGGGGAAAGCTCCGAGATGCGCGCGAAGCCCAGCAGCTCGCCGAGCTGCCGGCAGACGGCGATGGCCTCCGGCGTGTTTTTGGCGGTCGGTACCACGATGTAGTTGGCAATGCGGAAAATGCTGTCGTCGCTGTTGCGCACGCCGTAGACCTCGCGGCCCGCCATGGGGTGCGCGGCGATGAACTCTACATCCGGCCGCAGCATGTCCTGAATGTCGTAAACGATGCAGCGCTTGACGCCGGTGACGTCGGTGAGAATGGCGCCCGGCTTGAGCAGGCGCTGGTTCTCCTGAATCCATGTGCGGAAAATGTGGGGGTACAACGCGAAGACGACGATATCCGCCTTGCCGATCAGCGCCGGGTCCGGGAATGCGGCGCCCTCATGGACGAACCCCTCGCCCATGGCAAAGTCGAGATCGGCCTGTTTGTGCGCAATGGCGCCGACTTTCAGCCCCGCGCGCGTGAGCGCTCTGGCGTAGCTGCCGCCGAGCAGGCCGAGCCCGACGATCAGAATGTGCGTTTCATCCGTGATTTTCAAGTTCCGTTACCTCGATTCCAAGTTCCCGGAGCCGGTCAAAAAAGCCGGGAAAGCTCTTTGTGACGGCTTCCGCGCCGGAGATCACGCCGCCGGTGCGCGTGAGCAGCACGGCGCATGACATGACGATCCGGTGGTCGTTGTGGCCGAGCAGCGGCCGCTCCGGCGTCTGGATGCCGGGGAAGATTTCAATCGTGTTTTCCTGCACGCTGCAGCGCACGCCGAGCTTTTGCAGCTCCTGCGCCATGACGACGCCGCGGTCGCTCTCCTTGATGCGCAGCCGGCGCGTCCCGGTCAGCACGACGCCGTGCAGCACCGCTGCCGCGGCCATCAGGATCGGGCCGAGATCGGGGCAGTCGGTCACGTCGATCGTGGCCATGCCCTGCCGGAGCTGCTCGAAACAGCGGGCGTACACCCGGTCGCCCTGCAGGCTCGGCTGCAGACCGGTGACGGTCACATCGTCGCCAAACGCGGCGAGCGCGCCGAAAAATGCGGCGTTGGAATAGTCGCCCTCAACCGCCACCTCGCGGGGCAGATAGCGCTGCCCGCCGGGGATGAGAAGGGTGTTTTCATCGCTCTCGTCCCACCGCGCCTGCACGCCGAAGGTGCCGAGCGCCTGAATGGTGATGTCGATGTAGCTGCGGCTCTCAACCGGGGGGAGAATATGGATGGTGCTGTCCTGCCGCTTGAGCGGCAGCGCGAAGAGCAGACCGCTGATGAACTGGCTGCTGATGTCGCCCGGCAGCACATACTCGCCGGAATGCAGCGGCCCGCGCAGGCGGATGGTATCCGCGCCGCGCTCAAACAGCAGCCCCTGCCGCTCGCAGAGATCAACATACACGTCCTGCGGCCGTTGCAGGAGCCGTCCCTTGCCGGTCAGCGTGAATTCGTTGCCGCTCAGCAGCAGCAGCGGGATGCAAAAGCGCAGCGTACTGCCGCTCTCACGGCAGGAGAGCACGCCGTCGTAGTGCGCCTGGCGCGCGTCCGCGCCGGTGACGGTCACGGTGTCGCCGTCGATGCGGCATGTCGCGCCGATCGCGCGCAGCACATCGATCGTTGCAAGAATGTCCTCGGAAAACGCGACGTTGTGCACCACGCTCTCGCCCTCGGCAAGTCCTGCGCACAGCAGCATCCGGTGCGCCATGCTCTTGGACGGCGGCGCCTGCACCACGCCGCGCGCGCGGCCTTTTGAAATCTTAAGCTCCATGATAATACTCCTGTAGTTTGTCCACGGCCATGAGATAGCCGTCCGTGCCGTGGCCGGTGATGGTTGCGATGCACGCGCTGCGGATGTAGCTGGTCTGGCGGAACGCCTCGCGCTGCTCCACGGCGGAGATGTGCACCTCCACGGTCGGAATGGACACGGATTTTACCGCGTCAAGCAAGGCGACGCTCGTGTGCGTGTACGCACCGGGGTTGATGATGATGCCATCCACACCGTCGAAATACGCCTGCTGGATGCGGTCCACGAGCGCGCCCTCGTGGTTGGACTGGTAAAACGCGACCAGGATCTGTTTTTCGGCGCAGTAGGCGAGGATCTTCTCCAGCAGCGCGTCATAGGTCTCTGTGCCGTAGTGCGCGGGCTCGCGGATGCCGAGAAAGTTGAGATTCGGTCCGTTGATGACAAGCAGATTCATGTTGAAAACTCTTTTCGTATGGATTTGGCCACCGTCTCCGGCAGACCCTGCACGGGGATGATCGCATCCGCCGTGGAACAATAGATGAGATAGCGTTCTTTGTAGCGCTTTTCGAGCGCCGCGCGGTCGAGGGCGAGCGGGCGGTCGTCGGTGGGGACAATGTCGTCCACCGGCCGGTCGAGGAAGTAGATACGGCCGTTTGCACGCAGGTGCTGGATGTTCTGCGCGCGCAGCACTGCGCCGCCGCCGGTCGCAATGACGCAGCCGGTCTTCTGCGAAAGCTCGGCGACCACGTCCTGCTCCAGCTTGCGGAAGGCCAGTTCCCCGCGCGTTGCAAAGATCTCGGAGATCGGCTTGCCCGTCCGTTCCACGATCAGCGCGTCGGTGTCGTAGAATTCGCGCCCCAGCTCTGCAGCCAGAAGCTGGCCGACGGTGCTTTTGCCGCTGCCGGGCATGCCGGTGAGCACGATGTTCTCCTTGGAAGCTTTCACCTCACGGAACACCTTGTCCAGCGCATCTGCCGGGAGCTTTTGGTCCAGGAAAATCTCCACCGCCGCGACAGCCTGACCCACGAGCATGTACAGCCCGCCCTCGGCGGGCACGCCGTAGCCCTGCGCCTGCAGCACGAGCTGGGTGCGCAGCGGGTTATACACCACATCGACCACGCCCTCCAGCGAGAGGAACGGCGTCAGGTCGATGGCCTGCGCGTCCGGGTTCGGGAACATCCCGGAGGGGGTCGTGTTGAGGATGATCTGCGCGCCGCTGTATTCCGCCGCCGCCTGCTCGTAGGTGAGGCTCCCGTCCCGCCCGGAGCGGCTCACGGTGCGTACCTCCGCCGCGCCGAGATGGCGCGCCACGTACAGCGCTGTGCGCGAGGTGCCGCCGGTGCCGAGAATGAGCACGGTCTTGCCCGGCAGCTCCAGCCCGATTTTTTGGATGAGCGCTGTCATGCCGAGATAGTCCGTGTTGTACCCGCAGAGCCGCCCGCCGCGGTTGACGATGGTGTTCACCGCGCCGATCTCTTTCGCGCTGTCGCTGATCTCGTCGAGATACGGGATGACGTCCTGTTTGTAGGGGATGGTCACGTTGATGGCGCGAAATTCTTTGGCACGCATAAAAGCGTCCAGCTCGTCCGGCGCAAGCTCGTGCAGCTCATAGGTGTAGGAGGCGAGCTTTTCGTGAATTTCCTTGGAAAAGCTGTGGGGCAGATGCTCCCCGATCAATCCATACTGCATAGAAGGTTCTCCTTACTCAGAGCGCCTGTTCGAGGCGTTGCCGTAATTGTTCGGGCGTGACGCGCTGCAGCGTCCCGTGCCCGACGGTATCGACGACGACGATGTCCACCGCGCCGCCGGAAAATTTTTTGTCGTGCTGCATGGCGCGCCACACGGCCTCGCGGTCGCGCTGTGTCTGCGTGGGCAGCCCGGCCTTTTCCAGCACCGGAACGAGCCGCGCGCGCACCGCGTCCGAGCACATCGGCAGCATGCCGAGCGCCACGCACTCGCCGTGAAACAGCCCGCCCGTGCTCTCGATTCCGTGGCCGATCGTGTGGCCGAAGTTCAGCAGCTTGCGCAGGCCGGACTCTGTCTCGTCCTGCTCCACGATGGACTTTTTGATCCGCAGCGAGCCTTCGATCACCGTGTCAATGTTCTCATAGAGCGGGTGCGATTCCAGAAATGCGAACAGCTCCGCGTCCGACGTGCAGGCCATTTTGATGGCCTCGGCCAGCCCGTTTGCGATCTGCCGGGGCGGCAGCGTTTCGAGTACGTCCGGGTCGATGAGCACTTTTTTCGGCTGCCAGAAGGCGCCGATGATGTTTTTCACGTGCTTGAGGTTGATGGCCACCTTACCGCCGATGGAGGAGTCTACCTGCGACAGGACGGTGGTCGGAATGTTGTAAAAATCCACACCCCGCATAAAACTGGCGGCGACGAAGCCCGCCAGATCGCCTACGACGCCGCCGCCGACGGCGACGACGCAGTCTGTTCGGTGGAAGTTTTCCTCCAGCATTTTTTCGCAGAGCTGCTGGTAAACCGGAAAGCTCTTGCTGCCCTCTCCGGTCGGCACTGTGACAATCACGGGCGCGGTGCACTGCCGCGCGACGCGCGCGGCGTACTGCGAGGGCACGCCGGAGTCTGTCACGATCAGCGCCTTGCGGTTCAGGTCCAACAGCGCTCCCGCCTCGTCCAGACAGCCGCGCTGCAGCACGATGTCATAGCTGCGCGCGCCGAGTTCCATGGGAATCACCATGTTTGCGTCCTCCTGTGCGGTCAGATTTTACAGTGGCTGGAGTAGGTGCCGGCGACCTTGATGTGGTCGCAGCAGGATTCCAGCTCGCGGAGCATGGCCTGCCCCTTCGCGCCGTGGATGTCGCCCTCGGCCTCCAGATAGAAGTAGTATTGCCAAAGCAGCTCCTTGACGGGTCGGCTGCGCAGGACGCTCATGTTGTAGCCGTACCGATTGCCGAGAATGTCCAGCGCCTTAGCGAGGGAACCGGCCTCGTTACGCGCGGTGAACAGCAGAATAAAGTGGTCGCCCATCCGCTTGCCGAGCGCGGGGTTTTCCGCGCGCGAGAGCACGGCGAAGCGCGTGGTGTTCTGGCTGCTCTCGTTGATGTTCGCCTCCAGCACCTCCAGCCCGTAAAGCTCGGCGGTGTCGATGCTGGCGATCGCCGCGACGGTGGGGTCGCCCAGCCTGGCGACGTGCTCGGCCGCCATCGCGGTGTTGGCGTATTCCACGGCGGGCCAGCCGTGATCGTGCAGGTAGCCCTGGCACTGGCCGAGCGCCTGCGGGTGGCTGACCACCTGCCGGATCTGTGCCACATCCGCGCCGGGCAGACCGACGAGATTCTGCGTGATGTCCAGCTCATACACGCCGTTGACATGCAGCGGGCCGAAGAACATCAGGTCGAGCACCTCGCCGACCTCGCCGTTGTAGCTGTTTTCGATCGGCAGCACGGCGCAGTCGCACGCGCCGTCCGTCACGGCGTCGTATGCGCTGCGGAAGTCCTTGTGCGCCACGTGCTCGGAGCCGGGGAAGATGCGCTTGGCGGAGATGTGCGAAAATGCGCCCTCCACGCCGCTGTATGCCACGCGCATTCCGCTGCACAGCCGGCGCTGATAGTCCCGCGAAAGCCGGAACATTCCCTTTAAATACTGTACGTAATATTCGCGGATCGTACCGTCCTGAATATAGGCGGCGTTGCGTTCGAGCAGCGCCTGCTCGCGCGAGGTGTCGAGAATCGGCAGACCGTGCTCCTTTTTGTGCTCCGCCACGAGCTGCGCGGCCTGCATCCGCAGCTCGAAAAGCTGCGCCATTTTGCGGTCGATCTCCGAGATCTGTGCGCGGGCGGTCTCCAGTTTGTCCATAAAATTCTCCTGAATCGTGTTTTATTTGCCGTAGGCCTTAGCCAGCGCTTCAAACGCGGGCAGGGATTTTTCAATGGTTTCCGTTGCCACACAGTAGGAAATGCGCACATAGCCGGGATAGCCGAAGCAGTCGCCCGGCACGAAAACAAGCTCAAATTCCTTTGCCTTTTCGCAGAATGCCACTGCATCCGGCTCCAGCGACTTGACGAAGAGGTAGAACGCGCCGTCCGGCCGCGCCATCTCATAGCCGTACTGCGTCAGCGCGCTGCACAGCAGATCGCGGTTGGTTTTGTACACGGACAGATCCGCGGTCGCATCGAGGCAGGCGGGAAGCATGTACTGGAACAGGGAGGTGTTGTTGATGTAGCCGAGGAGACGGCCCGCGCCGCACACGGCGGCGTACACGTCGCGGTTGTTTTCCACCTGCGGCGGCACGAGAATATAGCCCATGCGCTCTCCGGGGATAGATAGGCACTTGCTGTAGGAATAGCAGAAAATCGTATTGTCATAATACTTCGGGATAAACGGCACCACCGTGTCCGCGTCGTACACCAGCGCGCGGTACGGCTCGTCGGCGAGGATATAAATCTCGTGGCCGTATTCCGCCTGCTTGCGGCGCAGCAGCTCCGCCATGGCCTGAATCGTCTCTTCCGACAGAATGGAGCCGGAGGGGTTGTTCGGAGAGTTCACGATGACGATCTTGGTTTTCTCCGTGATGGCCGCTTCGAGCTGCGCCATGTCGATCTGAAAGTCCGGTTCGCGGCACTTGAGGATGACGGGCACGCCGCCGTAGGCCTCGGCATACACGGTGTATTCCGGGAAATAGGGGGCGAAGACGATCACCTCGTCGCCCGGCAGCAAGAGCGCCTTGCACGCGATGGTGAGCGCGCTGGATGCGCCGGCGGTCATATAGAGGTCATCCGCGCTGCAATCCACGCCGAACTGCGCACGCAGGTGCTCGACGATGGCCTGCCGCACGGCGTAGACGCCGGGCGCGGGGGTGTAGGCGTGCAGCTCGACGGACGGCATGGTATCCAGCAGCCGGCGCAGCGTCTGCGCGACGACGTCGGGTGCGGCGACGTTGGGGTTTCCGATGCTGAAGTTGAAGACGTTTTCCGCGCCGATTTCGGTGGCACGCGCTGCGGCGTAGCCCGCGATCTCGCGGATGAGGTTGCCCTCCTTGCCGTATCTGAGAGAATCCTGCGGTAACATGGTTGTCTCCTCCTTATTTTGTCTGCGTAAGAAAAGCAGCCTTGCCACCCGGCAAAGCTGCTGATACGTTGCGCAATTGAAGTTCAGATTCAGGCGGCTTCTGGCCGGCAGGCCGGTTTCATGGAGTTGTGCAGATAAAAGTAGCCATAAAAATAGCCAGCAAAATAGACCGCAAAGAACTTTGCGGCACGATTCCAGACATTAGAATCGAACATTTTGCGGGCCATGAAAAGACTCCCTTACTGCAGCGTTTGCTGCCTGATACACGTAACAATATAATGCATTTTTTGCGGCAAGTCAATCCCAAGTCGCCGCTTGTGCGCACAATTTAAATGACGAAACTGCGAAATTTTCGTGCTTTTCCACAAAAACGGGCGCCGATTACGCAGGAATATGGCGTTTGAGCCGCCCGCGCAGCAGCACGGCCAGCGCGATTTTCACCGCGTCCGGAATCAAAAACGGCACCACACACCAGCCCAGCGCCGTGGCGAGCGAGATCGCTCCCTTGGTGCGCGCATAGACAACGAGATACCACGCCGTGCCGAACGCATAGCACACGAGCATCCCCAGCACAGCGGAGAGCAGGAAGACGCCGGTCTTGCTGCCGAAGCGCGCTTCCATGCCCCATTCGATCAGCGCGGTGAGAAGAAAGCCCAGCAGGTAGCCGCCCGTCGTGCCAAGCAGCGCGCCGATCCCGCCCTGAAATCCGGCAAACACCGGCACGCCGATCGCGCCGAGCAGCAGATAGACTGCGACCGCGACCGTTCCGCGCTTGCCGCCGAGCAGTCCCAGCGCGGCGAAGATGGCAAATGTCTGTAGAGTGAACGGCACCGTCGCCGGGATGGAAATCCACGCGCACACCGCGATGAGTGCCGCGAACAGCGCGCACAGCGCCAGATCTTTTGTTTTGAGTTTCATATTGCGCCTCTGGTTGTAAAGTTGAAATTAAAATTACTTTACAATGGAGCCTATCACAGCACGGCAGAATTGTCAAGAATTATCCCGTGAAACTTTACAATTCGCAAAAAAGCGGGTATACTAGAAAAAACGAAGAAGGAGGGAGCGCCATGCTGCGCGATGCGGTGCTGACCATTTTGAAGGAGCGGGGCGGCTACGTCTCCGGCGCAGAGATCAGCCGGGAGCTGCATGTGACGCGCATGGCCGTGAGCAATGCGGTGCGTGCGCTGCGCGACGAGGGGTATGAGATCGACGCCGTGACGAACCGGGGCTATCTTCTGCGCGAGAGCGCGGACCGGCTCACGGCGGGGGACGTCTATCCCTATTTGCCGCCGGAGCGGCGGGAGCTGGTACGGTGTCTGGAAAGCGTGGACTCTACGAACACGTATTTGAAGCGGGAGGCCATGGCCGGGGCGGCGGACGGGCTTTGCGCCGTCGCCAACGAGCAGACGGCGGGGCGCGGCC
>ULWX01019859.1_pt1 | contig 10239 bp, 5 predicted proteins | sample 1960851 | NCBI WGS metagenome assembly ULWX01 (sample SAMEA4835826, study PRJEB28245) | human gut metagenome | biome: gut microbiome; material: fecal sample | place: Denmark | collected 2008 | reverse complement strand
GCCCGCCGCGCGGACCTTCTCGGCCTCGGCGTCGGTCTGGGTCTTGTGCAGGGCGTAGCGCTCGGCGTACTGGGCGCGGGCCTTGAGAATGTCCTCGTTATCGGTGTCAGCGTGGCCGGTGGCCTCGGCAATGACAGTCTCGTCATAGCCCGCCTTGCGCAGGTCGGTCTTGGCCAGAAACTCCGGGTTGCCGCCGAGCATGATATCCGTGCCGCGGCCGGCCATGTTGGTCGCGATGGTGACGGCGCCGAGCTTACCGGCCTGAGCGACGATCTCGGCCTCCTTCTCGTGGTACTTGGCGTTGAGGACCGTGTGCGGCACGCCGCGCTTCTTGAGTAGCGACGAGATATATTCGCTCTTTTCAATGGAGACCGTACCCACCAGCACGGGCTGGCCCTTCTCGTGGCAGCGGACAATCTGCTCGATAATCGCGCGGTTTTTGCCCGCGTCGGTCTTGTAGACAATGTCGGCATCGTCGATGCGGATAACGGGCTTGTTGGTGGGAATTTCGATAATATCCAGCTTGTATATGGCCTCAAACTCCTCCGCCTCAGTCGCGGCGGTACCGGTCATGCCGGAGAGCTTGTTATAAAGGCGGAAATAGTTCTGGAAGGTGATGGTGGCGAGGGTCTTGTTCTCCTTCTGGACGTCGACATGCTCCTTGGCCTCGATAGCCTGATGCAGACCCTCGGAATAGCGGCGGCCCAGCATGAGGCGGCCCGTGAACTCATCGACGATGATTATCTCCCCGTCCTTGACGATGTAGTCAATATCCCGCTTCATGATGCCGTGGGCCTTCAGGGCCTGATTTATATGGTGGCTGAGCGTGGCGTTTTCGATATCGGCCAGATTTTCAAGGTTGAAGGCGCGCTCGGCCTTGGCGATGCCGCGGGCGGTGAGCGTCGCGGTTTTGGACTTCTCGTCCACAACATAGTCCGCGTCGAGATCGTCGCTCTCTTCCTCCTTGTCGTCCACCGTGGCGTAGACCACCTTTTTCAGGCGGCTGACAAAATCGTCCGCCTGCCGGTAGAGGTCGGTGCTCTCGTCGCCCTGACCGGAGATGATAAGCGGGGTTCTCGCCTCGTCTATCAAAATGGAGTCCACCTCGTCAACGATGGCGAAGCGGTGTCCGCGCTGAACCATGCTCTCCTTGTAGAGGGCCATGTTGTCTCGCAGATAGTCAAAGCCCATCTCGTTGTTGGTGCCATAGGTAATGTCGCAGGCGTAGGCCGCGCGGCGCTCCTGCGGGGTCAGCCCGTGGACGATAAGGCCCACGCTCAGGCCCATGAAGCGGTGCACCTTGCCCATCCACTCGCTGTCGCGGCGGGCAAGGTAGTCGTTGACGGTGACGATGTGCACGCCCTCACCGGTCAGCGCGTTGAGGTAGGCGGGCAGAACGGCCACAAGCGTCTTGCCTTCACCGGTCTTCATCTCGGCGATGCGCCCCTGATGCAGGACGATGCCGCCGATAAGCTGCACGCGGAAGGGCTTCATGCCCAGCACGCGCCACGCCGCCTCTCGCGCGGCGGCAAAGGCCTCCGGCAGAATGTCATCGAGCGTCTCACCATCGGCAAGGCGGGCCTTGAACTCGCCGGTCTTGGCCTGTAAATCGGCGTCGCTCAACGCGGCATACTCCGCGTCCAGCTTCTCAATTTTATCGGCGATGGGGTAGATTCTCTTAAGCTCCCTGTCCGAATAGCTGCCGAATATTTTATCCAGAAATCCCATAGTATTAAGACCTTTCGTAAAAACACAATAATACAGCATCTACTATACCACAAAAATATGAAGAAAAAAAGTATATTCCATGAAGAAATGCCCCTTTATATCCGCGGCGGAATGTGGTAAAATATCTGTCGGTTTGGGTCGAAAGGAGTAAGTTTAATATGAACAGACAGGGCTTTGATAACGACAAATATGTTAAGCTTCAGTCCCAGAACATCCGGGACAGGATATCCCAGTTCGGCGGCAAGCTGTATCTGGAATTCGGCGGCAAGCTCTTTGATGATTTTCACGCCTCCCGCGTGCTGCCGGGCTTCGCGCCGGACAGTAAGGTGCGCATGCTCATGGAGATGAAGGATGAGGCGGAGATAGTCATCGTCATCTCAGCCGATGATATTGAGCGCAACAAGCGCCGGGGCGATCTCGGCATCACCTATGATGAGGACACCCTCCGCCTTATTGACGCCTTCCGCGGCATCGGCCTTTATATCGGCAGCGTTGTCATCACTCATTATCGCGGCCAGCCCGTGGCGGACCAGTTCAAAAAGCGGCTGGAAATGCTCGGCGTCAGGGTCTATATTCACTATATCATCCCCGATTATCCCTCCAATGTCCCCCTTATTGTGTCGGAGGACGGCTTTGGCAGAAACGAGTATATCGAGACCAAGCGCAGCCTCGTAGTCGTCACCGCTCCCGGCCCCGGCTCCGGCAAGATGGCCACCTGCCTCAGCCAGCTTTATCACGAGCATAAGCGCGGCATCAGCGCGGGCTATGCCAAGTTTGAGACCTTCCCCATCTGGAACCTGCCCCTCAAGCACCCGGTGAATCTGGCCTATGAGGCCGCCACGGCGGATCTGGACGATGTGAACATGATAGACCCCTTCCATCTCGACGCTTACGGGGTCACTACCGTCAACTACAACCGCGATGTGGAGATTTTCCCCGTGCTGGAGGCCATTTTCCGCCAGATTTACGGCAGCAGCCCCTACAAGAGCCCCACGGACATGGGCGTGAACATGGCGGGATACTGCATATACGATGATGAAGCCTGCCGCGAGGCCTCCAAGCAGGAGATTATCCGCCGGTACTACGCGGCGGCCTGCGATGTGCGCCGGGGCACGTCCGACCCCTCAGAGGTGCGCAAGATCGAGCTTATCATGAACTCCATGGGCACCGGCACACACGAGCGGCCTGTCGTCGCGGCGGCATTGCAGCGAGCCGAGGATACCGGCGCTCCCGCCGTGGCGATAGAGCTCTCCGACGGGCGCATCATTACCGGCAAGACAAGCTCCCTGCTCGGCGCGTCATCCGCGTGCCTGCTCAACGCCTTGAAAGCTCTCGCGGGGATAGATAAAAAGCTGCTGCTCATTTCTCCAGGCATCATCCAGCCCATTCAGCATTTGAAGATCGAGCATCTCGGCAACCACAACCCCCGCCTGCACACCGATGAGCTGCTGATAGCCCTCGCCATCTGCGCGGTGACAAATCCCATGGCTGAGGTGGCCATGGACCAGCTTGACAAGCTGCGCGGCTGTGAGGCCCATTCCTCGGTCATCCTCTCCAATGTAGACGCGGAGCTTTTCAAGAAGCTCGGCGTGAACATCAGCTTCGAGCCGAAGTATCAGGCCAAAAAGCTGTTCCATAAGTAATCAAATAAGCAAAGAGCTCCCGCACCGAGAGGTGCGGGAGCTTTTTGCGTCTATTCAGTCTTTTTTGCCGTTGAGCTTGTTTTCAAGCTCTTCTCTGGTCTTCTTGAGCTTCCCGCAGTGGACGGGGAAGGCAATGACCACGGCCAGCAGCGCTATCAGCGCCGGGATATCCCATATACACATATCGCTTCTCCTTCCTTAAAGGCCAAGTTGCTCTTTGAGCTTCTTGATTTTCTTCTTCTCGTTTTCGGCGGTGATTATATACACAACCAGCACAACCAGCGCCGCCGCGAGAAGTATCCAGTGGATGATGCAGCCGATGCCGTGCTCACTGCTCAGCGGAGTCTCCTCATCGGGCAGCTGCTCGGCGGGCTCTTCGGCCAGCGGGGTCTCGGGCTCGTCAATATCCGTGGGGTTCAGGGGCGCGATAGGCGCGGGCACACCGGGCACGGGGTTTATGACCGGTATCTGGGCAAGCGCGGCCTGCTGCGCATGACCGCAGACGGTGCAGACACGCTGCTGCACGCCGGGAGCTGTGGTGGTGGGCTCAACAGTGACTGTCCACGGGCCGTAGGTGTGCGGGCCAAGGTTTGCGACCGCACCGTCGTAGGGGCACTCGCGCCAGTGGTTGTTGGCATCGCTCAGCCAGTCGCCAAACACGTGGGTGTGCCACACGGCGTAGAGCGTGGTGTCGTCAGCGATAGCGATAGTGGCCGCGTGGCCCGCGCCGTAAGCGGGCGCGCCGTTGCGGGTAAGGCTCCAGCCCTCAAAGAGTATGCCGTTGTTGGTGGGCGCTGCGGCGGGGATGGTAAAGGTGCTGGTGCCAAGCGCGCCGATGTACTGCGTCATATCGGCAGGGGGATTGCTGCCGCCGTTTGCGTCAAAGTGCAGAGTTACGGATTTTACCGCGAGAACCCGAGTGTGCGCAACGTCGCTGGGCACGGACACAATGATGCTGCCCACATTACCGGAGACATAACCGCTGGTGTTCATGATGTAGGCCAGCGCGTCATCCGTGTCGTTAAGCTCCGCCGTGCCGCTCAGGGCACATGCAGCCGCTGCAAGCTTATCCTTCCAGCCGGATTTGAGCTTGAGATTTACGGTGACGGTGTTGGCATCGGCGTCGATTGCCGGCTCGCCGTCTATCTCAAAGATGTTGCTTTCAAGGGCAATGTTATCGGGATTGCCGAGCCTGCTGTCAAGGTTGACGGTGAGGCTGAGATTTGCATCCTTGCCGTCGGCCTGCTCAATAACATTCGCAAGATTCTCGGAGATGCTGTAATCAAGGCCCCAGTTGGATATGTATTTGCCGCTGCCGCCGTGAATTTTCTGGATGGTATCCGTGGCCGTGGCGGTCAAAGCGCCGAAGTCCTGTGTGGGCTGGACAAGGCCCACGGCATAGCCGTTTGCGTTTCCGTTGGGCAGGGCAAAGCTGACATTATTCCCGCTGACAGCGGCGATGCAGACCTCGGGCACCGCGCCGGTGACAGGAGCGCCCTTCGCATCGGTGGGAATGGCCACAACATAGACGGGCAGAGCCGCGTTGGGCACGGCCTTCGTCACAGTGACATCAACAGCCTCACCGTTCTGGCACCAGAAGTTGGTGTAGGGGTCAGCCCAGCCCTTGGCCTGTGCCGCCGTCTTGAGTGCACTGACACAGGAGCCGGAGGGAATACCAATCTCGGTGCCGTCAGTAATGGTGATGTATCTGTTGTCACCGCCGTTTGTTAAATAGACGCGCCGGTCGACAGTCACACCGGGATGGATGTTGACGTAAAGGTTGATGTTTGCAGGGCCACCGTAGAGCGCCACATCATTGGGCACGCCGCCGCTGGTCTGAACAACACCGCCGGAGGTGGACACGGAGGCGTTCATCAGATTGCCGGATATTGTGCCGCCTATCAGATTGACCGGCATCACCCGCTGGTCATGCTCTGCGGCGTCATATGCAACACCGCCGCCCGCTCCGGCAGAGATGTTGTCAACAATCTGGCCACCCTCCATGATAAACTGCCCGCCGCGGCGCACGCATACACCGCCGCCCTGAGCGGTTCCGGACACATTGCGGGCGATAAGACCACCCTTCATGGTAAACGGGCCGTTACATACCAAGACACCGGCACCGTGTTCCAGGCCGTAGTTGTCGGTTATCTCAGCGCCGTCATACATAGTGAACTCGCCATATGTGTTGTTATTGACTTCTACGCCGCCGGACTTATCTTTACTGAAATTGTGGTGGATTTTACCGTAAAGCTCCAGCGTGGAGGTCTGGAAGTATACGGCTGTACGATCCAAAGTGTTGTGGTGAATTTCTGCGTTTTCGCCGATCCGGCAGTAGCCGCCGTCCTGCAAATTGAGAGTGTTGTTGCCGTGAATGCCGGTTATTTCACCGTCAATATAAACCTTTGCGCTGACGCTTACATTTACTGCACCGGCCATATCCTTTATGACCGCGCCTTTATTCATGACAAAGGCTCCGTCAGCGGCAGAATCAACCTTTACCGCGACGCCGTACTTGCTGGGGTTATCTGCATTGCCGGAGATGGTGCCGTTGAGCGTTACTGTTCCGCCCCCGCGCACATGGACACCTGTGCCCTCCGCGCCCTGCCACGTCAAGTTTGCGGGAGTTATATTGCTTATAGTGCCGTTAATAGTGGCAGAGCCGCCGTCAACATATACGCCGCGGCCGGTTAGATTGGTGATGCTGCCGCCGACAAAGGCGCTGGCGCCCTGAATCCAGATGGCACCGGCGGGGCCGTTGCCGCCATTTCTCTGAACGGGGCCGCTGCCGGAGATGACACCGTTCATGTTGACATGAGCGGCGGAGGTCACGCGCACGGCGGACATGCCGCCGTAGTTGAGAAGCTGCGCGGTGGGCTCAATGTTTATCGTGCATGGTGCGGTCGCGTTGGAGGCAACAATAGCATCCTGAACATATTTGGTGTTGTCGTCTCTGCCTTCGCCGGAAATTGCCTGAGCATATACATTGCCCATGTGTTTTCCGTCATCATCAAAAATGATATTGCTCAGGGTCAGACCGGGCTTGCCGTCGCCATAGCCCTGTATCTCGATCATTGCGGGGTTATAAAAGCTTCTTGCGTCGTCGCTGATGGGCGCAAAATCTTCCCCGCGGCTGACAGTGTGAGTGCCGCCATAGCTGGTGAGGGTGACGTTCTTATTATAGAAGCGGGCGCAGGCCGTGGAGGTCAGAGCTGTCATCACATAGACGGTGAAAGAGGAGCCTTCGGCCTTGTTGACCTCATCGGCTGCTTTTTTGAGCGTGGCAAAAGGCTCGGCCTCGGTGCCGGGGTTGTTGTCATCGCCGTCCGCAGAGACATAGAACGCCGTCACAGGTTCTTCGTCAATGGGCGCGGGCGCATCACCGGCGGGGTCTTTCTCCTCGTCGGCGGGGTCTTTCTTTTCCTCCTCGTCACCCTCGTTGCCGTTGGCGGAGGGGTCAGGATTTTTGTCGTCCTCACTGCCGCTGGCAGAGGGGTCAGGATTTTTGTCGTCCTCACCGCCGCTGGCGGAGGGATCGGAATTTTTGTCGTCCTCACCGCCGCTGGCAGAGGGATCGGGATTCTCGCTGCCCTCGTCATTGAGCGGCTGTGTCACACCCGGAGCGGGCTGCTCCTCGTTATCCGCGAAAGCGGTGACGGACAGCATGGAAACCGCCATCGCCGCGATAAGCAGCAGAGCAAGAAGCTTGGTTAATTTGCTTTTCTTCATTGCAGCACATCCTTTTATAATATAGGTATAATAAAAAGTACTATTTATAACGTACCGTCATTATGTCAACATAATCATATGTCAAATTAGTCGTAAACTCAACAACAGAACAGTTACAAAAAAGGATGTTTTATAGAAAATATTATATCTTAATACAAAAATGCGCTGCCGGAGCGTCACTGCCGCTTGAGCTTGCCGGGACTGGTTCCGAAGCTCTCCCGGAAAGCCCGGTGAAAGGCGGAATAATCCCCGAAGCCGCTGTCTGCGGCAGCGCGGTAAACATCGGCCCCTTCGCGGATAAGCCGCGCCGCGTACAGCAGGCGCTTTTGCCGGATGTAGGCGTGGACGGTGCTGCCGGTCTGAGTTTTGAACAGCCGCATAAAGTGGTATTTGCTCAAAAACACGCGCTCGGCCAGCGCGTCCACTGTCAGCTCCGCGCTCAGATTCTCGTTTATGTAGGAGAGGGTCTGCTGGATCTTCGCGTCATAGCGCGCGCCGGTGTCCGGGGCGGAGGCGCTCATGCGGCCGATTTGAATAAGCAGCTGGATTATAATTGTGTCCCGCAGGGCCTGCGCACCGAAGCCGCTGTCGGCGGCCGCCCGCTCATAGGCATCTATGGCCGTTTTCAGCGCCTTTCGCTGCTCCTCGTCAGGCAGGAGCAGGTGCCGGCCGGTTTTGTCCGCCGTGTCAAAGCAGTCCATAAGCCCGGACTGGGGCATGGTGCGCTCAAAATATTTCCCGTCAAGATAGATTATAACCCGCTCATATGGGAGAGTTTTGTCGATTTCGGCGCGGTGTATCGTGTGGTGCTTTACAAGCAGCACCGACCAGGGCCGCAGCTCATAGCTCACGCTCTCCACCGCGTACTCCACGCGCCCGTCGATGAGCAGCACTATCTTGTCAAACTCGTGAAAATGAAAGTCCCGCTCCTGCCCGGCGGTGTCCCGCAGGTGGAAATAGTGATAGTTTTCGGTCAGATACCCGGCTCTGCCAGGGGCGTTTTTCGCGTCCATGGGCGAAATCTCCTCCTTGGTGATTGATGCGGCTGCGGTGGTTTGCTATGTCAAAGCCTCCCCTTTGCGTAAGGTTGCACATACAAGGGAGAATTTGCGCTTTCCAAAGGCTCCCCCTGCGTAAGGGGAGCCTCTGGAGAGAGTATACAGCATTTTTTGCAATGTTTCAAGCATTGACAGCAATTTACTTTGCAATATGCGGCGAATATAATAGGCGTGTAAACTCATAAAAGGAGATTTGCTTATGTCTGGCACTAAAAAGTTTTTCAAGAATTACTGGTTTATTCTCTCGATGCTCGTTGGCATAATCGCCGGCTGCGTCGTCGGCGCTGTCTGGCCGGGAGCCACCGCTCTTGAGCCTCTGGGCACGGTGTTTGTCAACCTCATGTTCTGCGTGGTGGTGCCCATGGTGTTCTGCTCCATCGCCTCTGCCATTGCCAATATGGGCAGTGTGCGCCGGGCCGGTAAGGTGCTGGGCACAACGGTGCTGACCTTCCTTGTCACCGCCGCAATCGCCTCCATTCTTATGTACATAGTCGCGCGCCTCATCCCCCTCACAAGCGGCACCTATCAGATAGTCGAGGGCGAGGTCGACGCGGGCCTCGGCGTTGCCGATATGATCATCAACTTCTTCACCAAGCCTGATTTTACCGAGCTGTGGAGCCGCAGGGCGATCCTGCCCCTTATAGTCGCGGCGATCATCTTCGGCTTCGGTGTGCAGATGGCCGGCGGCCCGGAGACCATGACCGCGAAGCTCCTTGCCGACCTCACTAACTGCATTATGAAGGTCGTCAAGATAGTCACCTACTATGCGCCCATCGGTTTCTTCGGCTTCTTCGCGTATCTCGTCGCAACCTACGGCCCCGAGCTTATCGCCGACTACGGCCGCACAATGGTAATATACTATGTGCTCTGCTTCGTGTATATGTTCGTGTTCTCGCCCATTTACGCCCGCTTCGGCGGCGGCAAGGGCGCGGCCAAGGTCATGTTCAAGCACCTGTTTGCCCCGGCGGCGGTGTCCTTCGGCACCTGCTCCTCCGTGGCGACCATTCCCACCAACATGGAAGCTGCCGAGGACACCGGCGTTTCCAAGGACGTCGCGGAAATCGCCATCCCCATGGGCGCAACCATGCACATGGACGGCTCCGCAATGGGCGCCATTTTGAAGGTCGCCTTCCTGTTCGGCATCTTCGGCATGGACTTCGGCACGGGCCGCGCGATCCTCGCCATCATCGTGGCGGTGTTCTCCTCCGTTGCCATGTCCGGCATCCCCGGCGGCGGCGGTACCGGCGATCTGGTGCTGTGCACGGTGTTCTTCCCCGACCAGCTTGCCATCGCCTATCCCATCTCCATCGCGCTTGCTAACCTCATCGACCCGCCCGCAACCATGGTCAACGCGGCCGAGGACTATGTCTCCACCTTCATCGTCTCCCGCTTTGTCGACGGCAAGGATTGGCTCCAGAAAAAGCTCAACAAAAAGCCCGACAGCACGCAGTCAGAATAAGCAATGCGATATGCAAACTCCCGCACCATTCGGTGCGGGAGTTTTTGCGCGCAAATCTGTGCTATTCAATGGCTCCCTTGTGTAAAGGGAGCTGGCGCGGAGCGCCTGAGGGATTGTAAATGCATGATATTTAGAGCAATAAAACAAATCGCAGCACTGGTAACGACCCCTCCAGTCCGCCTTCGGCTGACGGCCTTCTTTACACAGGGAGGTCTTGAATTGACGCAACGGAATGGAATTGCTTTCGTCTGACGCCTTTCGCCGTCTTTCTCACAAAATGTGGTGTAAATTAAGTCTGTCAACACAAGATAAGGAGGTTTTGTGATGCAGACTTTGCGAAACCGCCCTACGATACGGCGGGGCGGTATAATTTATCTTCGCATCGACGATATTTCGCCAAATCCCGTGCAGCCGCGCAAAATTTTCGACGATGACGCGCTCAAGGAGCTGAGCGAGAGCATCCGCAGCTACGGCATCCTCAATCCGCTGACGGTGCGGCTGCGCGGCGGCAAGTATGAGCTGGTGGCGGGGGAGCGGCGGCTGCGGGCGGCGCGGCTTGCGGGACTGCGGGAGGTGCCCTGTATTTTGCTGGACGTGAACATGGAGGACGCGAGCCTTATCG
>ULWX01005784.1_pt1 | contig 10239 bp, 6 predicted proteins | sample 1960851 | NCBI WGS metagenome assembly ULWX01 (sample SAMEA4835826, study PRJEB28245) | human gut metagenome | biome: gut microbiome; material: fecal sample | place: Denmark | collected 2008 | reverse complement strand
ACATTTAACCGAGTATTTAAAGAAAGATATAAAATATCACCGAGTGACTACCGGAGTACATGTCTGAAAGATATGTTGTCATAACATATAGATTAATAAATTCAATAAAAATCTGATTATCAGTCTGAAATAAGTATCTCTGGGTGTTATTTATAATATGGGGTAGTGGTTAATTATTATGTCATGTATGAATGGAGAAGAAACAAACGGAGAACTGCTTCAGAAAAAGAAGTAGACAAACTGTAAATAAAGAAGTTAAGAGAGGCTGTTACTTTAGAAACTATTTAAAGAAGTAACAGAAGTCGGGGAAGCGTTAGAAAAGATACAAGAAACATAAATCAATATTGTTCGTTCTATTTTCAGTAACACATTTCGCAATGCGAAAAATAGGTTGCTGAACAGTCGTTGCCTATATTATAATGAAGCTATAGCACCCTGTTAAATAATACATTTGAGAAAGTTCAACTTTCACGCTCTGTTAAGCCGGATCAATATACATTATTTACGAGGAGTGCTACAGGTACAATAAAAAACGGACAAGAGGCAGACTGATATGGAAAATAAACTGGAACATTTAAAAGAATATCTGAAGGGACTTGGCAGTGTAGCAGTTGCTTTCTCAAGTGGAGTGGATTCTACATTCTTATTAAAAGTAGCTCATGATGTGCTGGGTGATAAGGCGATTGCGATTACGGCTCAATCCTGTTCTTTCCCGAAAAGAGAGCTGAATGAAGCGAAGGCATTCTGCGAGAAAGAGGGGATTCAGCATGTGATCTGCCAGTCTGAGGAATTGGAGATTGAAGGATTTTCAAAGAATCCTCCGAACAGATGTTATTTATGTAAAAAAGAACTGTTTGAGAAGATTGGCGATATTGCAAAAAAGAATGGGATTGAATATATTGCAGAGGGATCAAATATGGATGATAACGGCGATTACAGACCAGGTCTGATCGCCGTAAAAGAACTTGGAGTTAAGAGCCCGCTACGTGAGGCGAAGCTGACGAAAGCGGAGATCAGAGAATACTCAAAGGAACTGGGGCTTCCGACTTGGGACAAACAGTCATTTGCCTGTCTGTCCTCCAGGTTTGTCTATGGAGAGACCATCAGTGAGGAAAAGCTTGGAATGGTTGAGAAAGCAGAGCAGCTTTTACTTGACTATGGATTCCATCAGGTACGTGTCCGTATTCACGGTTCACTTGCAAGAATTGAGATCATGCCGGAGGAATTTCCGAAACTTCTGGAAAAAAATGTCCGAGAGGATATTGCAAAGAAATTTAAGGAGTATGGATTCACTTATGTGACCATGGATATTCTGGGATATCGTATGGGAAGTATGAACGAAACACTTGGCGAAAATGACAAAACGACTGCAGATAGCAGCCTTAAGGGTAAAAACGAATGACAGTAAAAGAGAGAATAGCAGCACTTCGTGCACGCATGAAAGAGACAGGAATTGATGCATATCTGATTCCTACAGATGATTTTCACGGTTCAGAATATGTAGGTGAATATTTCAAATGCAGAAAATATATCACAGGATTTACCGGTTCTGCAGGCACTGCGGTGATCATGCAGGATATGGCAGGATTATGGACGGATGGACGTTATTTTATCCAGGCTGCAGATCAGCTGGAGGGAACAGGAATTACTTTATTTAAAATGGGTGAACCGGAAGTTCCCACAGTTCATGAATTTCTGAAAAAAAATCCGACACAGGGAAGGTGTCTGGGATTTGACGGACGTACTGTCAGTGCAAAAGAGGCAGCAGAATTGGAGAAAATGCTGGATGAAAACGGTGTGTCTCTCAGTGTTGATCACGATCTGGCAGGCGATATATGGGAAAACCGTCCGGTACTTTCCTGTGAACCGGTTACAGAGCTGGATATAAAATGGGCAGGAGAATCCAGAGCTGATAAATGCGCAAGAATCCGCAAAGCAATGGAGAAGAAGGGTGCAGATTTATTTGTACTGACTTCTCTGGATGATATTGCCTGGCTGTTAAATATACGTGGGGGAGATATCCACTGTTGTCCGGTGGTTCTTTCTTATCTTGTAATGACAAAAACAGAGATCAGACTTTTTGCAAATGAGAAAGCCTTTCAGACAGACGTACTGGAAGCGCTGGAAAAAGATGGTGTGACCCTTTTTCCCTATGACAGTATCTATGAGTATGTGAAAACATTTAAAAAGGACAAAAAAGTTCTTCTCTGCAAAAAGAAAGTCAACAGTCGTCTGGTTAGCAATATTCCGGCAGACACCCGGATTCTGGATGAAGAAAATCTTACACTTCTTCCCAAGGCAACGAAGAATCCTGTTGAGGTGGAAAATGAACGCATTGCGCATATCAGAGACGGAGTTGCAGTTACAAAGTTCATATACTGGTTAAAGAAGAATGTTGGAAGGATTCCGATCACAGAATTAAGTGCAGCAGAAAAGCTGTATGAATTCCGTTCGGAACAGGAGGATTTCATAGATAACAGTTTTGATCCGATTATTGCCTATGGAAAGCATGCTGCTATTGTACATTATTTTGCAACACCCGAAACGGATATTCCTCTGGAACCATCCGGCTTTCTTCTGGCAGATACAGGAGGACATTATAAAGAGGGAACCACTGATATTACCCGTACTGTTGTCATGGGACCGACTACTGAGGAAGAGAAAAAGTACTTCACAGCAGTTTTGCGGGGAACTCTGAATCTGGGAGCTGCCAGATTTCTTCATGGCTGTACCGGTGTAAATCTGGATATTCTGGCGAGACAGCCGCTGTGGGAAATGGGAGAGGATTTTAAACATGGAACCGGTCATGGAGTAGGATATCTTCTGAATGTCCATGAAGGACCCAATAGCTTCCGATGGAAAATTGTTCCGGGTGGAAATGCAGTGCTGGAGGAGGGAATGATCACCTCTGATGAGCCGGGATATTACAGAGAGGATGGATTTGGAATCCGTCATGAAAATCTGATGGTCTGCAAAAAAGCTGAAAAAACAGAGTATGGTCAGTTTATGTGCTTTGAATTTCTGACTATGGTACCTTTTGATCTGGATGGAGTGGTGCCGGAACTGATGAGTGTCCGGGAACGTAACCTTCTCAATGATTACCATGCACAGGTATATGAGAAGATTTCTCCGTATTTGAACGAAGAAGAAAAAGAATGGCTGAAAGATGCTACCCGGGCAATCTGATAAAAATAAAAAAACATTTTACAAAATCAAAAAGAGGAACAGCCGTGATGGACAGCTGTTCCTTTTTGATTTATTATCTGGTTTGTTTTATTCAGAAACTTTTGCAAACTGGCTGTTATATAAAGTATGGTAAAATCCACCTTTTGCAATCAGCTCATCATGAGTACCCTGCTCAATGATACTTCCGTCTTTCATAACAAGAATCAGATCTGCATTTCGGATGGTTGAAAGCCTGTGAGCTACGATAAAGCTTGTTCTTCCCTCCATCATTCGTTCAAACGCTTCCTGAATTTGTAATTCTGTTCGTGTATCAATACTGGAAGTGGCTTCATCCAGGATCAGCATCGGAGGCAGACAGAGCATAACTCGTGTGATACACAGCAGCTGTTTCTGTCCCTGGCTTAAGCTGTCTTCGTTGAGCATGGTGTCCAGTCCTTTAGGAAGCCTCCGGATAAATTCCCAGCTGTGGGTAAGCTTGGCTGCTTCGATGATTTCAGTATCTGTAGCTTCCGGTTTTCCAATCGAGATGTTGTCGCGGACAGTTCCGTTTTTGATCCATGTTTCCTGAAGCACCATACCATAGCTGCTTCTGAGAGAATGGCGGGTAATGTCTCTGATCGGTTTGCCGTCAACGGAAATAGATCCGGAATTTACATCATAGAATCTCATCAGAAGGTTGATAAAGGTTGACTTACCGCATCCGGTAGGTCCTACAATGGCAACGCGCATACCTGGTTTTACATGGAGATTAAAGTCCTCAATCAGTTTCTTTGATTCATCATAATGGAAGCACACATTCTTAATATCTACTTCACCCTTTACATCTTTCAGTGTCTCAGAAGCCTCTGCAACTTCCGGTTCCTCCTCCAGCAGATCGAAGATTCTGCCTGCACAGGCAAGAGCATTCTGAAGTTCTGTAACAACGGAACTGATATCATTGAATGGTTTCATATACTGGTTGGCATAGGAGAGAAGTACGGAAAGTCCTCCGACTGTCAGTCTGCCTCCAGGGATAATGAATGCACCCACCAGTGCAACACAGGCATAAATAACATTATTGACAAAACGGGTGGAAGGGTTTGTCAGGCTGCTGTAAAAAACAGCCTTCAGACTGCATTCCTGTAATTCTTCGTTGACCTTTGCAAAGCGTTCAGAAGATTTTTCCTCATATCCAAAAGCCTGAACAACCTTCTGGTTTCCAATCATCTCTTCGATGAGAGCAGTCTGACGTCCTCTGGCATCGCTTTGCTTCCGGAACATCTGGAAGGTATGGGAAGAAATAAATTTGGCCACCAAAAAGCTTACGGGGGTCAGGACAATGACCATCAATGTAATACAGAAGTTTTTGGAGAACATGAAGATCAGTGTTCCGATGATCGTTACGATTCCGGAAAAAAGCTGGGTAAATCCAAGCAGCATACCATCGGACAGAATATCTGTATCTGCGATAATACGGCTGATGATATCTCCGGTACTGTGTCCGTCAAGGTAAGAGAGGGGAAGTACCTGAATGTGTCGGATGGCTTTGGCACGGATATCCTTTACTGTCTGGTAGGTCATGCAGTTATTGATCACATTCATAAGCCACGTGGCAGCAGAAGAGAGGATGACCATTACAAGGATACGTGACAGGTAATACCACATCATTTCGAAGTTTACCTGATGTTGGGCAATGACCTGATCAATGGCATTTCCGAACAGGATCGGGACATACAGCTGAAGGATAACGGAAACTGCTGCCAGTATGATACTGAGGATCAGCAGAAAACGGTATCTTCCGATGAAACGCAGTACTTTAAAAAAAGTTTCGCTGCTTTTGCTTTTAGCAGGATCTTTTATTGTTGATCTGCTCATACAGTCACCTCCTTCATTATATTACCTGCAGATACAGAGGAGTATCTGGCTCTTTCTTCCGGAAACTGAGAGAAGTAGATTTCCCGGTAAGTATCACAGGTACGCAGCAGTTCAGCATGAGTACCCTTACCTGCCAGAGTACCGTTATCAAGGACAAGGATTAGGTCTGCCTGCTGAATGCTGGAGGAACGCTGGGATACCAGAAATGTAGTTACTTTCCAGTCAAGTCTGTTGAGAGACTTACGCAGTGCTGCATCAGTGGCAAAGTCCAGGGCACTGGCACTGTCATCCAGGATCAGGATTTCAGGTTTTTTTACCAGGGCACGGGCAATGGTAAATCTTTGTTTCTGGCCGCCGGAAAGGTTTTTACCGTTCTGTTCCAGCATAAAATCAAGCTGTCCCGGTTTACCCTCTACTACCTCTTTTCCCTGTGCTGTGGTAAGTGCCTGCCATAGATCCTCGTCAGAGGCATCTTCCCGGCCCCATTTCAGATTGTCTCGGATAGAGCCTTTGAAAAGAGCTGCCTTCTGTGGAACAACGCCGATTCTGGAGCGGAGATCACTTCTGGTGTAATTTTCAATATTCTGACCATCCAGCAGAACAGTTCCTTTGCTGGCATCATAGAATCTGGAGATCAGATTTACCAGAGTGGTTTTTCCGCTTCCTGTACCACCGATAATACCTACGGTCTGTCCCTTTTTTACAGAAAAACTGATATGGGAAAGACTGGGGGCACCGGCTTTGCTGTACTCAAAGGTTACGTCATTGAATACGATGGCATTTTCAGAAAGTGATGCATCAGCAGTTGCTGTTGCAAGGTCCTTCGATATCTGAGCAGAATATGTGGAGGAAGAGGGGTAATCCATAGTAGATTTCACTTTCAGGATATCTGCCACACGTCCTGCGCAGGCTGCAGATTTGTTCAGGGTGATGATCAGGGAGGCAAGCTTGATCAGTTCCACGATCATCTGAGCCATATAGTTATAAAGGGCAACAACCTGTCCCTGCTGCATACCGCCAAGATTTACTTCTACTCCTGCTTTCTGGATCAGAATAACGGTAGCAATATTGATCAGTACGTAAGTGACCGGATTTAACAAAGCGGAAAGCTTTCCTACAAAGAGATTTAACTTTGTCAGCTCCTGATTGCGGGTATCAAATTCTGCAACTGCCTCTTTTTCGCGGCAGAATGCACGGATAACGCGGACGCCTGTAAGGTTTTCTCTGGTCAGTCCGGTTACTGTGTCCAGTTTTCCCTGTACTTTTTTAAACAGAGGAATACTGAGAAACATAATGACAAAGACAACCAGAAACAGAAACGGGATCGCAACAGCAAAAACCAGGGCACATTTAAAGTCAATGGTAAATGCCATGACCATGGACCCAAGTACGATAAATGGACTTCGAAGAAGAAGACGAAGCCCCATGTTCAGTCCGTTCTGGACCTGATTGATATCGTCGGTAAGTCTTGTGATCAGGGTGTCTGTTCCCAGGGTATCCAGCTCTGTAAAAGACAGATGCTGTACATGGTCATAAACTGCCTGTCTTAATTTAGTGGCAAAGCCCACGCTGGCTTTGGCTGCAAAGAACTGAGCTGTAATGCTGCTGGCAAGACCAAGAGCTGCCATTAAAATAAGAATAAAAAATCTCTGGACAATGTATTTGTTGTCATGGTTTGCAATACCTACATCAATGATCTGTGCAATGACGATAGGCACGATCAGGTCAAATACAACCTCCAGAAATTTAAAAAATGGCGCCAGGATGCTTTCTTTTTTGTAGTTTTTTAAATAAACTGCCAATGAACGCATTTTAAAAAATTCCTTCCTTTCGTAAAAAATCTTTCCTATATTATTTCTTCCTTTTTTTGAAAAATAATACATTCAAAAGTGTATCATTTGAGACTTTTTTGTCAAGAAGAATGTGCAAAAACAGATGGACTTTGGAGAAAATTCGTTACTGTTCACTCCGTTCACAGTAACTTAGCCAAAATTCATTCCAGATTGCCTGCGGCAATGGAATTTTGGCTTGTATGTCTCGGGATTTTGGCATATTCATGCCAAAACACCTCGCAGAATAGTGGTGTGTGAACAGTAACGAAAATTCAACTTGACTTCCAAAAAAGATATTATTAAAATATTCCGTGGCACTATTTGTGCACTGACAATTGATAAATTATTATTACCATAATGAGGAAGAGACAGACTATGGAGATTATTGAGACATTTGGTCATTATGTGGAAAATCTGACGGATAAAAAGCCTCAGTCAGCCCGCCGGCTGTTAAAAACCGGCTGGGAGGCGCAGAATCTGAAGTTCCGTTATATGCAGGACAAGAGACTGATGCCTGCAGACAGGCATCTTGCAAATCTGATGATGGATACCATGCTGCGGCCCATTCAGAAACCGGAAGATTCTGTTATTGTAAGTATTTTTACACCCTGCGAAATGATGCAGGAGGTGGGATTACATCCCTATAATGTAGAGGGATTTTCCTGCTATCTTTCTGCAAGCAAAGCAGAGAGGGCATTTCTGCAGCAGGCAGAGAATCAGGGAATTGCAGAGACACTGTGCAGTTATCACAAGACATTTCTTGGTGCAGCGCAGAAAGGACTTCTGCCAAAGCCTAAATGTATTGTTTATACCAACCTGACCTGCGATGCTAACCTGCTCACCTTCCGTACCCTGGCAGATTTTTACCAGGTACCTGTATTTGCCATTGATGTACCATGGAATCAGACCACAGAGAATGTACAGTATGTGGCAGATCAGTTAAAGGATTTAAAAATATTTCTGGAAAAAAATACAGGAAAAACAATCTCTGAGGACAGATTAAAGGAACGTCTTGCATGCAGTAAGCGGACTCTGGAGAATTACAAAAAATATCAGCAGATGCGTGCAGACAGATATGTGCCCTCTGATCTGGTCACACCCTTGTATGCAGGAATGACAAACAATATCCTTCTGGGAACAGCAGAAGAAGAGAAGTATACACAGATGCTTCTTGAAAATATTAAGAAAGCACCTGCAGCGAAAGGAAAACATATTTATTGGATGCATACCATTCCATTCTGGTCGGATGCAGTGCGCCAGGAGCTTTGCTTCAGTGAGAAAGCCCAGATCGTAGGATGTGAACTTGCAGAAACCTGTGAGCCGGATTTTGATCCTGAGAACCCCTTTGAAGCAATGGCAGAAAGAATGGTATATCATTCACTGAACGGAAGTGCCCTTAGAAGGATTGAAGCCGGTATCCGCCATGCGAAACAGGCAGGAGCAGACGGTGCTGTGTGGTTTGGACATTGGGGATGTAAACATACGCTTGGTGCGGCACAGCTTGCAAAGAAGAAGTTCGAGGAAGCCGGTCTGCCCCTTTTGATCCTAGACGGTGACGGGTGTGATCGAAGCCATGGAGGAGAAGGACAGACTTCCACCAGGCTGGGAGCTTTTCTGGAAATGCTGGGAGGTGCTGAGAATGAATAAAACTTATTATGTCTGTAAATATACCCCAATTGAACTTCTGGAATCTCTTGGCGGGGAATGTGAGAACTTTAATCATATGCCGGAGGGATTTGACCTGGCCGATCAGGTTTCACATCCCAATATCTGCGGTTTTGGAAAAACACTTCTGGAAGGAGTCATGGAGGGAAAAATCAAGGAACTTGTCCTGGTGAGCTGCTGTGATACTATCCGGAGTGCCTATGACATTCTGCTGGAAAGCGGCAAGCTGGATTTTCTCTATATTTTGGATGTGCTTCACTGTGACAGTGCCTGCAGCAGAGAGCGTATGGCTGTACAGTTAAAAGGGCTGGCGAAGGCTTATGCACAGTACAAAGGCACAGAGTTTGATGCCGGAAAATTCCGGGCTGCTTTCCATGCACAGGAGAAAATCACAAAGTCCCATATTGCAGTGCTTGGCGCCAGAATGGGGCAGGAATTATTTGAAATGACCAGCAAGGCTATGCCTCTTCCTGTAGAGAATGATACCTGCGTGCATAACCGTTCTGTGGGAAATATACTTCCACCGGAGGGTGCTTCTTTTGATGAGCTGATGGACTGGTATGCAGGTGAGATTCTGGGGCAGATTCCATGTATGCGTATGATGGACCCGACAGGTCGTAAGAAGCTTTATAATGATCCGTCTGTTGCGGGGATTATTTATCATACAGTGAAGTTTTGTGATTTTTACAGCTTCGAATATGCTGAGATCAAGAACCATACAGATGTACCTCTTTTAAAAATTGAATCAGATTATACTATTCAGAGCAGCGGTCAGCTTCTTACCAGACTGGAAGCTTTTGCAGAGAGCATTCAGCCTGAAACACTGGAGCAGACCATAGATGGAGACACAAAAGGAGAGAGAAAAATGGGAAAAGGTTATTTCGCAGGGATTGACAGTGGTTCCACCAGTACAGATGTGGTGATTTTAAATAAAGATCATGAGATTGTGACCAGCATTATCCTGCCTACAGGAGCAGGAGCTGCTATCGGAGCAGACCGTGCCCTTGCAGAAGCATTGAAGGAGGCCGGATTGCAGAGAGAAGATATTGATGCGCTGGTTACTACCGGATACGGACGTACAGCTATTAAAAATGGTGATAAGAGTATCACAGAGATCACCTGTCATGCAAGGGGTGCGCATTTCCTGAATCCGGAAGTCCGTACTGTTATTGATATTGGCGGACAGGACAGCAAGGTGATCCGACTGGATGAGAACGGTGCAGTTGCAAACTTTGTTATGAATGACAAATGTGCGGCAGGAACCGGACGATTTCTGGAAATGATGGCACGTACCATGGAAATGAATCTGGATCAGATGAGCGAATGTGGGCTGGAATTCAAAGAAGATATTACAATTTCCAGTATGTGTACAGTATTTGCAGAATCAGAAGTTGTATCACTGATCGCCCAGAATAAGGCAACAGATGATATTGTCCATGGCCTGAATAAGGCGGTTGCCGTAAAGACTGCCGCCCTTACCAGACGTGTGGGCGGTGAGGAGAAATATATGATGACCGGTGGTGTTTCTAAGAATAAGGGCCTGGTAAAGACACTGGAAGAGAAGCTTGGAACAAAGCTGGTGATCAGTGACAAGGCTCAGCTTTGCGGTGCACTTGGCGCAGCACTGTTTGCGGCTGATATGGCTGATGTGTAAATTTTTAGTTACTGTTCACTCCGTTCTCAGCAACACGCTTCGCGATGC
>ULWX01049676.1_pt1 | contig 10289 bp, 9 predicted proteins | sample 1960851 | NCBI WGS metagenome assembly ULWX01 (sample SAMEA4835826, study PRJEB28245) | human gut metagenome | biome: gut microbiome; material: fecal sample | place: Denmark | collected 2008 | reverse complement strand
AAGCCGCTGCCGAGGTCATGAAGCATTGCACCATCTACCGCCTCTACGGGGACAACACCGAGGGACGGGTGCTGGATGCCAGCGAACTCAAGGATCATGCGGCCAAAGGCGGTCTCTTCGGTGTGACGAAGGCGGAATGGATGGATTTCCACGAGCGGGAAAATCCGCTCAAGGCTGCGGAGATGTCCACCGAGGATGACTATGGGATGATTGACGGAATCATCAACAACGGACCGAAGGAAGAACAGGCTGGCGAAAAGGGGGCGAAGCCCTCCATCATGGATAGGCTCAAAGCGGCAAAAAGTGACCCTCCGAAGGAGAAGCCCGCACCTCAGAAAGAGCGCAAGCCGGAGCGTGACTTATGAGCCGGAGCAACAAGTGGAAGCAGGAGTGGGCGTTCTTCTTGGATGCGGATGGTCGGCGCAAGTATTGCGAATTGTGCCGCCGCTGTATCCATGACTGCAAGCAGAGTTTCCGCGTTGTGGTCATGAGCTGTCCCCATTACAGCTCGAAGCGAGCGGAAGAGATTTACTGTAAGGATAAAGGTTGAAAAATCCGCTTTTCAGCCTCTCTGAGCCGCGAGAAAGGACTGCCCTGTATGTTTTCCTGTCCGTCCATAACCAGCTGATACAGGCGGGAAAAATGCCGTTTTTCGACACATCTCTCCTGACCGTTACATGATCACTAAAGCCTCAGCTGATGCCCGGATGTCGGGTGTCAGCTGAGGCTTTCTTTTTTTGCTCAAAATCTTTCTTTAGAATTAGCTTTCGTTCTTTGGCTTCTGTATGGATCGTAGCATCCCCTTTATACTATCTTTAGAGCAAAATCAGGTTCTAAAGAAGGGGGTGATACGATGGATGTAAAGGCAGTTGGACAACGGATTAAAACTGCAAGAGAGAAAAAGAATATGACGCAAGAAGATCTTGCCGCTCTCATTGACATCAGTCCGGCACATATCAGCGTCATCGAACGAGGCACTAAGATACCACGGATAGACACTTTCGCTGCAATCGCAAATGCGCTTGGTGTATCTGCGGATGAGTTGCTGGTAGATGTGGTTGATCATGCGTCAAGCGGCGTGGCTTCTGAGCTTTCTGCCGCCATCGAGGATCTCCCACGGGATGAGAAGATGCGGGTTTTGAAAGTGATCTCTGCGTTGTTAGATAGATGAGCGTGGAAGAGCAATCAGCTCTTCCACGCTTTTTTTCTTTTCGCTGCCAGGGTTCTCTCTTTTTCGACACTCTATCGGTGCTATACTCGTGCTAAAGAACGAAAACAAAATCTAAAGACGGAGGAAACACAATGAAAAATTTTGACGAGATTCTTGCGGTAGTTGCCCGCCAGAATGGAACTACACCGGAGAATGTACTTCACGAAATGCAGCTGGCGATTGATGATGCTTATGATCATCACGGGAAGGAATCACAGCCCTTGTGGGACATGATGACCTTTAAGGGAGACAGGCCGACACCAGAAGAGTTTATCTTACAGGTAGCAATGATGTTGGAGAGCGGAACCGGGCTGGTCAACTAAGACAAAGCTCCCCTGCGGGTGTGCAGGGGAGCTTTGCCTTTTCAATCGTATCTTATTTGTGCTTGAACGACAAGACTACTTCGCCGTCCGGTGCAATAGACATCTGCATGGTTTTGATGTGCTGCGCCATGAACTGCTTCTTTTCCGCTTCGCTCATCTCAATGCGGGTCGCTTTCAAGGCGGCTGTGAACATATCGTTGACATTGAGATGGACTGTGCTGTCGATATAGCGGTACATCTCCTTGATGAGTGCGCCAAATTTCAATTCCTCGGCATTTCCAGAATAGAAGTCATCTATGTATGCATTCTGCGGCGTCCAGTGGCCGCTGGTGCGGTGGCCAGCGGCCACTAAGCGCCGGTAGTGGCCGGGCAAATTAGTCCGCCATTCGATGCTTAATCACCACGGTGTAGTGCTTTGTGGCACGCTTCAGGATTGCGTTCGCGGAGACCTCATCATTAAGAATCATGGAGCTCCAGCTTGCTGGCTCCCGTTGTGAGCAGATAATGGTGCTGAGGTTAATTTCACACCGCTTCTCCAAAATCTCAAAGAGGATTTTCACTTCACGCTCGTCGGTAATGGTGTGCAGCAGGAAGTCATCCAAGATGAGTAGGGCTGCACCACAGGTTTTCTTCAGCCGCTTCTGGTACTTGGAGTAGTCTACGGCCTTGAGTGCCACCAGCTCCTCCAGAAGGGTCTCACAGTGGTGGTACTCTACCTTGTAGTTGTTGCAGGCAACAATGCCAATAGCCTTTGCCAGATAGGACTTACCACTGTCAGACGGGCCCAGGATACACACGTTCAGGCCAGAGTCAATGAAGTCCAGCGTGGACAGCGTTTCGGTAATTCCCCGGGGCAGGTACTCACGCTCGGCTGAATCAACGCAGTTGGAAAGCTCCTGCGGACACCCTCGCAGATGTGCGCTGCACAGACGGCTCAGGATCCGTTTGTTCATCTTCTTCTGGTATTCTGGCTCCACAAGGTTGGCAATTGCCATCAATGGATCAAGCTCAAGAAAGCTCGGAGATCGGTACATTTCGTCCAGTGTGGCAGACATACCGGGCAGTCCCATTTCATTCAGCTCGAACAGAAGCGTGTTAAAGAGTGCTTTCCCGGTGAGCATTACTTGTCACCGCCTTTCCCGTTGCCCCGAGCCAGACTCTGGCTGCGGGAGAGAAGTCTGCTAATATCCATGGACCCCGCATCCATAACAAAAGCACCTTTATTGCGTTCCTCGTTCATGCTGGTATTGTAACCGGAGACTCCCAGATCTTCAGCAACAACCGGAATCGTGTTTTTAATGAAGGTGTAATTTACCTTTCCCAACTCCAAAGCCTGGCGGCAGGTTTCTTCCAGCGCCTGCTTGCTGTATTTCCTGGTAAAGCTCAGGACTCCCTGGCACATTCGGTAAGTCTGGACTTCCAGCTTACGGCTGGCAAGAATGCGCTTAATGACTTTGCCAGTATTTGGACCAATCGTCATGGCCTTTCGGGTGAAGTAGGTACCGTTCCACTCGGAAATTTCCCTGTAATTCGCTGGGAGATGGTTCGGATCCGTAGACCACTGGCTCTTTGCGGTCGCTCTGGGCCATTCACAGATAAGCGCTCCCTCTTTGGAGAAAATCTTTACCATGGTAGCAGAAGCCCGGATAAGCACTTCCTTGTGCAGATAGGCCCGGTCTACGCTGTAATAAGCGTTGTCGAAGCGAACATGGTAATCTGAGGACACCTTGGCCGTCCGGCGCTCCATGTATTCATAAGGAACAGGAGGCAGCGGCATAAGTTCCCTGCGCTCCTCGTCCCAGTAGTAGCGGCGGCTGTGAGGCTTCTTGGTGAACGGGGCACTGTTTAGCTTGTCCAGATGCTTCCAAAGGTCACGGTTGAACTGCTCCAGACTGAAGTAGTCCATTTCCTCCATGTCATGGAAGAAGCCCTTTTCCATGATGCCAACAGCATTCTCTACAGAACTCTTGTACTTGGGCTTCTTTACTTTGGCCGGCAGAATGACCGTGTGGTTGTACTCAGCCCATTCAGCATAATCCTTGTTTAGTTCCGGAGCTATCCAGTCCCGGTTGGCAATGACAGCCTGCTTGCAATTGTCGCAGACGACCAGCGCCGGCACGCCGCCAAAATACGTCAGAGCATTGTTGTTGACGGCAATCCACTGCGGCTCCTTGGTTGAGACCATTCCTTCTGCGTAAATGTACTGAGAGTAAGGAAGAACGGCTACAAAGACAACGATCTCCAGAACCTCGCCTGTGAGATGATCCACCATCTGAAAAGTCTTTCCGGCGAAGTCCACTTCCATCTTCTGACCAATGACAGCATTAAAATGCAGCGTTTCCTTGTTTTCCTCGCACCATTTGGCATAGTTCTCACAGAACTGCCGATACGAGTAAAACTTCAGCCCACAATCCCGGCACTTCTTGGCGTACCGGTTCCAGAGAACCACAAGGGTCATGTTCTTCCGAGATGACATGTCCTTGGCTACTGCCTCATAGTCCGGCATCTCGTAGCTGAGATCCCGCCCCACGGTTGCAGCCTTCTGCCCGTAGACTGCTGCGGCAATGCCGTAGTTGGTGATCCCCTCTGGGAGAGGATAGCTGAGAGTTTTGCATTCTTTGAATGCTGCAAGAAATTTGTTGACGCCGGATTTGCTAACCGAAAGCTCTTCGGCAATTTCCCGGCCACTCATGCCAAGGGCATAGTGCTTGATAATGATGTCTTTGTAGTCCAGTAACATTCATTACCCTCCCTAAAATAGTGTATTTCCGTTGTTGCGGATACTACTATTATGGGAGATTTCCATACTACATCAATGTGCAGATTCATGGTGGCCACTCAGGCCGCACTGTGGCCACTGGCCACCGCACCAGCGGCCACTCGCCACCGCCGTATGCAATGTAGCAGTAGAAGATGCCCGTATTGACCAGTGCGGCCTTCAAATCCGGGCCGCTCTTTTCATGTTCAATCATCATGAGGAAGCGAGCGTCCGGCAGCGAGGAAATCAGTCCCCAGTAGTCGGAGTCGCTGGAAACGATGATGAAGGAATCCACTTTGTTGATGTAATGCTCCTGACAGGCTCGTGCCGTCAACTTGATGTCAACAAGGGATTTACTCTCTTTGACCCGCTCAATCAGGATATGCTCCACCGGTATCTTGGTGAAATCTTCAAGAATGCGCCATGCGGAAGCTGTGTGAATATCATCAAAGAGAATGATGCTGGAAATTTTCTGCGTGTACTTATAGTCGAGGTTTTTCAGGACGGCACACAGCTTGTACGGATCCGAGTTTTCGCAATCGACAACCACTACCGCCTTTTCGCTACCTTCTATGTATTCATAGATGCTGCCTTTGACATAGCTGCTGACATCGGAGACCTTGCTGAACTCACGGAAATAGTCGTTGTGCCATTGGTACAGCAGCACAGCAAATTTCTTGTCATTGTAGAGGATATTGCCTTCATCCTGCGGTATCCAGTTTATATATACCTGATAGGGGTAATAGGAGCGGTTGGTGTAATAGAGGGACGCTGCCTGTCTGGTTCCGTCCTCCTTCAAGCCGTTGGGCATGACAAAGAGGTCTTTGATATAGTCCCAGTTGATCCAGAGCGGAAACAGCTTCTTGCAGTTGTTGATGCGGTCTGAAATCAACCGGTTAATCTCAATGATGTGGTGAACAAGCTTGGTACTGGACTTTTTGACGAAGTTAATGCCGTCCGTACTCAGCTGGCGCAAACTATCGGCTGGCACATATTCCGGCATAGAGAGGATTGTGCGGTAGTCAATCTGCATCGATTCATTGATGTGCCGGAAGTTGCGCTCAATGGCCGTTCGGATGATACAAAGATGGCGGATAATACGCGCAGCCTTGTCCGCTTCCAGTCGTTCAAAGACTTCCATTTGAGGCGCTTCATGCTCATTTTCAAATATGTGTCGGGGAACACCGATCAGATAGGCCACCTTGGAAACCAGCTCGTAGGTGCTATCTTTGTATATGATCTTATCTTCATTGGCGATAGTAGCACCAACAGCCTCTTGGATTTCCATGTGAGATTACCCCTCTGTTTCGTTATGTGCAGCCGGAAGGCTCTCATAAAACTTTCTGAGCATATCAAGGCTTTTTGTTCGGTTTTTAATGGGAAGGGATGTCCATGCGATGTCATGGTATCTCTCTGCCGGATCATCTCTTAATCTGGGGTCTATAATACAGACAATCCCTGTGTCCGTGAAATTTCGAATCAACCGCCCGATCCCTTGTTTGAGCTTGATAACCATTTCCGGGACATTCACATCCATCAAGGCATCCTTTGCGATAGACGCTTTATAATTGATAATGGGGTCAGGAACAGGAAACGGAAGACGGAAGATGACCACATTGGAAAGGCTTTTCCCTTCGATGCTGATACCTTCCCAGTATGCGCCAGTTCCAAGCAACACTGAGTTGGTGTTTTCCTTGAACTCGTTGAGAACTTGATCCTGAGATGAGCCGGGCTGCTGCATCAAGATTTTATACGGCAATTCCTTCTGGCTCAGGATGGAGTAGACCGCTTCCATGTCCGTCTTAGCAGTGAAGAGAACCAAGGCTTTACCACCGGAGATGTAAAGAACTTCCAGCAATCGCTGTACCCCCTGTTCGATGAATGCCTCATGTTCCTTGGTCGGATGAGGCAGATCGTCGCAGTAGTAAATCATGGAATGTTCGTCGTAGGGATAAGGCGAAGGTTTCGGCTCGGACAAGCAGCCATGTTCATCAGTCGGAAAGCCCGTGTTGCTGATAAAATAGGCATACTGTTCCTCAAGACTTCCATCGGTGGCGTTCGTCAGCGTGGCTGATGTGAGAATTGTCCGGGTATCTCCGCTAAAATAAAGACTGTTAGTAATCTCTTTGGTATTCTTCGGGCAGTAGACAAGCTCGGCCTGACCTCCTTTGCGTTCAATCCAAAGAAGGTAGTCATCCAAATCCTCCATCATCTCTGCAAGGCTTTCACTTAGTTCATCCAGTTCATCCGAAGCAGCTGTTGATCGGCTATTATAATCAAAGCTGGCATAGAGCTGAATGCTGAGAGCTGCGCTCTTGATTGTGCTGCACATGGTTTTCAGCAGGTTGACTGATTCTGTGTTGCCATCAAAGAAGAAGCGATCTGCATAACGCATATCCTGCTGCGCATCATTGATCTGCTGCTGCATCTGCGCCTTGAGGGAATCAAAGAATGCGTGGATTGCCCTTTGTGCCTCGTTTGTTTCCCGGTATACATTCTGACGGTCTGCGGATCTCACTTCATTGGTTGCGCTTTTAATAAGCCCAAGAATTTTGCCCTGATTAACACGCTCTGTCGTTGCACTGCGCACCTTTTCCTCTAAGTTATGCGCCTCATCTACGACAATCAAATCAGCCTCCCGATTGATCAAGCCATCCTGTCCGCGCCGCAGTTGGCGAAGGTGCGCAGTTAGAAAGTCCTGATTGCAAAGCACAATTCCATCTATGTATTTTAGCTTGGAGCGGATAGCGTAATAGAGGCACTTCTTCTCGCAGGAACCGCAATTTCTCATGCTGAATCGCTGGATATTTACCTTGTCCCAGATGTTTTGCGGTATGGAACTCGGAAATTGTTTGCGCTCCTGAAAGCCCTGTTCAATCCCGTCTGCAAGCTCTTTCGGGATGATCGCATCCTCCATACTTAGGTATTCATTTGCTCGCTTATGGCAAAGATAGTGCGTCTGACCTTTCGCCAGAATGACCTCTGGTTTCGTGTTTAGAAGAGGCATAACATCGTGTATGTCTTTCCACAGCTGCTCTTGCAGGGCAATCGTAGAGGTGGCAACAATCACCGGCTTTTTTAGCTTTTTGTTGTAAAGAAGGATAGGCACCAAGTAGCCAAAGGATTTTCCAATCCCAACACCGGCCTCAACTGCAAAGTGCTGATTATGGATGAGCGCATCTACAATTTCGCAGGACATATCTTGCTGACCTTCCCGCATTTCAAATCCATGCGCAGGAGCGACATCCCAGAAAAAATCCGTGACAGTTGTGCCAATCGCTTGTAAATCGGCCTTCCGTCTTTTTGCTCGATCTTCGGGAGAATTGAAACCGAAATATAAACTCAAACCATATACCTCCGTATGCCTCTGCTTACACCCTGTTGCCAGTTATTTCACAAGCTCCCGTCTCCTTTGTTGCCCCCAAATTCACATCCATGCTGATGACCATGCCCGTAATACCATCGACCATAGCGATAGCCATAGTGTGGAGGGCAGTTCGCACAATCGCCGGTGCAGTGTCCCGGATGTACAGAATGGGAGGATGAAAGTGCGGCAGCGATGCCGATCCCCGCGAACAGTTTTGTAAAGAAGCCGATTTTAGGAGCAGCTGGGGTCAGCTCGTCGTAAATAGCGCTGTCCAGTGCATCATCTTCGCTTCCGTCATCAAACAACTTTACACGGTTTCGTGCAGCGACTCGCTCCAGAACCTCGTCATCCACAGTACCCCACAGGTCTTCTAACTGCTCTTGGCTAAAGTGGCATTTCGCAGCGTCCAAAAGGACATTCATTGCTTCTTGATTGCAGCAGCCTGAGAGGTCGTATATCTCTTCCGGCGTGAACTGAACGCCATAAGCCACGGCCTTCTTAATGAGCCGGGATGCAGCTGCCTCATCCATGTATTCCTGCGCCACCTCTGTAACCTCAGAGGACGCGCCAAAAGAAGTCAGAGAGGACATCTTACGGATTTGGGTGCTTGTCGCCCAATCATAGAACTTTTCGTAGTAAGTGTCCCAGTCCATCCATATCCGCTCCCTTCATCCGCTGGGTTCATTCCACGCCCAGTGCTTTGAATACAGCATCCTCGGCGCTCTGATAGAAAATCAAATTGAAGCAGCCGATCAGATCAGACGGCACCGATCCCAAGTCTGCTGCTGAGGTGATAGGCAACAGCACCTTCTTTGCGCCGCTGTCCAGACAGACTTGCAGCGCATTTGCCAGCTCATCCACCTTCATCATCGTACCCGCAATGCTGATCTCGCCCATGACCGCCAGACTGCTCACGGTGGGCTTATTCAGTGCAATGGAGGCGAGCGCAATCAAGGTGGGAAGAGCGAGCCTCGCTGTCATGCCGATTCCCTGCAAATCCTGATAGTTGACGATGTAATCCTTCGTCGTGGTGCTGATCGTCCCGCTGATGTGTCCTGCGTTGGCTTTGAGGAAGTTGAAGGCAGTATTCGTCGCTTCCTTCACCTCCCGGTCTGAGCCAAGACCGGTGCGCTCGAACTTTCCGTTGCCGGGAAGCATCTGCGACTCCAGACGGAATACGCCAATCATCCCGGATTTTCCCTGTGATACGGTATAGACCTGGCCGGGGTTGCACATCCCCTCCGGGATCAGCTTGCCGCCGCCCTGTTCCGGTACCGACACATAGGTTTCCTCGAAGCTGTCTTTGTCAATGTAGGAGAAGTTCACATCGTAGAACTCCATGCCGCCCAGCTTTTTCAGCTGCTCTTTGACGCGGCGGCGCATTTCCAGTGCAAGCTTTAGGATCTCTTCCAGCTGCTCCTTTGTGAACTCGCCGTCAGGATAGACCAGCTTGACCAGTCCATCCACCATTCGTCTCACCGCTATGGTGTCTCGCTGATTGAGGTTAGAGCCTAAGCGGAAATACTTATCAAGGGCATCTCCGTATTGTTCCTTGCGCAGCTCGCGGATAAACTCGGCCAGATAATCTGTGATAAAGCCGTAGTCATCCGTGAAATGTTCTGGGCGGAATTTCGGGATCTCCCAGCCGGGGAGATAGCAGTGAATGCGGTCAAGGAAGGCCGTATCGGTTCCCATCTCCGGGGGGAAGGGGTCAAACAGGCTGGAGGTTTTGAGCAGCACATCCACGCTCTGGTTGATGTTGCCCACAAAGACCATCGAAGCACTGGCCGCTTTTTCTTCCTTGCCACGGGCAAAGGAACCGGAGGCCATATAGTCCTTCATGATCTGAACGCCATCTTTGTCCTTGAACTTGATACCGGCCACCTCATCAAAGGCCACGCAGTCCCAAAGTCCAACCAGACCTACGGTTTTGCGTCCCATATTGTAAAAGAGATTGGCGACGGTGGTCTGTCCGCCGGAGACCAGAATACTGTTGGGAGAGATCTCTTTGTAGAGGTGGGATTTGCCGGTGCTTCGCGGCCCCAGCTCGCAGAGGTTGAAGTTGTTCTCCACAAGCGGCAGCATACGGATGATGAGCAGCCACTTCTCCCGGTAGGAAAGCGTATCCGGCTCCATGCCTATGGAGCGCAGCAGCACATCCATCCACTCGTCCTGCGTGAACGCCTTCCGGCCTTGTTTCAGTTCCGCGATGTCCACATGGGGCATCTGAATGGGCGTGAGCTTGCGGATGCGGATCGGCGTTCCGTTCCGGTCTTCTTCCATGTACTCATAATCCAGCTGAACAATGCACCAGATACCGCCGCAGAGCAGCCGGTCAAACTTGGCAGGATACTCTTCATCAATGGGGATGTCTTTCAGGCCGAGATTGGAAAACTCGGCCTCGTAGTAGTCCCGCTTGATGTTCAGGTTGACCGTGATCTTGTCAATCACGGTGTAACTGCCACGCTGCCGGAGTATGGAGAGGATCTTCTGCGCCTCATCCGGTCGGACGAAGTTGTCCGCCAGAATGCGCTTGACATTGTTTACCCCGTCCTCAACGACTTCCGGGTCATCCGAGCTGCAATACTGTCCCAGAAGGAACTCCAACACATAGACCGGGACATTTGCGCC
>ULWX01033876.1_pt1 | contig 10346 bp, 9 predicted proteins | sample 1960851 | NCBI WGS metagenome assembly ULWX01 (sample SAMEA4835826, study PRJEB28245) | human gut metagenome | biome: gut microbiome; material: fecal sample | place: Denmark | collected 2008 | reverse complement strand
CGGGAGCGGCGGCAGCGGCGCCGGCCATGGGCCTGTCGTTGCCGTTCTCGGCGTTGCGCTCATGGGTGAGCATCGGGCCGTAGTCAACGCGCATGACTATCAACGCGATGACGAAGACTATCATCAGCAGGGAGTAGAAGTTATAAGGGATGGCGCGGACAAAAAGCTCAATGCCGTTGTAGTCCTCCACAACGCCGGACACAGCGGCGGCCCAGGAGGAGATAGGAGCTATCATGCAGATGGGAGCGGCGGTCGCGTCAATGAGGAAGGCGAGCTTCGCGCGGGAGACCTTCTGGCTCTCGCAGATGGGGCGCATGACGGAGCCGACGGCGAGGCAGTTAAAGTAGTCATCGACAAAAATCAGGATGCCGAGGAAGAAGGTTGCCAGCATCGCGCCGACCTTGGAGTGGATATGGGTCTCCGCCCAGCGGCCAAAAGCGGCGGAGCCGCCGGCCTTGTTGATGAGCGAGACCAGAATGCCGAGGATGACGAGGAAGAGGAAGATGCCCGCGTTATCAGCGACGGCGGGAACCATGCCCTCGTTCACGATGGCGTCAAGCCCGGTGATGGGGCTGAAGTTGGTGTAGAACAGGCCGCCCAGCACTATGCCGACGAAGAGGGAGGAGTAGACCTCCTTGGTTATCAGCGCCAGGACAATAGCCACGATGGGCGGAACGAGCGCCCAGAAGGAGAAGGCCATGCTGCTGTCCGAGGTGAGGACACCGGCGCCTTCGCAGTCGCCGCACTCTGCGCCGGAGAAAACGCCGGTGCCGTTGCAGGTGGGGCAGGAGATGGATGCTGCGGCGTCGCCCTCGGCGAAGGCGGTGACGCTCAGCAGGGCGGCTGCCATGATGACAAGCAGCAGCACAGTGATAATTCTGCGGGAACGGTTCATTTTGTGACCCTCCAAATAAAAGAAAAATCATGAACAGAGCAGATACTGTTCATGACCAATACAAACCATATAAGCCCGACAGCTCTCCGCTCCTGAGCCTGCAATACAAGCTCAAGGCGACAGTCCGCCGGATATTATCCGACGACCCAGGCGAAACCGACCGGGAAGCCGGAAACCCTTCGGCGACACACCCTTTCGCTCCCGCGGTTCCCGCCGCTTTTATGGAGCTACTCTTGAGCATCGCGCCTCTATCATACTTTGTTCAGTTGAGTCCATTATAATGAACTTTCTGTGAATGTCAACATAAAAATGCAATTTTGGGCATATTATTTAGAAAGGCGTGAATAATATTCCGTTGTGTTATGAATGTTGAGCAAAATTTTTTAACGTTTTCCCTGTTTAGCGGGGCAGAGAGCGGGTTCGGGCACTTTTCGGCGGCGCATATGGGCCATTTGCTGCTCATTCTGGCAATATCCGCCGGATTCTGCCTTTTATACCGCCGGAGCGCTGAAAGGCAGAGAAGGACGCTGCGCCTGCTTACCGCCTGCGGGAACACCGCGCTGGCGCTGCTGCGCGCGGTGCTGCTGATGGCGGCGGGGCAATACGGCGTGGAGCGCCTGCCGCTGCACCTGTGCGGAATGGCGGTGTATATCTGCCTGCTTCACGCGCTGCGCCCGGGCAGGCTCACGGCGCAGTTCCTGCTGGCCTTCTGTATGCCGGGGGCGCTGGCGGCCATTCTATTTCCGGACTGGACGGCGAGCGCGCCTTGGAGCGTGATGAGCGTGTTTAACTTCGCTATACATGCCCTCATTGTCGCCTACGTGCTCATGCAGCTTGCCGCCGGGGATATCCGCCGCGAGCCGTGCCTGCTGCCCGCCTGCCTTGGGATAATGCTGCTCATCGCCGCGCCGGTATATGTGTTCAACCTCGCCGCCGGGACGAATTTCATGTTTTTAAGCTACCCCGCCCCGGATTCGCCGCTGGAGCTGTTCGCGTTTTTAGGCAGGCCCGGCTATGTTCTGGGCTACCTGCCAATGATAGCGGCTGTCTGGGCGGTTATCTATTTGCCAAAAAGAGCGCGGATTGACCGCAAACCGTAAAAAGTCTCGCAGAGTTCGCCGCACGTCAGATGACGCAGATTACATTTCGCTTCCACCAAGCATGGTGAAAGCTTCATATCCATCAGCGCCATCTTCCTCCCCCGAATCGAACCCGCTGACGCTGGGCTTCGATTCGGAAAAATAAGTTTTTTCCGGGGGCACGTACCTCGGGAAAAACACTTTGCACGGAGAGAGTGTATTTTTGCCCGCCCACGCGGGCAAAAATGCGCGAACACAGTGAAGCTCCCTTATCAAAGAAGCCCTAAAGGGGCTTCTTTGATAAAAAAGGTGCGGACTGAATGAATCAGTCCGCTAAACAGGGTTGTGGGATAAAGATATGAGCCGGGTCTTTCGCTTGAAAGACCAATTGGATAAGCTGTGAGTATAAGATAGTCCAAATCCTAAAATTTGTAAAGAGCGAAAAAGCACTACTTTTGTCGAATGAATATTTTCTTTCCGCCGGGGCAAAATAGAACGGAAATATAGTAGCGGAAAATTAAATTTCCGCTTAAGTAAGTGATGGACGAATCGGCGAGAGTGATTTGCGAGAGAATTTATGTTCTGGCGATGACACTTTTTTGCAGACATACTTTGTGTATTGGGGAAAAAGTGGCGAAGCCAGGGCACAAATTGTCCGCAAAGCGCCGAGAGGATTTGTCCAGCGCTTACGAAAAAAGAGAGGAGACTTGTTTCATGATAATGGATCGCATCGCTCTTGTGCTTGCCATCATCGGCGGCATAAACTGGGGCAGCGTGGGTCTGTTCCGCTTTGACATTGTGGCGTGGATTTTCGGCGGCCAGACCGCCACGGTCAGCCGCGTTATCTATACCCTTGTGGGCCTCGCGGCGCTGTGGTGCATATCCCTGCTCTTCCGCAGCGACACCGTCACTGACGAGGGGTAAACTAAAAGCCGGCCTTTGCCGATTTCGGCAAAGGCCGGTTTTACAATGCCGTGCCAGCTCATCTCCGCGCTAAGAGCCGCCGTGTTACGGCGGTTGCGCTCCGAAACGCGCCTGCGGGCGCAGCCTTTACACAAGGGAGCCATTGCATGGTACAGCGTTACACACAAAAAACAACCTTTGCCAATGCGGCAAAGGTTGTTTTGATATTATTATTTCGCGTAATCGACAGCCTTGGTCTCGCGCAGGAGATGAACCTTGATCTGGCCGGGGTAGGTCAGCTCTTCCTCTATCTTCTTGGCGATGTCCCTTGCAAGCAGTACCATCTGATCCTCGCTCACATCCTCGGGCTTGACCATAATGCGGATCTCGCGGCCGGCCTGAATGGCATAGGAGCTGGCGATGCCGGGGAAGCTCTTGGAGACCTCCTCCAGCTTCTCAAGACGCTTTACATAGTTCTCGATGTTCTCTCTGCGGGCGCCGGGACGGGAGGCGGAAATCGCGTCCGCCGCCTGAACGAGGCAGGCCTCGACAGTGTGCGGCTCCACGTCGCCATGGTGGGCCTCAATGCAGTGGATAACAGCCTCGGACTCCTTGTATTTTCTGGCGATGTCCACGCCGATGGTGACGTGGCTGCCCTCAACCTCATGGTCGATGGCCTTGCCCAAATCGTGCAGCAGACCCGCGCGCTTTGCGATGTTCACATCGACACCCAGCTCGGAGGCCAGCAGACCCGCGATATGGGACACCTCAATGGAGTGGTTGAGCACGTTCTGCCCGTAGCTCGTGCGGTATTTCATGCGGCCCAGAAGCTTGATAAGCTCGGGGTTGAGGCCGTGGATATTCGTCTCAAACACGGCGCGCTCGCCCTCGGCCTTGATGGTGGCGTTGACCTCGCGCTGAGCCTTGGCGACCATTTCCTCGATGCGGGCGGGGTGGATGCGCCCGTCCTGGATGAGCTTTTCCAGCGCGAGCCTTGCCACCTCACGGCGGACAGGGTCAAAGCTGGAGACGGTGATGGCCTCGGGAGTATCGTCAATAATAAGGTCGCAGCCGGTGAGGGTTTCGATGCTGCGGATGTTGCGCCCTTCGCGGCCGATTATGCGGCCCTTCATCTCATCGTTGGGGAGGGGTACGACGGAGACGGTGATTTCGCTGGCGTGGTCAGCGGCGCAGCGCTGAATGGCGGTGGAGATAATCTCTCTCGCGCGCTCGTCAGCCTCGTCCTTATACTGGGCCTCGATCTCCTTTATCTTCATCGCCATCTCGTGGGTCACATCGTCCTTGACGTTTGCGATAAGATAAGCCTTGGCATCCTCAATAGAGAAGCCGGAGATTTTTTCCAGCATTTCAAGCTGACTTTTTTTGATTGTGGCGATCTCCTGCTGCTGAGCGTCAACAGCGGCGATCTTGTTGTTGAGCGTCTCGCTCTTTTTCTCGACCGAATCAAGCTTGCGGTCGAGGTTTTCCTCCTTCTGCTGAAGGCGGCGTTCCTGCTTCTGGAGCTCACTGCGGCGCTCCCTGACTTCCCGCTCATGCTCTGAGCGGCTCTTGTGTATTTCTTCCTTTGCCTCCAAGAGAGCTTCTCTTTTCTTGCTCTCCGCGCTTTTTATTGATTCATTTATTATACGCTTGGCTTCTTCTTCGGCGCTGGTAATCTCGCGCTCACCCACCTTTTTGCGGTAGGTCACGCCGAGAATAAAGCAAATAACCGCCGTAACGGCTATAATAACAATCCATAAAATCGGTGACATAGTAAGTAAACACACCTCCATTCTTCGTAAATTTTAGAAGTTTGCGGTGGGTTACTGGTTTTTAAATCTCAGTTGTAAAATCTCAAGCAAGCGAAAAACAAATTGGCGAGAGAGATTTGCGAGAAAATTTGTGTTCTGGCGATGACACTTTTTTGCAGACATACTTTGTGTATTTCAAGAAAAAGTGGCGAAGTCAGGACGCAAATTATCCGCAAAGCACCGAGACAATTTGTTTGGAGCTTGCGTTTCAAAAAGACAGGCCATAAAACGAACCCGTCGAAGTTGAGTGATGATAACGCGGGCAGCCTCCCCATGGCAGCCCGGCGCGATTCGTTTTATTTTATCCTGTCTGCGGTGTTATGTCAAGTGAATTGCTTAAATAAATTTAAGAAATGGCTCGCGGACAAAATAAACCGGTGCCGGATGAGCGGCACCGATTGAGAAAAAACTCCGCTATATTATGAGCTCATAGAGCTTTGCCAGCGCGGGGATCGTGAAAAGGCACAGCAGAGAGGAGATGATGTTCACCGAGCTTGCGAAGGCCGCCTCCTCCTCGCTGCGGTACATTTGCGCAAACTGCGTCACCATAACGGCGGCGGGAGCACCTGCGGTGATGACAACGATGAGCAGGATGTTCGGCGCGTCCGGGTGGATGGAGAGCAGCCCGCTGAAGCGGATGGCGAGCATCGCCACCAGCGGATACACCACCAGCCGCCCAATGCACACAAGGTACGCGCGCTTATTGAAGAACACGGGCTTCAGGTCGGCGTGGCCGATTATCATGCCGACGACGAACATGTAAAGCGGGCCCATCATGCGGCCGAAATCCGTCACCACGCTGCCCAGCACGCCGGGGAGCTTGTAGTTGCAGAGAAACATCACAAAGCCGATGAGCGCGGAGATGATGACCACGTTTTTGAAAATCATGCCCCAGCGGAAGCCCTTTTCCCTGCTCAGCACGGATTTGCAGTGCGTGAACAGCAGCAGGTTCATCACCATAAAGAAGGGGCAGCAGTAGATGACCCAGTCCCCGCCGAGGGCCATGGTAACGAGCGGGAGAATGAAGTTGCCGGCGTTGGGATAGAGCATGGACAGATAGTCCACATCCGAGAGCCTGAGCGGCTTTTTGAGCAGCAGCGTCAGCACCGCGAAAACCGCGCACACCACCAGCACGCCCAGCATGGCGATGCCCATGCCAAGAAGCTTGGCGGGTGTGTATTCATACTGGAATGCGTCAAGCATGGCGCAGGGGGTGACAAAATAGAGCGCAAAGGCGGAGATGGCCTTGCTGTCCTCGTATTTCATTATCTTGCAGCGCACGGCGATAAAGCCCAGCACGATATAAATTGAAAGCGCTCCGATTTTTTCCAGCAGCGCAAATGCCAGAGACTGCATAAAAAAACCTCCCTTGGATTCTTGGAGTTTCAACATAATACTACTGTGCTCCCGCCTTGTCAATCCTGTGGAAAATTTGCACGAAAAAGAAAAATCCCGTACGAGAAAAAGAAAAATCCCGCAGGAAAAGCCCCGGTTTGGGTTTTCCCAAACCGGGGCGGAGAGATGTTCATACCATCTTATCAGTCGTCCATATCCTCAAAGGCCTCAAGCCCGCGCTTGACCTCGGCCTTGGTATCGCCGTGCTTTACCTGAAGCATGGTGACAAAGCTCAGCGCGACGAAGATGGCAGCATAGGGGAAAAGCACGCGGTAGCTTATATGCTCCATCAGTGAGCCGGCGACAATGGGTGTTACCACCTGCGCCGCCATGGAGGCGGTGTAGTAGTAGCCGGTGAACTTGCCCACGTCGGAGCCCTTGCACATCTCCACCACCATGGGCAGGGAGTTAACATTGATGGAGGCCCAGGCAAGGCCTACCAGCGCGAACACCACGAACATAATGGCGTTTATCGTGTGGAAGGTGGTGGTCAGCACAAAGCCCAGCAGGAAGCACACGGCGAGAAGGATAACGCCGAAGATGATGGTTTTCTTCCTGCCAACCTTGGAGGCCACCGCGCCGACGGGTATGTAGGAGACTATTGCGCCGACGGTTGCAATGAGCAGGCAGGTGGACGCACCGCCCAGGCTCTGACCCATGACCTCGCCGATATATGTGGTAAACCATGTGGTCACGCCGTTATAGCCCATGAACCACAGCGCGATGGACGCGAGCAGAAAGCCCAGCGAGCGCTTGACCTCCTTGGGCAGGACCTGATTGCCGGAGCCGTCGTCCTTGGCAAGGTCCCATTCGGGATGCTCCGCTTCAAGCGCGCGGTTTTCCGCAGCAAGCTTCGGTTCCTTGACCGTGAGAAACAGCACGGCGATGGCGATAAACATCAAAGAGGAGACAACGATGAACAGCGGCTGATAGTTCACATGGCTCAGGCCCTCGACCTTGGAGTTGGGATACATCACCGCCGCCACCGCAAGATACAGCACACCGCCGACCGCGCCCATGAGGTTTATGATGGCGTTTGCCTTGGAGCGCAGGGGCTTGGGCGTCACGTCCGGCATCAGAGCCACAGCGGGGGAGCGGTAGGTGCCCATGGCCACCAGCAGCAGACCCAGAACGATGACGAAGGAGGCGAGCTTGAACGGCGAAGGCTCCGCAGCATAGCCGTTATCCAGCAGGGGCAGAATGTTCATGAGGATGACGGCGCAGCCCGTACCGAAGAGGATGAAAGGCATACGCTTGCCGAGCTTGGTGTTGGTTTTATCCGAAAGCCCGCCGAACAGGGGCAGCAGAAACAGCGCCAGAACATTGTCAGCCGCCATGATAGCGCCGGAGAAGGTCTTGTTCAGGTGGAAGGTGTTGGTCAGGATAAGGGGAACAATGCCGTCATACATCTGCCAGAAGGCGCAGATGGACAAAAAGGCAAGGCCCACGAGTATTGTGCGCTTGTTGTTTAATTTCATATCGCTTCTCTCCAAATTGTATAAATAATACTGGAATGATTTTACAATAATTTTCCAAAATATACAACTAAAAAATTGACGCTGGGGTCTGCCCGGTGGTAGAATGTAATAAAAGAAACAATATTTTGAAACGAATAACATCAGGCCGGCACGGGCGAGCGTGTGTCGGCCAAATTAGAAGGAGGGGCATGGAATGAACAAAAAATGCGTTGCGCTGTCCTTGGCGGGGCTTGCCGCCGCGCCGCTTTTCGTCTTTGCGCCCGGGCGGAGCAGCCGCCGTCAGCGCGCACCCTTCGCGGGGGTGAATTTTGCCCACAGGGGCCTGCACAGCCGGGATAAGTCCGTGCCGGAAAATTCGCTGGAGGCGTTTCGCCGCGCCGTCGCCGCGGGCTACGGGGTGGAGCTCGATGTCCAGCTCAGCCGGGACGGGGAGGTTGTCGTTTTCCATGATGATACGCTTGACAGGGTGTGCGGCGTGTCCGGCAAGGTCGCGGACAGGACGCTCTGTGAGCTTCAGCAGCTGCGCCTCTGCGGGACGGAGCAGACCATCCCCCTGTTTTCGCAGGTGCTCTCCGTCATTCGCGGCAGGGGGCCGCTGATAGTGGAGCTTAAAAACGGCAAACATAACAGGGAGCTTTGCGAAAAGACGCTCGCCCTGCTGGAAAATTACCGGGGCGATGTGTGCATCGAGAGCTTCAACCCCTTCATCGTCGGCTGGTTCCGCCGCCACGCGGGGGATATGCTGCGCGGGCAGCTCTCCATGCCGGCGAAGGAGTATGAGGGCTGGCCCAAGGCAGCCGCCGCGCTTTTGAGCCGCTGCGCGCTCAACTTCATCGCCCGGCCGCAGTTTATCGCCTATAAGATTGGCCGCCGCCCCGCGCCGGTGGTTATGGCGGATATGATGGGCGCGATGAACATCGGCTGGACCTCGCACGAGCCGCGCAACGAAAAAGGCCGTGACGCGGTGATTTTCGAGTTCTACAAGCCGAAAGTGAAGTATAAATAAAATAGTGATGCCGCACCGCCGATGGCGGTGCGGCCATTATTATGCTTATTCTGCGCTTTCTTCTATTAAATCCTCGGGCAGGACTTCCATCAAGGCTTCCTTGTCGGGGTTTTCGAGAGTTACAACGCGGTTTGACTGGCGCACGACCATCTTCTCAAAAAAGTTGCGCACGTCGCGCCCGTTGCCGAAGTTATCGTCCCGCTCCTCATAGAGCTTATCAAACAGTTCGAGCGCGGACTGCTCCGCAAGCTCGGTGAGCTTGTAGCCGTTTTTGGCACACTGGGCGCGGAAAATGGCCATGAGCTGCTCGCCGGTGTAATCCGGGAAGTAGAAATATTTGTTGAAGCGGCTCTCAAGCCCGGGGTTTGAGCTGAGAAAGCCCTCCATAGGCTCGTCATACCCAGCGACAATGACAATAAGGTCGTCCCGGTGGTCCTCCATCGCCTTGAGCAGCGTCTCAATAGCCTCGCGGCCAAAGTCGTTATCCCCGCCGGAGGAGAGGGAGTACGCCTCGTCGATAAACAGCACGCCGCCGAGCGCGGACTTGATGGCCTCCTGCGTTTTAAGCGCCGTCTGCCCCACATAGCCCGCCACAAGGCCGGAGCGGTCGACCTCCACAAGCTGGCCCTTGCTCAGAACGCCGATGGAGGCGTAAAGCCCGCTTATAAGCCGCGCGACTGTGGTCTTGCCAGTGCCGGGGTTTCCCATGAACACCATGTGCAGCGACATCGGCGGCACGGGCAGGCCGTTATCCGCGCGGAGCTTTCGCACCTTGACGAGGTTTATGAGGTTCTTGACGTCCTTTTTCACATCGTCCAGACCCACGAGGGAGTCAAGCTCGGCCATGAGCGTGTCAAAATCCGGCTTTTCCGTCTCCGCCTCCGCGGTATTGGCGGCAGCCTCGCTCCCGCCGCCCTGCCCCTGCGCCATGTTCATGTGCTTGTCGGTAAAGCTGGGGGCGCTGCTGGTCACGAAGTCGAGCGGATTAAGCCCCGTGTTTGCCCGGCGCACGCCGGTGGTGTCGCATATGGCGGTGAGGCGGTCGGTGCACTCGGTGATATACTCTGCCTCCGCCATGGAGACGTCATCATCCGCGGCGGCGGCATAGAGCATGATGTTTGTCAGCATGCGGATGAAAACGCGGGAGGTATCCGTGCCGCGCCTGGCGTCGCTCTCCGCAAGGTTCCAGAAAAACACCGGCGGCAGAAAGCCATCCTCATTGCACACCGAGCTTGTCAGGTTCCACAGCAGCCAGCTCGGCTGCGGGCGGCCGCGGGAGTATATCTGGTTTGCAATGTCCACGTGCCGCTGGGTGATGCCGCCCGCCCTGCTCCACAGCGAGAGCGCGCAGCGGGTCATAAACTCGTCCAGCTCCGGCGCAAGGGAGGAGCTGCCGATGCGGTAAAAGGCATCGGTGTTGGCGATATATATCTTGTGAAACTCTTCGGGTGAGCGGCTCCATGTAGTCGGCATATGAATCCCTCTTTTACATATGTTTTTCTACTATTATAAACTAAATTTTTCGCCGGTCAAGTACGAAAGAGGCTGCTGCAAAATGAATGTTCCGCAACAGCCTCAAATATTTCAAATCGTCCCGCAGGGACACTTTAACCGCCCCAAAGGGGCGATTTCATCCGACCGCAGGTCGGATATCACTGCCGAAGGCTATATCACTCGCCGTCAGGCGAATATAACTGAGGGCACAGCCCTCATCTCCGCCCCTGATTGAAGCGGCAGCGGCAGCAGGAGCGCTTTGCCCCCGGCTTGAGGCTTACGCCC
>ULWX01029487.1_pt1 | contig 10443 bp, 10 predicted proteins | sample 1960851 | NCBI WGS metagenome assembly ULWX01 (sample SAMEA4835826, study PRJEB28245) | human gut metagenome | biome: gut microbiome; material: fecal sample | place: Denmark | collected 2008 | reverse complement strand
CACCGAAGCTGCCGCGCCCGCGCGCACACCGGACTGCCCCCGCGCAGCGCCAGCGCCACATCCGGGTGCTCCGGAAAACGCAATTCCATCGTACTTCCTCCTTTCAAAATTATGCGTTTGAATAATTTTAATGCTATATTATACGCATTTAGATAGTTTGTCAAGCCTTATCTTCCACTTTTTATCAACTTTATGCTTCCTTCTTTCGCGCGCGGGGCGTTCCCGACGCAAAAACCGTCTCCGGTGAGACATGCTCACCGGAGACGGTTTGGAGCAGGCGGCGACTCCCGCCCGGATATTCAGGTGTGCTCCTGCGAAATGAGCGTGTCCAAAGCTTCGGCGACCCAGTGGACCCGGCGATGGTCGATGGTCTCCAGCAGCGAGCAGTCCGAGCTGATGATGAGACCCGTGGGCCCGGCTTTTCTGACAATGTCCACAGTCTCGGCCATGACCGCTTCCCGGTCGCCGGTGTAGATCAGGCTTCCTTCCTTATTGTTGAAGCCGCCCATGACCGCTTTCTTATGGGTGAAGAACGCCCTGCCTTCCGACAGAGAGAGGCGGTCGGTATGCACGTCCCAATGAATGGCGGCGCCGGGGAAGTCTTTCCAGTTGTCCAGATCGTTGCGGACTCCCCAATAGCCGCAGAGATGGATAATATTATAGGGAGACAGAGTATTCGCATACTCGATCAGCTTCCGGTCATAGGGGCGGAGCAGCTCCTGATAGCAGTCGCCCGTGAACGAATGGAGGTCGTTGTTTTGCATCGGGAGGAAAAGCCCGGTCACGCCGGCGTCCTCGACCAGCTTCTGGGCGAATTCCATTTTAAACTGGTTCACGGCGTCGATCGCGGCAAACAGTTCGGGGTTCCGCTCCTGAAGATGCGCATACACCAGTTCGTCGCTGGTGGAGCTGCGCAGCGTGGACACCGTGTTGAACATGTTATAAAACACGGCCGTCTCATCGGCAATGGCTTCCCGCACCCGCTTGATATGGACGATCTGTTCCTGAACAAAGGGATCCGACAGCTTCGGCAGACGGATATGCAACCAATCGGAGGGCTGCCGCACGGTAAGGTCCGGAAGCGCCACATAGCCGTCGCACATCATTTTGATAAAATCTTCCCCTGTTTCGCGGTAAAAACGGACATGAGAAGCAGCGAAATTCTCCTTTTCCATGTCTGCTCCCACAAAATGGTGCCAGAAAGCCATGGGAGGCCGGTCCACAGGAAGCCCCTGGAGGGCGCGCAGCGTCCGTTCTTTTCGGTTCATGGTTTTGTTTTCTCCTGTTTATAAATATATAATTCATGCACGGCGCCCGCCGTGCCGGATTTCATCTCGCTGCCGAAGCCGGCAGAATGGGAAAGTCTCGGTCTGCCGCGCGCATATCGCGGGTTTGCATGCGCCGTTTTCTCACACATGTGGTGTTTTCAGAAACATTCTACCCTGTTTGATATCATCGTGTCAACCGAATCTTTTGGAGGGCGGGCGCCTGCGCCGCGGCGCACTTCGAATGTCAAATTTTTGTCATAATTTCGTCAAAAGGTCGAATCCTTTTATGATGTAAAGCGTAGAAATGGTAGTTTTGCACGAAAAAAAAACGCTTTTCTATGGATTTCCCCTATTGAATTCAGGAAATGTTGGTAGTAAGATGATAACTGGACGCAAAGGGCGTCCGGTAAGAGTAAAGAAATTGATGAAAGAGGTAAGAGAATGATCCAGAATGATTACCTGAAGCGTGTATACGCGGACGTAGAGAAGAACCACAGCCACGAGCCTGAGTTTCTGCAGGCCGTCGAAGAGGTTTTCGAGAGCCTGCAGCTCGTCGTCGATAAGCACCCCGAATGGGAGGCCAACGGCCTGATCGAGCGCTTCGTCGAGCCGGAGCGCATTATCATCTTCCGCGTCCCCTGGGTGGACGACAACGGCAAGGTTCAGGTCAACCGCGGCTACCGCGTGCAGTTCAACTCCGCCATCGGCCCCTACAAGGGCGGCCTGCGCTTCCATCCCTCCGTCAACCTGTCCATCATCAAGTTCCTCGGCTTCGAGCAGATCCTGAAGAACTCCCTCACCACCCTCCCCATGGGCGGCGGCAAAGGCGGCTCCGACTTTGACCCGAAGGGCAAGTCTGACGCGGAAGTCATGCGCTTCTGCCAGAGCTTCATCACGGAGCTGTACCGCCACATCGGTCAGTTCACCGATACCCCGGCCGGCGACATCGGCGTCGGCGCGCGCGAGATCGGCTACATGTACGGCCAGTATAAGAAAATCGTCGACCGCTTCGAGGGCGGCGTGCTCACCGGCAAGGGCCTGACCTACGGCGGCTCTCTGGCCCGCACCCAGGCCACCGGCTTTGGCGTCTGCTACTACAGCGCCGAGGCGCTCAAGCACCTGAAGAACGACAGCTACGAGGGCAAGACCGTCGTCGTCTCCGGCTCCGGCAACGTGGCGCAGTACTGCGCGCAGAAGGTCAACGAGCTGGGCGGCAAGGTCGTCGCCATGTCCGACTCCAAGGGCTACATTTACGATCCCAACGGCGTGAATCTGGATGTGCTGTTCGACATCAAGCAGAAGCGCCGCGCCCGCATCAGCGTGTACGCGGACGAGGTCCCCGGCTCCCAGTACGTTGAGGGCTGCAAGAACATCTGGAACGTCAAGTGCGACATCGCGCACCCCTGCGCCAGCCAGAACGAGATGGACGCCGCGGGCGCTCAGGCTCTGGTCGACAACGGCTGCATGGCCGTGTTCGAGGGCGCGAACATGCCGCTGACCCCCGAGGCCATTGAGATCGTGCTCAAGAACGGTCTGCTCTACAGCCCCGGCAAGGCCTCCAACGCGGGCGGCGTTGCCACCTCCGGTCTGGAAATGACCCAGAACTCCATGCGTCTGAGCTGGAGCTTCGAGGAAGTGGACGAGAAGCTGCAGGGCATCATGAAGAACATCTTCAAGGCCTGCTACGACGCCTCCGTCGAGTGCGGCCAGCCCGGCAACCTCATGGTCGGCGCGAACGTCGCCGGCTTCCTGAAGGTCGCCGAAGCCATGATGGCGCAGGGCGTGGTGTAATCCAAAATCCAAACATAGCAAAAGACGCCGGTCGGTTGACCGGCGTCTTTTTTGCTGCGGTTCATTCGTCTTCGGGCAGCTCCGTCTCATCGTCCACAATATCTGTCGCCCTCAAGTACATCGCTTCACATTCCTGCTGTGCCGCAACCAAAATTTGAATGGCTTTCTCCGTGTCCCGAAACAATTTGTAATAGAGCGTTCTGTAGTCCGGCATTTTCATCACCCCCCTGAATATTTTAGAACAATATATTCAAAATGTAAATAGAATAATTTGTTCTTTTTATACTGGCACTGGTGATTGCAATGGAACGATATGAACGCATCCGGGCGTTACGCGAGGATGCCGATTTTACGCAGGCGAAGGTTGGCGCGGCGATCAATGTGCCGCAGCGCACCTATGCCTATTATGAGAGCGGTCAGCGAATGATTCCGCCGCATGTTCTGTGTGCGCTTGCGGATTTTTATGGAGTGAGCGTAGACTATCTCCTTGGCCGCACCAATCGGAAGCAGCCTTATGAACCATAACAGCAGCGACAAGCCCGGCACGCATTCCATCGGAAATGCGCACCGGGCTTGCCGTTTCCTTCATGCATCCTTCGGGTTCACGTGCACCGTGCAGTGCTTCACTTCCGGAAATTCCCGCTCCAGCGTGTGGTGCGCAGCCTCGGCGATGGCGTGCGCCTCGCGCAGCGGCAGGTCGCCATCGGCGGCGATCTCCACGTCCACATACGTGCGGCTGCCGAACAGGCGCGTCTTGATATCGTCCACGGCCAGCACGCCGGGCACGGCGGCGAGCGTCTCGCGCATCTGTTCGACGGTCTCGTCGCAGCAGGCGTGGTCGATCAGCCGGTCGATGCTCTCGCGGAAGATGCCGTAGGCCACCTTGAAGATGAACAGGCAGATGACCACCGACGCGATGGGATCGAGCACCGGCACGCCGAGCCGCGCGCCCAGAATGCCCACAAAGCTGCCGATGGACGAGAGCGCGTCGGAGCGGTGGTGCCACGCCTCCGCCTTGAGCGAGACGGAGTTGATCTTCTTCGCGCCGAGGATCGTGTACCAGTACAGCGCCTCCTTCACCACGATGGATGCCACCGCCGCGATGAGCGCGAGCGTTCCCGGCGCCGTGAGCGTCTCACCGCTGACGATCTTCAAAATCCCGTTGTAGCCGATCAGCGCGCCGACCGCGACGAGGATGTTGCCCAGAATGACGGACGCGATGCACTCCAGCTTCTCGTGACCGTAGGGATGCTCCGTGTCCGGCGCCTTGTTCGAGATCACCGCGCCGATCATCACGACGAACGACCCCACGATGTCGGACGCCGAATGGACCGCGTCCGCGACCATGGCGGCCGAATTCGCCACAATGCCCGCGATGAGCTTAAAGAGCGTCAGCGCCACGTTGCACACGACGCCGACGGCGGAAATGCGCATTGTCACGCGCTTTGCGTTTTGTTCCTGCATCCAACAAACTCCCTTCCAGGTTGAAAAAAGCGCCTGTGGGTTCTGTCCCACAGACGCTTCAAAGTGAACATCACTTTGAAGCATGGATTCAGGCCGCTCACGGCCTGAATCCAACCGATCGAACTTGCCGGGAGGGGATACCCAATCCCCTCCCGGACCCACCCCATGCAGTTGCATACATGGCGCATCGGTCCGTCCGTAAGAAAAAGCGTCTGTGGGTTCTGTCCCACAGACGCTTATCGTTCGTTCTGCTGCGGCGCATGCCGCCCGGCCTTTCGACCTGTCATTGGGAGGAGTATAGCAGAGACCGCGCCGTTCGTCAAGCACCAATCTGCGCACCGAAGCCGCGAAGCTGCACAACGTCCGTAACGCTCTGAAAAAGCCGGCAGCGATATCCGCTGCCGGCCGTCCCGCGATGCCGTGTGAGCCCAATTACAACCTGCACAGAAGGCAGGTGGGTCGCCTCCCCGCTGTTTCGCTGCTTCCAACGTCCAAAGCGGCGCAAAGCCGCTCCGGGAGGCCTGCAATCCGCAGCGGGAGTTCCGGCATCCCTTATGAGAGATGTGGGTTTAAATGGGCTCCGAGCAACCACTATGCTCCACGCACACCGCAGGATTTACTGCATCCCTATGCGAAAAGCCGGGAACTTATGCTTCCGGTTCCTCGTCTTCCAGAATGAACTGCATGTAGTATTCGTACACCCGGTCCAGCTCATCGTCATCGTCGATGGAGGCGAAGATTTCCTCGCCATCCTCCTCTTCGATGCGCAGAAGGATGATGCCGAAATCGGGGTCTGTCTCCTCCATGTCGGCGGGCAGCGCCGCCATGTACGACCGATCTTCAAAATCGAAGCCGCCGAGCACTTCCAGCTCAAAGGTATTGCCCTCTTCGTCCTCGATGGTCAGGTAATCGTTGCCGAATTCTTCACTCATGGGTGGTGCCCTCCTGTCGTTTCTATCTGCATTCTACCGCATACCACGGCAGAAATCAAGTAGAATTAAGACCCCAGATCTTCCAGCAGCAGGAGAAGCTGTTCCCGGCTGCCAACGGAGATGCCGCCCTGCAGCATATCCCGGTCGGTCTGGCGCAGCGCGCCGGTCTCGATGGCCGTGATCTGCAGCGGCGCGCGGTCCTGCTCTGCGTCGAACACGCCGACGTAGCCGTCGTAGTCGCGCAGGATATATTCCGCCTCCGCCCCGTCGTAGGACACGACCTCCGTGTTCGCCGCACTGCCGCGCACCGTGGACAGCGCCGCGCCCGCACAGAACACCGAGCACAGCGACAGCGCCGTGACGACGGTGAGTTTTGTCTTTCGTTTCATGGTAAATCACTCCCTTTCCGCCATTATGCCGCGCGGAAGCGAAAAATATTCCACAATCGTAAAAAATCTGAAAACTCTCTGTCCCGAATTGACAGAGTATGATATACTATTGGATACGTCAAAATCCCGCAGTGGGAAACCGCTGCTTTTCGAAAAAACCATGGAGGTGATCTGCACACATGGCTGATAAGCGGAACAAGCACGCCAGGCGCTCGGCGAAGAAGCTCGCCGACGGTACCGCGGAAGCGACCGCCAGCGTCGTCGGCACCGTTTTTCGGGTCATCGGCACCATCCTGCTCATTCTGCTGGTCACGGGGCTGCTTTTCATGTGCATCTTCGCGTATTACGTGAAAAACTGCCTGTCCACCGAGCTGGACGTTGAGCTGGAGGACTTCACGCTGTCGCTGTCCAGCTCCATCCTGTATCAGGATGCGGACGGCAACTGGCAGAAGCTCGTGACCCTCTCCGGCACGGAAAACCGCATCTGGGTCGATTACGAGGACATCCCGAAGGACATGGAGCACGCGGCCGTCGCCATTGAGGACCAGCGCTTTTACCGGCACAAAGGCGTGGACTGGTACCGCACCACCGGCGCGTTCGTGAACATGTTCCTGTCCATGCGCAACGACTTCGGCGGCTCCACCATCACGCAGCAGCTCATCAAGAACCTCACGAAGCAGGACGATATCACCGTCCAGCGCAAGCTGCTGGAGATCTTCCAGGCGCTCGAATTCGAAAAGTCGTATGACAAAGAAGAAATCATCGAATGGTATCTGAACGTCGTGTACTTCGGCGAGGGCTGCAACGGCATCTACACCGCGGCGGAGACGTATTTCGGCAAAACGCCGTCGGAGCTGTCGCTCGCGGAGTGTGCCAGCATCATCGGCATCACGAACAACCCCTCCAAGTACGACCCGTTCATCAGCCGTGACAACAACAAGGCGCGGCAGGAAACGATCCTCTGGGAGATGTACGATCAGGGCTACATCACCAAGGAGCAGTATGACGAGGCCGTCGCCGAGGAGCTGGTCTTCGTCCACAGCGAGAGCAGCGGCGGCAACCAGACGATCTACAGCTACTATGCCGAGACCGTCATTGAGGACGTGCTGCAGGATCTCATGGAGCAGAAGGGCGTCAGCTACGACACGGCCAAGACCCTGCTGTATTCCGGCGGCTATCAGATCTACTCCTGCTACGACGCGAGTATCCAGAGCGTGATCGACGAATACTATACGAATCTGGATAATCTTCCGCAGCACCCGTCTGCCAAGGGGCAGCAGTTCCAGTCCGCCATCGTCATCCTCGACCCGTATACGGGCGAGATCAAGGGTCTCTCCGGCGGCACGGGCGAAAAGACCATCAACTTTGGTCTGAACCGCGCCACGCAGGCCAAGCGCCCGCCCGGATCGTCCTTCAAGCCGATCGCCGTCTACGGTCCGGCCATGGAGCTGGGGCTCATCACGCAGTACACGCAGGTGAACGACAGCCCGGACATCAAGCTCTCCGGCACGACCTGGTACCCGAGCAACTCCGGCGGCGGCAACTACGGCGTCATCACCATCCGCGAGGGTCTGCAGCGCTCGCTGAACACCGTATCGGCACAGATCCTCGATAAACTCACGCCGCGCGCGTCGTTTGAATTCCTGAAGACCAAGCTCGGCGTCACGAGTATGATCGACGCGGACTGCGACTATGCCCCGCTCGCCCTCGGCCAGCTCACGAACGGCATCACCGTGCGCGAGATGGCGCAGGCGTACAGCGCTTTCGTCAACGACGGCATCTTCACCTACTCCCGCACGTACAACTATATTACGGATTCCGCGGGCAACGTCGTGCTGGAAAACCCGGCGCGCACCATCGTCGCCTTCAAGGCAAACACCGCGTGGAACATGACTGACATGCTCTATAACGCCGTCAACGCCGGTACCGGCACCGAGGCGCGCTTGAGCAACATGCCCGTCGCCGGCAAGACCGGTACGACGACCGCCAACCGCGACCGCTATTTCGTCGGCTACACGCCGTACTACGTCGCGGCGGTTTGGACCGGGTACGACACGCCGGAGTATATGAACTTCTCCGGCAACCCCGCGGCGCAGATCTGGAAGCTCATCATGGCGCCGATCCACGAGGGGCTGGAATACAAGGCCTTTCCGACGCCGACCATCGGCGCGCCCACCGGCATTTTCGGCGACATGTCCGAGCCGGAAGAGGAGGAGCCGGAGGACGAGACCCCGGATGAGCCCCAGACGCCGGACGCGGCGACCGACCCGCTCACCGCCGTCCAGCAGGCGCTGGAGGGACTGCTTCAGTAGCAGAGCCTTCCCCTTGAGAGGGGAAGGCTTTGGTGCGTATCGCACCGCATTCCCAGCATTCCCCACATTTCCCGGCCGTAGGCTTCGCCGCCCGCAGGCGGCGCTCCTCGCGCCGCAACCGCTACGATGGGTTGCGGCGCGAAAAGGAAGAAGGCGGGATCGAATATGCAGCTTCCGTCGCTTTGTGGCGAAAGCGGAATGGAGCGATCGTCTTCTGACGTGTTGACAGATTTCTTAGAATGTGTTACAATTCGGTAACAGCGACAATCGGAGGTGTTTCATTTGGCAGCAAAATCCACCGAGCTGGAGTACAAAGGCCATCCGCTCAGAAGAAAAGACAATCTCATTTACTTCGGCAGCATGGCTGACAAGTATATCATCATGCTCCAGATCCTTGACACGAAAAAGGTCAAGGACATGGACGTGGCGACACGGGTATCCGTGCAGCTGCAGCTGACGGACCCGGATCTCAAATCGCGCGACCGCGTGGTTAAAAAGACAGAAAAGGACGGACTGTACAGCGCCATGGACGTGGCGGCAGTCTGGCTGGACCGCGCGCTTGCAGCAAAATAGCAAAGGATGATTCTATGACGAAACGATGGTATCGAACGGCGCTGGCCGCGGTGCTGTGCGTGGTCATGCTCGCGGCGACCGCGGGCGCGATCTCGACCGGCGGCGCGACGACGACAACCGCAGTCAACTTCCGCACGGGACCCAGCACGGGCTACAGCATCATTTCGACGCTGCCCGCAGGCGCGAAGGTTGTGGTGTCTTCCGAATCCGGCAACGGCTGGTCCAAGGTCGTCTACAACGGCACTACCGGATACATATCTTCCGACTATCTGAGCTTCTCCAACGAGCTGAGCGGCAGCTTCGGCACGGGCACGATCAACGCCTCCTACGTCCGGATGCGCTCCGGCCCGGGGACGGACAGCTCGATTCTCGGCACCTACAGCTCCGGCACGGCCATGGAAGTCACGGGCGTGAACGGCAACTGGTATCAGGTGAGCTATAACGGCGCCACCGGCTACGTCCGGTCGGACTACATGTCCCTGTCCGGCGCGGCGGGCGGCGGCTCGTCCTCCTCGTCCTCCGGCACCGCCGGCACGGTCAAGGGCAGCGACGTGCGCCTGCGCAGCGGCCCGGGCACGGGCTACGCCATTCTCGGCACCTACAGCAACGGCACCGCGCTGACCATTGAAGGCACCAGCGGCGACTGGACGAAGGTGACGATCGGCGGCGTGAGCGGCTATATGCACTCCGACTATGTCGCCTCCGGTTCGACCGGCAGCAGCGAGCAGACCGGCTACATCAACGGTACGTCCGTGCGCCTGCGCTCCGGTCCGAGCACCACGAGCAACATTCTCGGCACCTACAACACCGGCACGGCCATGACCATCACCGGTTCGAGCGGCAACTGGTACGCCGTGACCTACAACGGCACGAGCGGCTACGTCTGCAAGGACTACATGACCACCACCAAGCCGGGCGGCGACACGCCGTCGAGCAGCTCAGCCGGCTACATCAAGGGCAACGATGTGCGTCTGCGCAGCGGCCCGGGCACCTCTTACTCCATTCTCGGCACCTATAACAACGGCACCCCGCTGACCATCACCGGCACCAGCGGCGAGTGGACCGCCGTTACTCTGGGCGGCGTGAACGGCTACGTCAACAGCACCTATGTCACGACCTCCAATCCGGGCGGAAGCACCGGCAGCGAGAACACGCCCTCCAGCACCGGCGGCCAGCTCATCGTGGACACCGCCAAGAAATACCTCGGCGCGCCCTATGTCTGGGGCGGCATGAGTCCCTCCGGTTTCGACTGCTCCGGCTTCGTCAACTACGTGTACAAGCTCTGCGGCTATTCCATGAGCCGCGTGGCCAGCAGCATCTACTACAACAACGGCACGTATGTGGACAAGGCCGACCTCCAGCCCGGCGATCTGGTCTTCTTCTCCAGCTCCAGCTCGAGCATTGGCCACGTCGGCATCTTCATCAGCGGCAGCCAGTTCATCCACAGCTCTTCGGGCACCGGCTCCGTTGTCATCAGCGATCTCGACTCGACCTACTACCAGACCCACTATGTGGGCGCCAAGCGCATCATCAACTGAATCGTGATCCAAATTTCCCCGCCTTCCGGCGGGGAAATTTTTTTCGCCCGAAAAAATAGAGGGTGTACATTTCCCTATCAAAATGCTATACTTTCATTTATAACATATTGCGCGGGAGGCGTGTGTATGCAGCTCAACATCGACGAAGCGCTGCGCTATCTGGGCGCGGGCGCGCA
>ULWX01005747.1_pt1 | contig 10498 bp, 12 predicted proteins | sample 1960851 | NCBI WGS metagenome assembly ULWX01 (sample SAMEA4835826, study PRJEB28245) | human gut metagenome | biome: gut microbiome; material: fecal sample | place: Denmark | collected 2008 | reverse complement strand
TCGCGATCCACGACGGCGCGCGGCCGCTCGTCTCGCGCGAGATCATCGAGACCACCTGCGCGGCGGCGCAGCGCGATCAGGCGGCGGCGCCGGTTGTCCCGGTGAAGGATACCATCAAGATCATCGACGGCGGCTTTGTGCGCGAAACGCCGCCGCGTGCGAGCGTGGCCGCCGTACAGACGCCGCAGATTTTTCAGGCCGATCTCATCAAGGCGGCGCTCACCAACGCGCTGGAAAAAGAACTCCCCGTGACGGACGACTGCTCTGCCGTTGAGGCGCTGGGGCTGCGCGTCGCCGTGACGGAGGGTTCGGAGGATAACCTGAAGATTACAACGCCGCTGGATGTGCATTTGGCGGAATCCATTCTTAGGAGGCGCACGCAGACATGATTCGGATCGGACACGGATATGATGTACACAGGCTGGTGCCGGGGCGGAAGCTGATCCTCGGCGGCGTGGAGATCCCGCACACGACCGGACTGCTGGGGCACTCGGATGCGGACGTGCTGACGCATGCGCTGATGGACGCGCTGCTCGGCGCCGCCGCGATGGGGGATATTGGGCATCTGTTTCCGGACAGCGATGTGCAGTATGCCGGGGCAGACAGTCTGCAGCTGCTGCGGGCGGTGATGGAGCGGCTGCGTGCGGCGGGGTATGCCGTCGGAAACGTGGACTGCACGGTGCTCGCACAGGCGCCGAAGCTCGCACCGTATATTTTGCAAATGCGTAAAAATCTTGCAGAGATCCTCGGCTGCGGCCTTGATGCGGTCAGTGTGAAGGCGACCACGGAGGAGGGACTCGGCTTCACCGGGGCAAAGGAGGGCATCGCGGCGCACGCGGTCGTTTTGCTCCGGCGCGACGGCTGATCGTTTGGACATATCCGGCGCGACCGGCATAGAATGCAGCATGACGATCTTGGAGGGAATTTCACATGCAGCGCTATTGCCTGATCATGTGCCGGTCGCTGACGAATGCGCAGCGGTCTGCGCAGGTGCTGGAACGGGCGGGCATCACTGCCACGGTTCGGAAAGCACCGCAGAGCATCTCCGGCGAGGGATGCTCTTATTGCGTCAAAATTGATGACTCCCGCCGCAGGCGGGCTTTGGCGGTTCTGGAGCGCGCGTCGCTTCGAACCGGGAAAATCTATCTTCTGGAGGCCGATGGTGCTCTGCGGGAGGTGACGGAATGATCTATCTGGATTCTGCCGCCACCAGCCTGTATAAGCCGCGGGCGGTCTCGCAGGCCATGCAGCGCGCCATGGCTACCATGTCCAGTCCGGGACGCGGGGGGCACCCCGCCGCAATGGCGGCCGCTGACGCGGTATATGACTGCCGCACGGCGGCGGCTGAGCTGTTTCATGTGCCGGATCCGGAGCATGTCGTATTCACGATGAACGCGACGCACGGCCTGAATCTGGCGATCCACTCGCTGGTACAGCCGGGAGACACGGTCGTGATCTCCGGATATGAGCACAACTCCGTTACGCGGCCGCTGCATCAGCGCAGAGCAAAGGTGCGCGTCGCGGCGGGACGGCTGTTTGACCAGGAAGCCGTGCTGGCGGATTTTCGCAGACTGCTGCCGGGTGCGCGTGCGGCGGTGTGTACGCATGTGTCCAATGTCTATGGATTTGTGCTGCCGGTCGCGGAGATTGCGGAACTTTGCGCGCGTTTTGGCGTCCCTTTGATCGTGGACGCGTCGCAGTCCGCCGGTGTGCTTCCGCTGGATCTGCAGGCGCTGCGCGCCGCGTTCATTGCCATGCCGGGGCACAAGAGCCTGCTGGGGCCGCAGGGGACGGGGCTTCTGCTCTGCCGCGGAACCGGGCTGCCGCTCCTTTCCGGCGGCACCGGCTCGCAGAGCGTCCTGCAGGCCATGCCGGAGGATTTGCCGGACCGTCTGGAAGCGGGTACGCACAACGTGCCGGGTATTGCCGGGCTCCGTGAGGGCATCCGGTATGTGTCGGCGCGCGAGAGTATCATTTGTGAGCATGAGCGGCTGCTGCTGCGCCAGCTCAAAGCGGGCTTAACGGGTTTGCCGGAGCTGGAGCTGTTTTATGACGGCAAGGAGCAGTGTCAAACCGGGGTGCTGTCTCTGCGCAGCCGGAAGCTGGACTGCGAGGAGCTTGCGCAGCGTCTCGCCGAACGCGGCGTCGCCGTGCGTGCAGGGCTGCACTGCTCGCCGCTTGGCCACCGCTCCGGCGGTACGTTTGATACGGGCACTGTGCGCTTGAGCGTTTCGCCGTTTAGCACAGAGCAGGAGGTTCAGGAAACCGTCCGCATCCTGCGGGAAATCCTGTAGCGCAGCGGCAGATTTGCGGTTGCTATTTTCACTTTTTTGCGATATAATATTTTAATCTCCGGGTGCAAATGAAAAGAATGCACCCACAGGATGCTACAGAGGATGTTGTCATGGCTCAATTTGCTGCCTTCTGGACAAAAATCGCCAGCCTGATCTCCACGATCCGTATTCCGGATATCGTGGATATTCTGCTGGTTGCTTATTTGATCTACAAGTTAATCATGTTGATCCGCAAGACAAATTCCTATCGGGTCGCCCGCGGCCTTCTCATGATCCTGATCGCGCTGTGGCTGTCCGGTGTTCTGAAGCTGACGATGATCAACTATCTGCTGGAGAAGATTGTAGAGCTGGGGATGATCGCGCTGGTCATTCTGTTCCAGCCGGAGCTGCGCCGCCTTTTGGAGCGAATGGGCGGCAACATTTCGAGCCTGTTTGGCTCCAAGCGTCTGGATCATCTGACGACGGAAACGGAGATTACGCAGACGATTATGGCCTGCTCCGACATGTCTACAACCCATACGGGCGCGCTGATTGTGTTTGAACGCGCGAACGCTCTGGATGAACAGATGCGAAGCGGTACGATCGTCAACGCGGATGTGTCGGCGGAGCTGCTGAAAAACATCTTCTTCGTGAAAGCGCCGCTGCATGACGGCGCGGTGATTATACAAAACGGGCGCATCGCTGCTGCGGGCTGTGTATTGCCGCTGACGGCCAATACGAATTTAAGCCCGGACCTTGGCACCCGCCACCGCGCCGGCATTGGCATGAGCGAGCATTCGGATGCTGTGGTCGTGATTGTCTCGGAGGAGACCGGGAGCATTTCGGTCGCAGTGGACGGTATGCTCAAGCGTCGCCTGACGCCGGAGACTTTTGAAGCAATTCTGCGCAGCGAGCTGATGCCGGAAGAAGGGCGGCAGCAGAAACGATGGGAGTTCCTGTCCCGCTTGAAACTTTCGCGCCGGGAGAACCATGATGACAAAGAAGAACGGAACGATCAACAAAATACGTAACAGCAAGGTGTTCTGGGTCATTGCGTCTTTGCTGGCGTCCTTCTTGCTCTGGGCGTACATGACTTCCACGGAGGAAACCACCATTGACCGGACGTTTTACAATGTGCCGGTCGTGTTTCAGGGCGCGGAGGAGCTGCGTTCGTCGCGGGGGCTGATCATTACGGAGGCGAGCGTCGAGACCGTCACCATTCATGTGTCCGGAAGCCGCGGGAACATCGGAAACCTGCACGCTTCCGACCTTACGGCGGAGGTCGATGTGAGCAGCATTTCACAGCCGCGTGAGATGGAGGTAAGCTACACCATCGCCTGGCCGGGCAGCGTCGATCAAAGCGACGTGTCGATCATCAGCAAATCACCCGAAACCATCGCTTTTTCGGTGGTGCGGGAGAGCGCAAAGACCGTTGAGGTCAAGGGCGTCTTCACCGGCAGCGTGGCAGACGGCTATACGGCCGATCCAATCCTTGTGGAGCCGTCTACCATTACGCTTTACGGGCCGGAGGATGAGCTGAAAAACGTGGACAGCGCATGTGTATACGTGAATCGCCAGAACGTGGATATGACGCTCGGCCCGATGAAGAGCTCTTATGTTCTGCTCGATCAGAACGGCGACGAAGTCCCAATGCAAGAGATTATCAGCGACCACAACACCGTGACGGTGACGCTTCCGGTTCTGATGAAAAAGGAACTGCCGCTGACCGTAAATCTAATTGAGGGCGCGGGCGCCACGGCGGACAACTGCGTCGTTACGGTGGAGCCGAAATCCATCGAGGTCGCAGGCGATACGGCTGTGCTGGAGAAGATGAATCAGCTCGTGGTGAGCACGATCGACCTGTCCGATTTTGCTTCCAGCTATGAAAACACCTTTACTATCCCGCTGGACAATGCCCTGCGCAATCTCACCGGAACAACAGAGGCAACGGTGAAGATTACCGTCCGCGGGCTGGAAACGAAGAAAATCACAACCGGCAACATCAGCGTCACAGGCGTGAAGCCCGGTCTGCGCGCGGAGCTGACGACGACGATGCTGGAAGTAACCGTCCGGGCGGAGGCGGATGTGATCGACAAGATCACGGCGGATAACGTCCGTGTTGTTGCAGATTTGTCGGATTACGATGCGACGACCGGAGTCATTACGGTAACGGCCAAGGCCTATGTGGACGGATATGAGAAGGCCGGCGCGATCGGCGAATATACCGTTTCGGTGTCACTGACCAACGGAGGATAGCATATGACGCAAGATGCTGTGGTAACCAAACTGATTGACAAACGCACCGCCGAGGTTGAGGTGGAGCGCGGCACGGCCTGCGGCGGGAACTGCGGTTCCTGCGAGGCATGCGTATTTCAAAACAAGATCCGGACGACGGCCAGAAACCGGATTTCTGCGCTTCCGGGGCAGAAGGTCGTCATTGAGACGAAAACGTCGGACATTCTCGGCGCGGCGGCGCTGCTGTATCTGGTGCCGTTTGTGCTGCTGTTCATCGGCTATGCCATCGGCGCGGCGCTCTCGTTCGGACAGGGCGGATGCATTCTGGTCGGCGTGGCGTTCTTTGCGCTCGGCGTGGCGCTGAATGTGCTGCTGCAGCGCCGGAAGAACAAGACGCCCATCACGTTTGAAATCATCCAAATTCGGGAATAACGGCAGGGGATTGCAGATATGACGATCAAAAGCATGACCGGTTACGGCGGCGCAAAGGGCGTCGTCGAGGGGCTGAATATCACGGCGGAGCTCAAAAGCGTGAACAACCGGTATCTGGACGTTTCGGTTCGGATGCCGCGCGGTTTCCTCTTTGCGGAGGATGCAATCAAGGCCGCCGTGCAGCGGCACATCAGCCGCGGGAAAGTGGACGTGTTTATCACGGTGGACGCCTCTCAGGCGGCGAATACCGTCATCAGGGTCAATGAGCCGCTGCTGCGCGCGTATGTGGACACGCTGAATGATATCTCGGCGCGCTACGGGCTGGAGAATGATATGACGCTGATGTCCGTCTGCCGATTTCCAGACGTGCTGTCTGTGGAAAAGGCGGAGGCCGATCAGGAGAAGATCGGCGAGGGGCTCGTTTCGCTGATGGAAGCGGCGCTCACGGAGTATGACCAGATGCGCGTGCGCGAGGGGGTCAAGCTCCGCGAGGATGTGGAAAGCCGCCTGTGCACCATTGAAGCGCTCGTTTCCGTTGTGGAGGAAAACGCGCCGCGCACGGTGGAGGAATATCAGACCCGCCTGCGTCAGAAGATGGAGGCCGTGCTCGCCGCGACCGATATTGACGAGACGCGCATTCTGACCGAGGCTGCAATCTTCGCCGACCACATCGCCGTAGACGAGGAAACCGTTCGTCTGCGCAGCCATATTTCCCAGATGCGCCATATGCTTCAAGGCGGCTCGCCTTTTGGGCGGAAAGCGGATTTCCTCATTCAGGAGTTCAACCGCGAGGCCAATACGATCGGCTCCAAATGCCAGAATGCCGACATTGCCAAAGTGGTGGTCGATCTCAAATCCGAGATTGAAAAGATCCGGGAGCAGATCCAGAATATCGAGTAGGAGAGAGACAGGCCTTGAAACTCATCAACATCGGGTATGGAAATTTGGTGTCGCAGGAACGGCTGCTGGCGGTGGTCAGCCCGGAGTCCGCGCCCATCAAACGCATTGTGCAGGACAGCCGCGAGATCGGCATGCTGATCGACGCAACCTACGGCCGCAAGACCAAGTCCGTTCTGATTATGGATACGGGACATGTTGTCCTGTCCGCGCTGCTGCCGGAGGCGGTTGGCATGCGTGCAGAGGCGAATGGCGAAGGAGACGGAGGTGAGCCGTGTGGCTGAACAGGCAGGAAAACTTATTGTGCTATCCGGTCCGTCCGGCGCCGGGAAGAGCACCGTGATCGCGCGCCTGATGCAGATGCGCCAGGACCTGTGCTTTTCCGTTTCGGCGACGACGCGGCAGCCGCGTCCCGGAGAAAAGGACGGAACGGATTATTTTTTCGTCACGCGGGAAGAATTTGACCGTATGGTGGAGGAAGACGCGCTGCTGGAACACGCCGAGTATGTCGGCAACTGCTACGGTACGCCGCGCGGATATGTCGAACGCAAGCAGGATGAGGGGTTGAACGTGCTGCTGGACATCGAAGTGCAGGGGGCGCGTCAGGTGTGCGGAAAGACGCCGGATGCGGTCACCATTTTTGTGATTCCGCCCAGCCTGGAAGAGTTGGAGCGCCGGCTGCGCGGCCGGCATACCGATGCAGAGGAAAAAATCTGCTGCCGCCTGGCACGGGCGCATAACGAATACCGAGAGGCGGACTTTTACGATTACATAGTCATCAACGACGATCCCGATCAGGCGGCGCGGGAGTTGGACGCCATCATCACCGCGGAGCAATGCCGGTATCAGGAGCGCAAATCATATTTAACAGAGGTGCAGGAATTATGATGCTTTATCCCCCAATGGGCGAACTGGCCGATAAGGTCGGCAGCCGCTATCTGCTGGTCAATCTCGTTGCGCGCAGAGCGCGCGCCATCGCATCCGCCGCTGAGGACAGCGGCGAAGTTCTGGATGTGAAGCCGGTCTCCATGGCGATCGACGAAGTCTACGCCGGCGAGCTGTCCATCAAGAAGTAAACGCTTTCAGGCGGGCGAGACCCGCCTGTTTTTTTGAGGGAGGGGAATGGTTTGGCACAGGTAACGATTGCGAAGATCGCGGTCTCCGCGGCAACCTTCGCGTTTGACCGGCCGTTCTCCTACAAGCTCCCGCCCGGTCTGGAAGGCGTGCAGCCCGGCTGCCGGGTCATCGTCCCGTTCTCGAGAGGAAACCGCCCATGTGAGGGCGTCGTGCTGTCCGTGTGCAGCGGGGAGGATGCTCCGGCGCTCAAGGCGGTGCTGAAGGCGCTCGACGCCGAGCCCGTGCTCTCTGCGGCGCAGATCCGGCTGGCCGTCTGGATGCATGACCGGTTTTTCTGCACGGTCTATGACGCGATCAAGGCCATTCTCCCGGCGGGCGTGTGGTTTCAGATCAGCACGGTCTACCGCGTCGCGGAAGGGACGGAGCGGGACGCGGCACTCGAAGCATGCGGGAGATCAAAAGCGCGCAGGCTCGCGCTGGAAACCGTGTTTGCCCACGGCGGTAGCTGCGATCTGGCGGAGCTGCAGGCGGCGTTCGGCGGGGAAGACCCTGCAAACGCGCTGCACGCGCTGGTCAAAGAGGGCGTTTTGTGCGTGGAAGGCACGGAAAAGCGCCGTGTAAAGGACAAGGAGACGGTCTATGCCGGGCTGAATCTCCCGGCGGAGGACGCGCAGGAGGAAGTGCGCCGCTGCCGGAAAAAAGCGCCGCAGCAGGCGGCGATCCTGGACCTGCTGTGTACCGTGGGGCGTGCCCCGGCACGGGAGGTCTGCCTGTTCACCGGCGCGTCCATGGCGAGCCTGAACGCGCTTGTGAAAAAGGAACTGGTACAGCTTGACACGGAACCGGCGTTTCGCCGTCCGGTGCGGTTTGAGGGGGAGCTTCAGCCGCTTCCGGCGCTGACGGAGACACAGCAGAGCGCGTATACAGGACTGCGCGAATTGCTGGAGCAGCCGCAGGCGAATGCGGCGCTGCTTTTCGGCGTAACCGGCAGCGGCAAAACGACGGTATATCTGCATCTGATCGATGATGTGCTGCGCCGCGGCGCCTCGTCCATCCTGTTGGTGCCTGAAATTTCTCTAACGCCGCAGATGATCCAGACGTTTTCCGCCTATTTCGGCGATCAGGTCGCCGTGCTGCACAGCCGGCTTTCCATCGGCGAGCGGTACGATGAGTGGAAGCGCATCCGCAGCGGGAGCGCTCGCGTCATCATCGGCACCCGCAGCGCGGTATTCGCACCGGCTGTGAATCTCGGCCTGCTCATTCTCGATGAGGAGCAGGAGGAGACATATAAATCAGAAAACACCCCGCGCTATCACGCGCGCGACGTGGCAAAGTTCCGCTGTGCGCAGAGCAATGCGATGCTGCTGCTCGGTTCTGCTACGCCCGACGTGGTGAGCCGCTATCAGGCGGAGACCGGGAACTATCACTATTTTGAGATCGAGGGGCGGTTCAACGAGCAGGCGCTGCCGGAAGTCCGTATCGTGGATATGAAGCGCGAGCTGCGGCAGGGCAACCTTGGCTCTATCAGCTCCGTGCTGCGGCAGGAGCTGGCAGAAAACCTCGCCCGCGGGGAGCAGAGTATTTTGTTTCTCAACCGACGCGGGGCGAGCAAGCTTGTCACCTGCGGCGACTGCGGCTTTACGTATGCGTGCCCCCGCTGCAGTGTGAGCCTGACCTACCACAGCAGCAACCGCACGCTCCAGTGCCACCACTGCGGCTATCGCCGGTATGTGGACGAGCACTGCCCCGACTGCGGCGGCACGCTGCGCTACATCGGCGACGGTACGCAAAAGATCGAGGAAGAACTCCATGACCTGTTTCCGGGCGTGGAGACGCTGCGGATGGACGCCGATACGATCGCCATGGCCGGTTCCCACGAAAAGCTGCTCAGCCGCTTTTCCCGGGAAAACATTCCAATCATGATCGGCACGCAGATGATTGCCAAGGGGTTGAATTTCGACCGTGTCACGCTCGTGGGTGTGCTCTCGGCGGATCAAAGCCTGTACGTCGGCGACTACCGCGCGAACGAGCGGACGTTTTCGCTCATCACGCAGGTGATCGGCCGCAGCGGCCGGGGCGATGCGCCGGGGCGCGCCGTAATCCAGACGTTCACGCCGGAAAATCAGACGATTTTGCAGGCCGCGGCGCAAGACTATGAGGCGTTTTACCGCTCGGAGATCGCGCTGCGCAGACTGCACGGCACGCCGCCGTTTTGTGAGATCCTGACGGTGACGGTCTCCGGCCTGAATGAGAGCACGGTGCTGCGCTGCTGCGCGTATATCCGCGACTATCTGCAGCGGGAAACACACGGTAAAGCCCAGCTTCTCGGCCCGGCACCGCTGCCGGTCGTGCGCGTGAACAACCGCTTCCGCTACCGCGTCACGCTCTACTGCAGAGAGACGCGCGTTCTGCGGCAGACGGTGGCAAACATTGTGATGTACTGCAATACGGATAAAAAATTTCGGGACGTCTCCGTTTTTGCGGACGACAACCCGTTTGATTAGGAGAATCGTTATGGCACAGAGAATGATCGTAAAAAAAGGAGACCCGGTGCTGGAAAAGCACTGCCGCCCGGTGACGGAGTTCAACGTCCGGCTGCATACCCTGCTCGACGATATGAAGGAGACGCTGGCGCACGCCAATGGCGTGGGGCTCGCCGCGCCGCAGGTCGGCGTGCTGCGCCGTGCCGTCATCGTGCTGGAGACGAACGTGGCTGAGGACGAGGACGAATACATGATCGAGCTTGTGAACCCGGAGATCATCGAGGCTTCCGGCGAGCAGACCGGTGCGGAGGGCTGCCTGAGCATTCCGGAGCAGTTCGGCATCGTCACGCGGCCCGACCATGTCAAGGTGCGCGCGCAGGATCGCTACGGCAACTTTTTTGAGGTAGAGGGCGATGGGCTGACGGCGCGCGCCTTCTGCCACGAGTTGGACCATCTGGAAGGCAAGCTGTTCACCACGAAGGCCATCCGGATGCTCGAGCCGGATGAGCTGCAGCAGGCGGAGGATTGAGCCGGATGAGGATCGTGTTCATGGGCACGCCGGACTTTGCTGAAGTCTCGCTCCGCCGTCTGCTGGATGAGCGGTTTGATGTGGTCGGCGTATTCACACAGCCGGATAAGCCCAAAAATCGCGGCATGAAGCTCGCGGCTAGCCCGGTCAAGGAACTGGCGCTGCAGGCGGGTATCCCGGTGTTCCAGCCGGAAAAAATGCGCGACGGCGCGGCTTTGGAGCAGGTTCAGAGCCTTCGGCCGGATATTCTCGTCGTTGTGGCGTACGGAAAGATCCTGCCGGACGAGATTCTGGCCGTGCCGAAGTACGGCGCGATCAACGTGCATGGCTCGCTGCTGCCGCAGTACCGGGGCGCCGCGCCCATCCAGTGGGCGGTGCTGAACGGCGATACGCGCACGGGTGTGACGACCATGTATCTCGACCGGGAAATGGACACCGGCGACGTGATCTTCACGGACGAGACCGAGATCGGCGCGTATGAGACGGCGGGCGAGCTGTTCGACAGACTGGCGCAGATGGGCGCTGCGCTGCTCACGCGCACGCTGCGCGCGATCGAAGCGGGCACCGCGCCG
>ULWX01026553.1_pt1 | contig 10526 bp, 8 predicted proteins | sample 1960851 | NCBI WGS metagenome assembly ULWX01 (sample SAMEA4835826, study PRJEB28245) | human gut metagenome | biome: gut microbiome; material: fecal sample | place: Denmark | collected 2008 | reverse complement strand
AGTGTTTTCAAAAGTATCGTTATCTAACGTCAGCTTTCAACAGACCAGGGTTTCAGAACCTTATGGAGATGCTGGAGAAGGGAAAGGCAAATTGTGTCATTGTCAAAGATTTATCCCGTTTAGGAAGAGATTATATTGAAACAGGGAAATATATAGAAAAAGTATTTCCTTCTATGGGAGTGCGCTTTATCGCATTAAACGATAGCGTGGACTCTTTAAACAGAGATGCTTCAGATGAAATTGTGATCCCATTTAAGAATCTTATTAATGATTCTTATTGCAGAGAGCTGTCTAATAAGCTACGCATTCAGTATAAGACACAGAGAAGTAATGGAGAATTCATAGGAAATTTTGCCTGTTTTGGATATATGAAATCGCCGGAAGACAAGCATCAGCTGATCATTGATGAAGATGCTGCACAGGTGGTACGCCTGATCTATGCAAAAAGAATTGAGGGCTATTCCTGCAGAAATATAGCAGATTATCTTAACACGATGGGATTTCTGGCTCCCAGTGATTATAAAATCAGCAGGGGACAGAACTATAAGAGTGGATTTAAACAGAATACAGTCAGCAGATGGGGAGACAAACAGATCAGGCGTATTTTGACAAACCGTGTGTATGTAGGGGATCTGGAACAGGGAAAAAGAGGTACGCCCAATTACAAGATAAAGAAAATACAGGAAAAGAAAAAAGAGGACTGGATTATAGTAAAAAGAGCCCATGATCCTATTATATCAGAAGAAACTTTTGATACGGTGCAGAAGATTATGCAGATGGATGCTTATACATCACCGTCAGCAGAGACTGCCTATCCATTGTCTGGAATTTTGTTCTGTGCAGACTGTCATTCTACTATGTATAAGAGAAAAGTAGTCAGAAGAGGAAAAGAGTTTAATTACTATGTGTGCATGGGATTCAGAAAGAAAATCTGCAGTTCCGGTCATAGCATGGAAATGAATCGGCTCCATGAGAAAGTATTAAATGCGATACGGCTTCAGATCCATCTGATCCTAGAAATGGAGGCGTTTTTAAATACAGTCAATGATGAAGTGTTTTTTGACATAAAATTAAAACGTCTGAAGGTCCAGGAGAATGAAATGCTGGCTCAGCTGGAACAGCAGCGGGAATTTCGTATGAAATTGTATGAAAATCGTGTAGAGGGAATGATAACAGATGATGAATATTTTTATATGAGAGAAAAGTATTCTGATAAAATTGAAGAAACCATGGAGATACTCAAGCGCATAGAGGAAGAAAAAGACCTGGCATTTTCAAAAAGGAAAACAGATCTGGCATGGATGGATTCTTTTAAGGAAAACAGGAATGTAACAGAGCTGACAAGGGAACTGGTTGTGACTTTGATAGACAGGATTGAAGTTTCGGCAGATAAAAGTATTGAGATCACATTCAGGTTTAAGGACGAATTTAAACAGCTGAAAGAATGTGTAGATAAGTTAAAAGAGGATATGGCGGGATAAGGAGAACATATGGCACGAGTGTCAAGGAAAAATGTAGCTGTAACTGCAGTTTCTGCAACTGAGGAGATGAAACTCTATAAAGCGTGTCTTTATCTCAGGCTTTCGGATGAGGATAAACGAAACATAGAAGACAATTCCATTGGAAATCAAAAAAAAATATGTCTTGAACACTTGAAAAAATTGCCGGAAATTGAAGTAATAGCTTCTTATATAGATAACGGAGCGTCAGGGACAAATTTTTCCAGATCTGGGTTTAAGCAGATGCTTCAGGATTTGACAAAGGGCGAGATCAATTGTGTTGTAGTTAAGGATCTAAGCCGTCTGGGGCGAAATTATCTGGAAACAAGCGAATATCTGGAAAGATTTTTTCCGGAGGCAGGTATCCGTTTCATAGCAGTAAATAATGGATATGACAGTATCCGTAAGCTGAATGGAAAGCAGGAAATTGTAATTCCATTTTCCAATATTGTAAATGACATGTATGCGAAAGATGTTTCAAGAAAAATACGTTCATCTATTGAAACTCTGATGAAAAGCGGAGAATTTTTACCGCCGTCAGGAAGCATTCCCTATGGATATTTAAGAGATGAAAAAAATAACACGTATATAATTGATGAAGAAACAGCTCCGATTGTTCAGGAGATATTCAAAATGAAGCTGCAGGGAGTTTCTGATTGTGAGATCATCAGGACTTTGAACCGGAAACAGATTCCATCACCTGGAAAGATCAGGTATTTACGTGGAATGACGAAAGCAGAAAAGTATAAAGATGCAGTCTGGATTGGATCAACACTTAGAAAACTTCTGTCCAATGAAGTATATCTGGGGCACCGGGTACATGGAAAAGTGAAGAGAGACTGTCTGGGAGCAGAGAAAAAAAGAAGACCACAGGATGAATGGGAGTATGTATATAATGTACATCCGGCACTTATAAGTGAGGAAGATTTCCAAAAAATACGACAGATAAAGGAAAATGGGAGAGAAAAACAGGCACAGTGTAATAAACATCAGAAACGTTCTTTGGAAGAAAGGCGGCTTCTGACCGGAAAAATATATTGTGGAGATTGTGGAACATTAATGAGAGTAAGGAAAGGCAATCAGCGGCTTGCAAGCAAAGAATTACCTCGGATATTTTATCAATGTGGCGGTTATGAGTACTCTGGCAGAACCCGATGCTTTAATCACTATATAAGTCAGAAAGATGTGTTGGAGAAGATAAAAAATGCCCTGAATGTACAGTTTAAATTGATTGCGGAGTCAGACAGAGTCATAAAACGTATTCAGGATGATAAAAAAGAAATGCTGGCGCTACATGATAAGAAACGAAAAGAAATAAATGATGATCTTGCAAAAATGGAAATGAAGAAAGAACGACTGTTGATTGACTATAATGATGGCACGATCAACAGTGAAGAATACAAGTATATTCGTCAGAAATATGATGAGGAGGAACAAAAGTTAAGAAGAATTCTTGTTTTGGCAGAAAAAGAAAGAAAGAATCAGGAAAAGCAGTTACAGACAATAGAGGAATGGGTGAAGCTGATGAAGCAGTTTATGCCACAGAAAAATATTGACAGAAAGTTGATTGAACATTTAATTGACACAATTTATGTGTATGGCAATAAAAATGTGGAAATTGTGTTCTTGTTTAAAAATGAAATAGAAGAGTTAACAGGAGCTGCAAGAGAAGCAGAAAGGAAAGAACGAAACATTGGATAGTGTACAGAAAGATGTGGCATATTTAAGGCTTTCTCTTGCGGATGGTGATGGAAAGGATGAAAGTACAAGTATTTCTTCTCAGCGTAAACGAATTTGGGATTTCTGGAAAAAGCAGGGTCAGGGAACAAAACTGGAAGAATATGTAGATGATGGCTTTAGCGGAACAAATTTCGAAAGACCCGGTTTTCAGAGACTTCTATCAGAGGTTCGCGGGGGAAAAGTACGAACCCTGTTGGTAAAAGATTTATCCAGATTTGGACGAAATTATCTGGAGGCAGGTTATTATCTGGAATATGTATTTCCCTATTATGGGGTCAGGGTAATTGCTGTTAATGACAATTTTGATTCCCAGAAAGCGTCAGGCAGTACCGGTGGTATGGAAATGGCCCTTAGAAATCTTATGAATGAATGCTACAGCAGGGATATTTCCCAAAAAGTAACAAGTTCAACACGTATAAAGAAGAAAAACGGAGAATACTGTTACGGAGCAGTTGCATTTGGGTACAAGAAAGGGAAACAACATAATACAATCGTGCCAGATGAAGAAGCTGCCAAAATAGTAAAACATATTTTTGAACTGGCATGTGAGGGAAATACGATCACGCAGATTTGCAGGATTTTGAATAAAGAAAAGGTGATTACCCCATCCATATATATGCAAAGGACGAATTATAGAAGTAATGAATGCTGGACCTATAATTCCATACAGAATATATTGAAGAACCGTATTTATACCGGGGATACAGAATGTTACAAATCACATGTAAAACGTGTGGGATGTAATGCAGTAAATGTGATTCCGGAGAAGGAACGGGAGGTAGTGATTAACACTCATCAGGCAATCGTAAGCCGGGAAGAATACTGGCAGGCAAGAAATGTGATAAAATCTGTTGGGGAAAGAACAAGAGGAAAAGAATCCGGTAGTGTTCTTACAGGAATCCTTGTTTGCGGCTCTTGTGGAACTAATCTGGTGAAAGGTAAAAAGAAGAACAAAGACTTTTTATGTGTTAACAGGAGATATGTACCTGGCAGCGATTGTGAACAAATACGTGTAAGGGAACAGACGGTGCTTGATGTTATAAAGAATGCTGTAAATGTGCAATTATTGTTTCTGGAAGAACAGGAAGAGGAAATGAAACAATTACGGAAAAAGAGAAAAAAAGAAAGCCTGATCATCCAGAAGCAGATAGAAAAGCTGGAGAAACAGATGAAAAACCTTGTAGACAGAGGTGTACTTTTGTATGAAAACTATATAGAGGGAAAATTTACAAAGGAACAGTATCTTGCCGAAAAAGAAGATAACCAGGAGCTGAAAGGGAAATATGAAGAACAGTTACAGGATTTAAAAAAGCAGTTGGAAGAGCAGGAAATAAAAGAAGAGCAGGATAGAGAGAAACAAAGAAAAGACTCAATTATACTGCAGTTTCATAACCAGGAAGAGATAACAAGGGAAATGTTGCAGACATTAGTGGAAAAGATAACAGTGTATCCTGACGGCAAAATTGAAATTTTATGGAAGTTTCGAGATGAATTAAATCAGGATAGGAACAAAAAATGAGTCAATATAGAAAATTAATAGTTTGAGAATCATCAAGGGAAATGTTATAATAGAAACGAGGTATCAGATGAATAATACAATATTTGATGATATATTTCGTACAATGATTGAGAAAATGCCATACCTGGCAGTTCCATTAATTAATGAAGTATTTCATACTTCATATCCGCAGGATGTACCGATTGTACAGCTTCGTACCGAGCACCAGCAGGAAAATGGAGAAATCATCACGGATTCCTGCTTAAAGATTGGTGGCAAATTGTATCATATTGAATGCCAGAGCGAGGAAGTAGTCAGGAAAGGAATAGGTGAGATTATGGGTGGAAAAGTTCTTGAACTGGAATCTGAACGACTTTTGGCAGAGGGCAAAGCGATAGGCAAAGCAGAGGGTGAAACAAAAGGTGAGGAACGTTTGAGTGTTTTGATTAATCGTTTGATATTGGATGGAAGAAGCACAGAGATTCAGTCTGTAGTAACAAATGCAGAAATACGAAAACAGATGTATAAAGAATATGGAATTTAATTCCGGCAAAACGAAACATTTTCTGAAAGTCTAAAGTGAAGAAAGTGTTGGCGAAAAAAGCCAATACTTTCTCACAATCTTATAGTTCTTTTAAAAAAAATTCCAAAAAATAAAGAAAAAAATGTTATCAATATATTGACACAAAGGTCAGCGGAAGCCCGGTTATCCAGAATGGAAAAATCATTGGTGCGGTAACTCATGTATTTGTTCAGGATGCTTCCAGCGGATATGGAATCTTTATTGAAAATATGCTGAAAAATACAGAAAGACTCTTTTAATGGATGATCAGGATTATGAAACAAAAATCTGATTATTGTCGAAATATATCAGATGCCTGTGAAAAATGAAAATAAAGAAAAAAGAATCACCAAAGCTGTCGACATAAAATAGGACAAATTTCTCTCTGTGTCTTGATTTTTCCGTAAGCATTCCTCTATAATATGTGATGAACCGAAAAAGAAAAGAGATTTATTGAAAAATGGGGGAGGAGTGAAATTTATGGAAAAATTAAATGTGGCAATTGCAGATGATAATGAGAAAATGGTGGAAGTACTTGGTCAGATAATAGAAGAAGACAAAGATCTGGAACTTGTGGGAACAGCGCATAACGGAGAAGAAATCTGTAATATTATACGTGAAAAGGAACCGGACGTTGTGGTTCTGGATATTATTATGCCGAAAATGGACGGACTGGCAGTAATGGAGAAATTTGCCAATGACAAAAGTCTCAAAAAGATCCCATCATTTATCGTAGTTTCGGCAGTCGGTCAGGAACGTATTACAGAAAATGCATTTAACTTAGGGGCAGATTATTATATCCTGAAGCCTTTCGATAATCAGATGCTGCTTAATCGTATCAAACATGTGCGCAGAGCCGGCGAGAGAAGAATACGTCAGATCGGGCGGCAGCCTGAAAGGACAGAAGACAATCCGGTACCTGTGAGAAATCTGGAAACAGACGTGACAAATATCATTCATGAGATTGGAGTGCCTGCACATATTAAAGGATATCAGTATCTGCGTGACGCCATCATCCTGTCAGTTAATGACATGGAGATGCTCAATTCCATTACCAAGATACTGTATCCTACGATTGCAAAGAAACATCAGACAACAGCCAGCAGAGTGGAACGCGCTATCAGACACGCCATTGAAGTTGCCTGGAGCAGAGGAAAAATGGACACAATAGATGAATTATTCGGTTACACAGTCAGTACAGGAAAAGGAAAACCCACAAATTCAGAATTTATTGCTCTGATTGCAGATAAAATCAGACTGGAATATAAAAATCGCTCTTTCCAATAGTCATAGTTTGGAGTATAATTATTCAATAAAGGCTACCAAGGAGGGTTTTTCGCATGAAAAATATTTTATTTGCAACATCTGAAGCTGTACCATTTATCAAAACAGGAGGTCTGGCAGATGTAGCTGGCTCATTGCCGAAATATTTTGATAAACGATATTTTGATATTCGTGTGATTTTACCGAAATATGCCTGTATGAAACAGGAATGGAAAGATAAAATGAACTATATCACACATTTCTACATGGATCTTGGATATAAGAACTGCTATGTAGGAATCATGCACATGGAGTACGAAGGAATTCAGTTTTATTTTATTGACAATGAATACTATTTCAGCGGACCCAAACCGTATGATGGAGGAACATGGGATCTGGAGAAATTTGCATTCTTCTCCAAAGCTGTACTGTCAGTTCTTCCGGTTATCGGATTCAGACCGGATATTATACACTGTCATGACTGGCAGACCGGACTTGTTCCCGTATATCTGCACGACAGCTTCCAGCAGAATGAATTTTTCTGGAATATCAAGACGATCATGACAATACATAACCTTAAATTCCAGGGTGTATGGGATGTACAGACAATCAAGAATATCACAGGACTGTCCGATTATTATTTTACAGCAGACAAACTGGAAGCATATAAAGATGCCAACTATCTGAAGGGCGGTATTGTGTTTGCAGATGCAGTCACTACTGTAAGCAATACTTATGCAGAGGAAATCAAGACACCGTTCTATGGAGAAAAACTGGACGGTCTGATGTGTGCGCGTGCAAATAGCCTGCGTGGAATTGTAAATGGTATTGATTACAATGAATTCAATCCTGAAACAGATCCATATATCACAAAGACTTATAATGCAACAACTTTCAGAAAAGAGAAAGTTAAGAACAAACTTCAGCTTCAGAGAGATCTTGGATTGCAGGAAGATCCGAAGACGATGATGATAGGTATTGTATCACGACTGACAGATCAGAAAGGGTTTGATCTGATCGCATATGTGATGGATGAGCTTTGCCAGGATGCTATCCAGCTTGTAATTCTTGGAACCGGTGATGAACGTTATGAGAATATGTTCCGTCACTTTGACTGGAAATATCATGGAAAGGTATCTGCTCAGATCTATTATGATGAGAAAATGTCTCACCGTATCTATGCATCAGCAGATGCGTTCCTGATGCCGTCCTTATTTGAGCCATGTGGTTTGAGTCAGCTGATGAGTCTCCGTTACGGAACACTTCCAATCGTCAGAGAAACAGGTGGACTGAAGGATACGGTCGTACCTTATAATGAATATGAGGGAACTGGAAACGGATTTTCTTTCAGAAACTACAATGCGCATGAGATGCTTGCAACAGTGCGCAATGCGGAAAGAATCTATTATGATAAGAAACGTGAATGGAATAAAATGGTTGATCGTGCTATGGCAGCTGATTTCTCATGGGGTAATTCCGCACGTCAGTATGAAGAAATGTACAACTGGCTGATTGGTGATAAATAGAAACAGAGAGAAATATTAAAAACTACGAAAGAGCAGGGAATGTAAAAAAAGCACATTCCCTGCTTTTACTGTTATGTTGTTACTGTTTACACACCATTATCCCGCGAGGTGTTTTGGCATGAATATGCCAAAATCCCGAGACATACAAGCCAAAATTCTATTGCCGCAGGCAATCTGGAATGAATTTTGGCAACGTTACTGTGAACGGAGTGAACAGTAACCAGTAACATGAAAAGGTTATTCAGGCAGAATAAAAAGCTTGACATTTGACAGGAAGTATAATACTATAATGAATAGAAAACGAACATAAGTTCTTAAAGGGCTGAAGGAGATTAAAATAAATGATAAATGAAGAAAAGCAGAAAGCACTGGAAGCAGCGCTTGGACAGATTGAGAAACATTACGGGAAAGGATCAGTCATGAAACTCGGGGAATCCGGAGCAAATATGCAGGTGGAGACAGTCCCTACCGGATCTTTAAGTCTTGATATTGCACTTGGAGTAGGCGGTGTTCCCAAGGGACGTATCATAGAGATTTACGGACCGGAATCCAGCGGTAAGACAACCGTTGCACTTCACATGGTTGCGGAAGTGCAGAAACGAGGCGGGATTGCCGGATTTATTGATGCAGAACATGCTCTGGATCCTGTCTATGCAAAGAATATCGGTGTAGATATCGATAACCTGTACATATCACAACCGGACAATGGAGAACAGGCACTTGAGATCACAGAGACGATGGTGCGTTCCGGAGCTGTGGATATTGTGATCGTTGACTCGGTTGCCGCACTTGTACCGAAGGCGGAGATTGATGGAGATATGGGTGACAGTCATGTAGGTCTTCAGGCCAGACTGATGTCACAGGCTCTCCGTAAACTTACAGCAGTGATCAGTAAATCTAATTGTGTAGTTATCTTTATCAATCAGCTGCGTGAGAAGGTTGGAGTTATGTTTGGAAACCCTGAGACAACGACAGGTGGGCGTGCTCTGAAATTTTATTCATCTATCCGCATGGATGTCCGCAGAGTAGAGACATTGAAACAGGGCGGTGAGATGGTGGGAAACCACACCAGAATCAAAGTTGTGAAGAATAAGGTGGCTCCGCCGTTTAAACAGGCAGAATTTGATATTATGTTCGGAACCGGCATTTCCAAAGAGGGAGATATTCTTGATCTGGCAGCGGAATGCGGAATTGTAAATAAGAGCGGTGCATGGTACGCATATAACGGAGATAAGATTGGACAGGGACGTGAAAATGCGAAGATTTTCCTGAAAGAGCATACAGATATCTGTGATGAGATTGAGAAGCAAGTCAGAATCCATTATCATCTTCTTCCGGATGAAGAAGGACAGGCCAAAGAGCCGGTGCCGGCAACAGGTGATGCACCGGATGCTTCTGAGGAGTGATCATGGGGAATTCATCCGGAGATCTGAGAGAATTTCTCAGGAATGCAGAGGCTTTAAAGAGACAGACTGTACAGAAACAACAGAAAAATTTAACGGAAGAACCTGAAGAATACAGAGACGCAAGGCGTAAAGCCATGCGTCTCTTAGAACATATGGATCGGACGGAGAAGGGATTGAGAGAGAAATTGCGCCAGGCGGGATTTACCAGTCAGGCGGTTGATCATGCTCTGACATATGTTGAAGCCTATGGATATATAGATGATGAACGATATGCCAGAACTTATATTGCATACAGAATGGATACAAAGAGCCGGCAGAAGATCATCCGGGAACTTATGGGAAAGGGAATAGACAGGAAAACAGCGATAAATGCATGGGAGGAAGAGGCTGCCTTAAATATGCCTGATGAAAAAGAAATCCTCTATCGAACCATAGAAAAGAAATATCCGCCGGATACTGAGCTGGATGAGAAAAAAATGCGTCGGCTCTATGGTTATCTTGTGAGAAGAGGATTTGGATATTCAGACATTGCAGATACTCTTGAGAATATGAATATCAGACTTGTACATACATATTCGGATGAATCATAGTATACTCCATTGTATGTATATTGCAAAATATATTACTGAGAACAGAACGAACAGTAATTAAATATAGGAAAAATATTCAAACAATTATCCTGAAAAACTTGACATAAGTATGAAAAAAAGATAAACTTGTATTGTTGTATTTGTACAATGAAAACTAAATAAGGAGGTGCTCCTGTGACAACAACAATTATTGTTGCAATTGTCGCTGTGGTAGTCGCGCTACTTATTGCAGTTCCTGTTACTTGCAAAGTCGCTGTGAACAATAAAATCCAGAAGGATGCTGAGATTGTTGGGACAGCAGGACAAAGCAAGAAGCATCATAGATGAAGCTCTGAAAACAGCTGAGACTAAAAAAAGAGAAGCTTTATTGGAAGTGAAGGAAGAATCTCTCCGTACTAAGAATGAACTGGAGAAAGAAACCAAGGAACGTAGAAATGAACTG
>ULWX01051831.1_pt1 | contig 10574 bp, 9 predicted proteins | sample 1960851 | NCBI WGS metagenome assembly ULWX01 (sample SAMEA4835826, study PRJEB28245) | human gut metagenome | biome: gut microbiome; material: fecal sample | place: Denmark | collected 2008 | reverse complement strand
CCCGCCGCTCCGTTGCGGGGCGAACGGCGCGCCGCAGCTCCACGTCCGCGCCGACCGGATATGTGGCAAGCGCCGCGAGCACGGCGGTCTTTGTATGGCTGATCGAAAAGTGCAGCTCCGGATGCGCGGGAAAATACGGCTTGCCGCTTTCGAGCACGCCAATCTCCGGCAGGTCAACGCCCCAGACCTCCCGCGCCGCCCACGCCAGCAGCGACATGCCAAACGCGCTCCCCCGCGCACGGCTCCGCCCCGGACGCCGCGCGCGCGTCTCGTCCAGCCCGGCGATCTCCGTCCAGAAAACCTCCATTTCGCACACCTCCGATTCTTACAAATACCATACCATAAACTACAATCTTTGACTACCATTATTCAAAAAAGTATGTTATACTACATTATTAGTTTGAATCTGATTCCCGAATTGTATTCTGGTTACAAGATACCTTGCCGAAAGGAAACGAAACGTTATGAAAAAAATTCTGGTTCTCGAAGACGAATCCAGCATCCGCAGTTTTGTCGTCATCAATCTGCGCCGCAGCGGGTATGAGCCGATCGAGGCTGGCACCGGCGAGGAAGCACTGGAAAAGCTCAAGCAGCACCCGGATATTCTGGTTGCGCTGCTGGACGTGATGCTGCCGGACATCGACGGCTTTGAGGTTTGCCGCCGCATCCGCGCCACCGGCTCGAAAATGGGCATCATCATGCTCAGCGCAAAGAGCCAGGAAATGGACAAGATCACTGGTCTGATGACCGGCGCGGACGATTATGTGACGAAGCCTTTCTCCCCCGCCGAGCTGCTCGCGCGCGTGGATGCGCTCTACCGGCGCATCGGCGGCAGCGACAACGGTGAGGACGGGCTGGCCAGCGGGCCGTTTCTGCTGCATCTGCATTCCCGCACGCTGGACAAAAACGGCGAGCACATCCGCCTGACGCAGACGGAATTCACCATCATGAAGCTCTTTATGAACAACCCCGGCCGTGCCCTGTCGCGCGAGGAGATCCTTCGCGCCGTCTGGGGCGAGGACTACACCGGCGAGGTGAAGATCGTGGATGTGAACATCCGCCGCCTGCGCATCAAGATCGAGGACAAGCCGACCGAGCCGGAGTACATCACCACCGTCTGGGGCTACGGCTACAAGTGGGGTTACTGATCGCATGAGCGAACCGACCAAACACAGCGAAGCGCTGCGTGACACGCTCCGCTTCTGGTGCAGGGAGCTGTTCTCCCGCATGTCCATCGGTCAGTGCGTCCACGCGGCAATCGCCGGCGCCGCCGGCATCGCCATCGGCGTCGCGGTGCACGGACTCAGCACCGTGCTGATTGTGCTGATCGCGCTGGCGCTCTCCGCGCTCTCCGCGCTGATGTGCGGCGCGTGGTTCCGCGTGCGCGTGGCAAAGCCCGTGGAGGAAATGACCGAGGCCACCCGCCGCATCGCGGGCGGAAGCTACGGCACTGAGATCCCCATCCAGCGCAAGGACGAGCTGAGCGAGCTTGCCGTGGCGATCAACGAGCTGTCGCAGGAGATCAGCAAGACGGAAAAAATGCAGTCAGAGTTCATCTCCTCCATCTCCCACGAGCTGCGCACCCCGCTGACGGCCATCACCGGCTGGAGCGAAACGCTCATGTTCGACGACGCCATCCAGTCCGACTCGCGCCGCGGCATCCAGATCATCTCCAAGGAAGCAGCCCGGCTGACCGGCATGGTGGAGGAGCTTCTGGAATTCACCCGCATTCAGGACGGGCGCTTCAAGCTGAACATTGAGCTACTCGATATCGAAAGCGAGCTGGAGGACACGATCTTCACCTATCAGGAGCTGCTGCGGCAGGACAATCTGGAGCTGCGCTACACCCCGTCTGAAACGGAAATCCCGCTTCTACCCGGCGACCCGGAGCGGCTCAAGCAGGTGTTTTTGAACATTCTCGACAACGCTGCGAAGTACGGACGCGACGGCAAGACCATCGAGGTGTCCGTCTACGCGGATGCCGAGGCCGCAACCATCCGTTTCCGCGATCATGGCCCCGGCATCCCGGAAAACGAGCTGCCGCACGTGACGGAAAAGTTCTACAAGGGCAGCAGCTCCAAGGAACGCGGCAGCGGCATCGGTCTCGCCGTGTGCGAGGAGATCGTCACCCGTTCCGGCGGAAAGCTGGAGATCAAAAACGCGCCCGGCGGCGGCACCGCCGTGACCGTGCGCCTGCCCTACGCGCCGGAGGGGCAGAACACCAAATCCCATAATTCCGAGGTCAACGAATGAGCAAGCAACAAAAGCAATCTCCCGATACGGACGTCCGCTTCCGCACGTCCATCGGCGGACAGGCGCTGATGGAGGGTATTCTGATGCGCGGCCCGCAAAAGCAGGCCATCGTCTGCCGCACGCCGGACGGGCTCGTCGAAAAGATCGACGAGCTGCATATGGTCAAGGACAAGCACCCCATTCTGGGCTGGCCGCTGATCCGCGGCGTGGTGACGTTCGTCGATTCCATGGTCAAGGGCATGCAGGCGCTCACCTACTCCGCAGACCTGCTGCCGCTGGAAGAGCAGGGCGAGCCGGACAAACTCGATCAATGGATCGAAAAGCACTTCAGCGAGGAGAAGGCCAAGGACATCATCATCGGCGTGGCCGTGGTGCTCGGCATCGCGCTGTCCGTGGTGCTGTTCATCCTGCTGCCGACGCTGCTCGCCGGATTGACGGACAGCTTCATCCACAGCCCCGTGGTGCGCAACCTTGTGGAGGGTCTGCTGCGCATCGTCATCTTCCTGCTGTACTTGTGGGGCGTGACGCGCATGCCGGACGTCGCGCGTATGTTTTCGTACCACGGCGCGGAGCACAAGACCATTTTCTGCTATGAAAAGGGCCTGCCGCTGACGGTGGAGAACGTGCGGCCGCAGTCCCGGTTCCATCCCCGCTGCGGCACGAGCTTTCTGTTCGTCGTCGTCATCATCAGCATCCTCGTATTCTCGCTCGTGAGCCTGAAGGTCGCGCTGTGGGACAATGTCTGGGTGCGCGTGGGGCTGCGGCTGCTGCTGCTGCCGCTCGTCGTGTCCATCAGCTACGAGATCAACCGCTGGGTCGGGCGACACGACAATCTCTGCTCGCGCATCCTCTCCGCCCCCGGCAAATGGCTCCAGCACCTGACCACGAACGAGCCGGACGACAGCATGATCGAATGCGCCATCCGCGCGCTGGAGTTGGTCATTCCGGAAAAGCAGGGCAGCGACGCCTGGTAAGGCGCAACAGACAAAGGAGCGGCCGCTATGCCGAAAACATACAACGAACTATATATTTCCACCCGCGCCGCACTCAAGCGCGCCGGGGTGGAGGCGTATTCCCTGGAAGCGAGGCTTCTCGTGTCGCACGCCGTGGGCAAGAGCAAGGAGGCGTTTCTGCGCGATCTTCGGCTCTACACCTCCACGGAAAACGAGCAGAAGATCAACGCGCTGCTGCAGCGCAGGCTCGCCGGAGAGCCGCTGGCGTATCTCATCGGCGAGTGGGAGTTCTACGGTCTGCCGATCAAGGTCACGCCCGACGTGCTCATCCCGCGGATGGACACGGAGGTGCTTGTGGAAACGGCTGTGAACGCCCTCGTCGGGCGCAAGATGGACGCCCGCATCCTCGACCTCTGCTCCGGCAGCGGCTGCATCGGCTGCGCCATCTCGCACGAGCTGCCAGCCGCAAGACTGGTGATGGTGGACATCAGCGACCGCGCGCTGGAGGTCAGCAAACAGAACCTGCGCCTGAACCGCCAGAACCGCACCATCTGCCTGAAGGCGGACGCGCTGGCCAAGCCGCCCATGAGCATCGGCACCTTCGACCTGATCGTATCAAACCCGCCGTATGTGCCGAGCTTTGAAATTCTCACGCTTGACAGCTCCGTGCGCGACTATGAGCCACTCGGCGCGCTCGACGGCGGCGAAGACGGACTGATGTTCTACCGCGCCATCGTGCGCAACTGGAAGGGCGTGCTGCGCCCCGGCGGGCAGCTCATGTTCGAGGTCGGCGAAACGCAGGCCGGCGCTGTGAGCGACCTGATGCGCGGCGCGGGCTTCCGCGATATCGCAACCGTCGAGGACACGGCGGGCGTCCGCCGCGTCGTGACTGGACGTATCTGATTCAAAGAAAATAATTGGATGACAGAAATTCCAACCATGAGGTGAAGCAACAATGGCTGATAAGAAAAAAGCTCCCCCGTCTCCGGCTCCCGTAAAGCCGGAGGATAAGAAAAAGGCGCTGGAGACCGCGCTGGCGCAGATCGAAAAGAACTTCGGAAAAGGCGCGATCATGCGTCTGGGCGACGATATTCCCGTGAACGTGGAGGCGATCTCCACCGGGTCGCTGTCGCTCGACCTTGCGCTCGGCATCGGCGGCGTGCCGCGCGGCCGCATCGTGGAGATCTACGGCCCGGAATCCTCCGGCAAGACTACACTGGCGCTGCACATCCTCGCCAGCGCCCAGAAGAAGGGCGGCGAGGTCGCGTTCATCGACGTGGAGCACGCACTGGAGCCGGCCTATGCCCGTGCCCTCGGTGTGGACATTGACAACCTGCTTATTTCCCAGCCGGACACCGGCGAGCAGGCGCTGGAGATCACCGAGCAGCTCGTGCGCAGCGGCGCACTCGACGTGGTCGTTGTGGACTCCGTGGCGGCGCTGCTGCCCCGCAGCGAGCTGGAGGGTGAGATGGGCGACTCCTCCGTCGGCGTGATCGCGCGTTTGATGAGCCAGGCGCTGCGAAAGCTCGCCGGCACCGTGAGCAAAACCAATTGCATCGTCGTGTTCATCAACCAGCTCCGTGAAAAGATCGGCGTCATGTACGGCAACCCGGAAACCACGCCGGGCGGCCGCGCGCTGAAATATTTCTCCAGCGTGCGCATCGACGTGCGCCGCGTGGAAACGCTGAAGGTCGGCGGCGAGATGATCGGCAACCGCACGCGCGCCAAGATCGTGAAAAACAAGGTTGCCCCCCCGTTCAAGGAGGCTGAGTTCGACATCATCTACGGCGAGGGCATCTCCAAGATCGGCGAGCTGGTCGATCTCGGCGTCAAGCTGGAGATCATCGACAAAGCCGGCGCGTGGTTCACCTATGGCGACGTGCGCCTGCAGGGCCGCGACAGCATGAAAGAATACTTCCGTGAGCATCCGGAGGCTGCCGACGCCATTGAAGCCGAGATCCGCGCCAACGCACACAAGCTTATGACCCCGCAGGCGCGCAAGGCTGCCATTGCCGCAGGCCGCGCCGTGGACGTCTCCGCAGAGGATTTTGAAGGCTAAATGAATTGGATTTTATTTCGCTTCTGCGGAGGCGAAACGCTGTGAGACTTCTTTTTATCAAGGACCATGATTACACTGACCGACCTCAAACAAACCGGGCCGGAACGATTCCTCGCCCGGTTTGACAACGGCGAGGAACTGCGCACCACGCTCGCCGTGGTGACGGAGCTGTCGCTCTATTCCGGCCGAACGCTCACGGAAGACGAGCTGTCCGCCGTGCGCGACGTCTCCGCCCGCTCCCGGTGCAGGCAACGGGCACTGCGCATCATCGGCGCGCACGCCATGTCCGTGAAGGAGCTGACCGACCGGCTGAAGGAGAAGGGCGAGTCGCCGGAAAACGCCGAAGACGCCGCGCAGTGGCTGCTGGACATGCGTCTGTTGGACGACGCGCAGTACGCCGCCATGTGCGTGCGGCACTACGCCGCCAAGGGCTACGGCCCCGGTAAGATCCGCAATGAGCTTTACCGCCGAGGCATCGCGCGGGAGCTGTGGGACGAGGCGCTGGAGGAGCTGCCGGAGCAGGACGACCGCATCGACGCGCTGCTGCGCCGGAAGCTGAAATCCGACACGCCCGACCGCGCAGAGCTGCGCAAGGCGGCGGACTATCTCTACCGCCGGGGCTTTGGCCGCGACGAAATTCACGCGGCGCTCGCGCGCTACAGCGAGCTTTCCGAGGAGGATTGATATGGGATACCGAATTGCGCTCATCTCGCTCGGCTGTCCGAAAAATCAGGTGAACAGCGAGCAGATGCTGTATCTGCTCGATCAGGCCGGGCACGAGCTGGTGGGCGATCCCGCCGGGTGCGATGTGGCCATCGTGAACACCTGCGGCTTCATCGACAGCGCCAAGAGCGAGGCGATCGACCAGATTCTTGCGCTGGCCGAGCTGAAAAAGGCCGGACAATTGAAAAAGATTCTGGTCACCGGCTGCCTGTCGCAGCGGTACGAAGCCGACATTCTCGAAAGTCTCCCGGAGGTGGACGGGATGCTCGGCACCGGCAGCTTCGGACAGATTTGCACTGCCGTGGACGCCGTCATGCAGGGCGAGCAGCCGCTGCTGTTCGGCGACAAAAACGGGCCGATTGAGGAGATTGACCGCGTTGTGTCCACCGGGCCGGGCTGGGCGTATCTGCGCATTGCCGAAGGGTGCGACAACTGGTGCGCGTTCTGCGCGATCCCGGCCATCCGGGGCAAATACCGCAGCCGCAAGCCGGAGGCCATTCTCGCCGAAGCGCGCGCGCTGGCGGCGCAGGGCGTGAAGGAGCTGATCGTCATTGCGCAGGACATTACGCGCTACGGCGTGGACCTGTACGGCAAGCCGAGTCTCGCGGGGCTGCTGAAGCAGCTTGTGCAGATCGACGGCGTGGAATGGATCCGGTTGCACTATCTCTACCCCGACGCGTTTGACGACGAACTGATCGACGTCATTGCGCGTGAAGACAAGATCGTCAAATATCTGGACATCCCGCTCCAGCACATCAACGACACCATTCTCCGCCGCATGAACCGCCGCGGCACGGGCGCAGAAATTCGCACGCTGATCGCAAAGCTCCGGGAACGCATCCCCGGCGTGGTGCTGCGCACGAGCCTGATCGCGGGGCTTCCCGGCGAGGGCGAGGATGAATTTGAGGAACTGTGCACGTGGCTGCGCGAGGCGCGGCTGGAGCGTGTGGGCGTGTTCCCCTTCTCGCCGGAGGAGGGAACCCCGGCGGCCAAAATGCTTGACCGCTGCGATGCGGAAGAGGCGCAGCGCCGCGCAGACCTGATCCTCGACCTGCAGGCGCAGATCATGGACGATTACAACGCGTCCTGCATCGGCAAGACCATGACCGTTTTGTGCGAGGCCGCCGCGAAAAGCGGCGTCTGCTCCGGCCGGACCTTTGCCGACTCTCCGGAGATTGACGGCAAGGTGTATTTTGAAGGCGGCGCAAAGCCGGGCTGCTTCGCCGACGTGCGCATTACCGGCACGGAGGACGGCGAACTGATCGGCGTACAGATTTAAAATGAGGGATGTTACATGACAACTGCAAATAAAATCACCATTTTCCGCGTCATCCTGGTCCCGGTGCTGCTGGTGCTGATGTACTGGGATTTCCCTGGACATATGTACTGGTCGCTCGCCGTGTTCATTCTGGCCAGCGTGAGCGACTTTGCCGACGGCTACATTGCCCGGCACTACAATCAGGTGTCCGACTTCGGCAAGTTCATGGACCCGCTGGCGGACAAGCTGCTGGTCATCTCCGCAATGCTGATGTTCGTCTCGTGGGGCACGATGCCCGCGTGGGCGCTGCTGATCGTCGTGGCGCGCGAATTCGCCGTGACGGGTCTGCGCCTCGTCGCCGTGGACAACGGCCGCGTGATCGCCGCCGCGTGGTCCGGCAAGATCAAGACCGCCACCACCATGGTGTGTATCTGCCTGATGATGCTGTGGAACGTGAGCTGGCTCAACATTCTCTGCTGGGTGCTGATCGTGGCGACCACGGTGTACTCCGGCTGTGAGTATTTCTACAAGAACCGCGACGCGCTCAGCTTCAAATAATTCAAAACTGAGACGCTTGCGGAACAAAAACATCCCCTGATGTGATGCATCAGGGGATGTTTTTATAGTATGGCGTCTTGTTACAGCGGGCTCAAGATCATGCAGGCCTGCTCACGGGTCGTCGTGGCCTTCGGCTGGAAGCAATACGTCCCGTCCTCATTGGCAAAGCCATGGAGAATGTCGGCGCGCTGCAGTGCCGTCACCGCCTCGTATGCGTAGCCGGAAATCTCAGAAGCATCCGTGAACGTCACGGCGGGTACGGACTCCGTCAGATCCATTCCGGCGGACTGCGCGTAGCGATAGACCATCGTGGCCAGATCCTGGCGGCTGATGATGCCATCCGGGGCAAACTCCGTCTCGCTCACGCCGTTCGTGACGCCATGCGCCACAGCCCATGCCACGTAGGGCGCATACCACGCGCTTTCGGGAACATCCCGGAAGCCGCTTCCGGGATAGCCGCTCAGATCGTCGCCGGAGAGGCAGGCGAGCAGCTTGACAAACTGCGCGCGTGTCACGGGCGCTTCCGGTTCAAAGGTCGTCGCCGTCATGCCGTTGACCACACCGCGCTGGTACAGATCCAAAATTGCGTCATAGGACCAGCGGTCTTCCGCTACGTCCGTAAAGGGCAGCGCCGGCGCGACCGGTACCGGCGTGACAGTTTCGAGATTCTGCATCAGCTCCAGATAGAACTGGCGCAGCGCCGCCGTACCCAGCGTGGTCTTGCCGGCGATAAAGTCGCCATGGTCATACTCCCGCACGGGCATTACGTTCCAGACGCCGGGGCGATAGGCCGTATGGGAATAGCCGTCCTGTTTGACAAACCCGGTCGCGCCGCTCTTCGTCTGGCAGACGCCGGCGCTGTCGGTCGGATACAGCGCCGAGACGGTATTCACCATGCCGTCGTTGGGCGCCCAGGTCTTGTCGATGTAAAAGCCGCCGGCCGTCGTCTCATCGTAGTAATTGCACATTTTGTTGGAAAACGGCATGAATAGCACCGTCATGTTCGCAGCCGGGACGCGCTTGCCGGTGACCACGTCGTCGCGCGTTTTGTCTCCCGCGTAGGAGAAATAGTAGACGTTCGGCTGCAGCTCGATGCCGTCGTTCAGCTCCAATGCCTTGTCGATCGTCAGATCGACAAACACATTGTCATTGTGGGACAAAAAGTCCGAGCGGAGCACCCGGTCGAGCGTCTCCAGCACCGTTTCGCCGTCCTTGCGGTAGAATCCGAACTGCTCCAGCTGGAAGTCATACACGCCCTTGTAGTCCGAAATGCCCAGCATCTTGGCCATCGCGGTAGACAGATAGGCAGCCATCTGCGTCACATCGCTGCAGCACTCAATAAAGGTGGTGCCGTCGTGCGGCGCGGCCAGCGTCGTCAGTGAATTGACCCAGTCGGCCTTGCCGCCCGCAAAGAACGGGGAGACCTCCGTTCCGGCTGCCGCAGCAGCGTCGCGCTCGGCCTGAGAGCCGTCCGCAAGAATGTCCAGAAACAGACGAATCGTTGCGCCGCCAAAGCTGTGGCCGACCAGATTGACCTTCTTGTCCGCGCCCCAGCCCTCAAACAGCGGCTTGTCATACGTCACGCCGTAGCGGTCGTGACCATACTGCGCAGCGTGTGCCGCGCCGTAGTCCACGGTCGTGCCGGTCAATTGGGCATAAAGTTCGCAGGCGCGATCCCACGCGCTGGAGATTGGTCCCACCGACGCGGCATAGCTCTCGTAGCCCTTGCCGGTCAGATAGGGCATCAGGTCCGACGTCAGGCCCCAGTAGGGCAGCGCCGAATACATTTCATCCCGCTCGCCCCAGCCCATCAGGCCGTGGACATAGACGGTCGGATAGCGCTCGGCCGCCGTGTCCTGCTGGTTTGCGGCGGATGCGGGCAGCAGCAGAAGGCTGACCGCCATCGTCACTGCAAGCAGCAGGCAAAGAAGTTTCTTGGATGCTTTCATATTGTGTACATTCCCTCCATAAGCGCCCGGCGCGGCAAAAGCCGGGCCGGGCCATTCCTTGTGATTTGATTATCATTGTAGTGCCTGTGCCGCCGTTTTTCAATGCGACAGGCAAAAAAAGTATGTGTCAATTTGCAGCATATGTGCAATTTTGTAACACGTGTCCTATCCCATTTCGGGCATGCGCGTGCGGTGCAAGTTGTCGGATTCGTCAAAAGGTCGCCTTTGACCGGTTTCACGCGCGCGGCGTGATAGGATACCGTCATGGAAGTCATCTACATAGACAGCCTGTTTGCGCTGAATTTTCTGATTGATTACTGCATCCTGCTCGCCTCGGCACGGGTATGCGGCGTGGTGCTGCGGCGCTGGCGGTATCTGCTTGCGGCGCTGCTGGGCGCGCTCTACGCCGCGGCGATCGTGCTGCCGGGGCTGGGCTTTCTCGCGCAGACGCCCATGAAGCTCGCGCTCGGCGCCGCAATGGCGCTGATCGCGTTCGGAGGCGAGACGCATTTGCTGCGGTGCGCGGTGGTGTTTCTGGCCGTGAGCGCCGGATTCGGTGGAGCGGTGTTTGCCGTGTCCCTGCTTGCGGGGGCAGACAGCACCGGAGGCGCGTTCGTGTCCGTGTCCGGGCGGGTGCTGGTGCTGTCGTTCGCGGTGTGCTATGCGATGGTGTCTCTGGTGTTCCGGCGGCGGGCCAAAGCAGCCGACCGGGAGATTCAGCCCGTCGTCATCACAGACGGCGGGCGCACGGTGACACTGCGCGGCCTGCGTGACAGCGGCAACGCACTGCACGACCCCGTAACCGGCTGCTGCGCCGCCGT
>ULWX01020590.1_pt1 | contig 10583 bp, 11 predicted proteins | sample 1960851 | NCBI WGS metagenome assembly ULWX01 (sample SAMEA4835826, study PRJEB28245) | human gut metagenome | biome: gut microbiome; material: fecal sample | place: Denmark | collected 2008 | reverse complement strand
TCTTTTTTATCTTTTGTCACACATCATCGTAACACCTACACAGACATATGTAAAAAATGTTAAGTTAAATTGACAAGTATGTGGGATGTGCTTATAATAAAAAAATACGACAAAAGGAGAAAAATATATGCGGTTTTACATAGACCCCGGAACGGGGAGTATGCTGTTTACCATTCTGATCGGGGTTTTGGGCGCCGCGATCTATGCCCTGCGCAATGCGTTTATGAAAATCCGCTTCTATTTCAGCGGCGGAAAAAAAGAGAAGGGGAGCGACACCAATATCCCCATTGCGATCTTTACCGACAGCAAGCGCTATTGGAACGTGTTCGAACCCATCTGCGACGAGCTGGAAAAACGCGGTCAGAAAGCGGTCTATCTGACGGCCTCTCCGGACGATCCTGCGCTGGCGCGGGGCTATGAGCATGTGCAGTGTGAATTTGTCGGCGAGGGCAACAAGGCCTTTGCCAAGCTGAACATGCTGAAGGCGGACATTGTGCTCTCCAGTACGCCCGGTCTGGATGTATATCAGTGGAAGCGCTCCCGGGACGTGAAATGGTATGTGCACATTCCGCACGCGGTCAGCGACATTACCGCCTACAGAATGTTCGGGATTGACTATTACGACGCGATCCTCCTGTCCGGGGAATACCAGATCCGTCAGGTGCGGCAGCTGGAAGCGCTGCGGGAGCTGCCGGAAAAGGAGCTGTCAATTGTGGGACAGCCGTATATGGATGCTATGAAAGCGCGTCTGGAGCATGCAGAACCGCTCGCGGAGCATTCAACCACGGTGCTGCTTGCCCCGTCCTGGGGCACAAGCGCGATTTTCAGCCGCTATGGCGGAAAGATTATCGAGGCGCTGCTTCGGACGGGCTATCATGTGATCGTGCGTCCGCATCCGCAATCCTACACCTCGGAAAAGGCCATGCTGGACGCGATCATGCAGGAATATCCGACGAGCGAGCAGCTGGAGTGGAACCGGGACAACGACAACTTCGAGGTTCTCCGGCGCTCGGATATTCTGATTTCGGATTTCTCCGGTGTGATTTTTGACTTTGCGCTCGTATTTGACAAGCCTGTGATCTATGCGGACACCGCGTTTGATAAATCGCCCTATGACGCCTGCTGGCTGGAGGAGGAACTGTGGGCCTTTTCCACGCTGCCCAAGATCGGGCGTCAGCTCACCATGGAGAATCTGGACGATATCCGCACATTGATTGACGACTGCCTGAACGCTCCGGGTTATCAGGCGGCGCGCGAGGCTGCCCGGCAGGAGACTTGGGCGTACATTGGAGAGGCTGCACCCCGCGTGGCGGATTACTTGATGGAAAAGCAGCGGCAGCTTCAGGCGGATGCCGCTGCGCCCACAGAGGAGCATACGGCGGAAAAACGGGATGCCGTTTCCGCCGCCGAGCCATGAAAGCGCGTGCAGGCGGGCTGCTGAAGCAGTGGGGCGCGGTGCTGCTCCCGGTGTTGCTGTATTTGCTGCTCGGTCTGGGGATGCAGACGCTGCTGCTCCGGGCCGGGCTGACCGTCGAGACGGCAAAGGCTGCGAGCGCCTGTGTGTTCCCGCTGCCGGCTGTGCTTTGGTATTTTTTCAGGAAGGACAAGCCGCCGCGGCAGCCCCGGAACCGAACGGCGGTTTCGCTGTGCATGGCGGCGGAACTGGCTGGCGTGATCCTCTGTCTGGCGGTGACGGCAGCGTGGGCGGATCAGCGCCTGAGCGCATCTGCGGGTGCTTTGCCGGTTTCTCTGCTTTCCGTCCTCGGCTTCGGCATCGCGGGGCCGGTCACGGAGGAGATTTTGTATCGCGGCGTTGTGTTTCAGCGGTGTGTGCGCAGCTTTGGCCTCGGATGGGCTGTTTTGCTGAGTACGATGCTGTTTGCCGCCGCACATCAGACACTTTTGCAGGCCTGCATGTCGCTGGTGGCCGGCGCTGTGTTCTGTCTGATTTATCTGCGCTGGCGCACACTGCTTGCGCCGATCGCCGTGCACATCGGCGTGAATTTATGTTCGTTTTTTCCATTCATAAAGCATGTACCGGCGGACGCTTCCGTTCTGGGAATGCTCGCACTGACAGGCTACCTGGTCTGGGCGGCACGGACGCTGTCCGGACGCAAAAAGAGACAAGACAAAGGAGAAAGATATGACGATCGGGACCGCACTGTATAACTTGCTGATTGGCCCGCTGGAGCTGTTTTTTGAGGTGGTATTCTCAATCGCGTACCGGATCCTCAATCATCCGGGCTTGTCGATTATCTTTCTGAGTCTGGCGATGAATTTTCTGGTGCTCCCCCTGTACCGGCGGGCGGACGCTTTGCAGGCCGAGCAGAGAAATGTAGAGGCGAAACTGCAGCCGTGGGTGACGCACATCAAAAAGACGTTCAAGGGCGACGAACGCTTCATGATGCTGCAGACTTACTACCGGCAGAATCACTATAAGCCGACCTATGCGCTGAAAGGGTCGATCTCCCTGCTGCTGGAGATCCCGTTTTTTATTGCGGCCTACCGCTTTCTTTCCGGCCTGCAGCTGCTGCGCGGCGTGTCGTTCGGCCCGATCCGCGATCTGGGCGCACCGGATGCGCTGCTTACGGTAGCGGGCCTTACCATCAATGTGCTGCCGATCCTGATGACGGCCATCAATGTGATCTCCGCCGCCATCTATATGAAGGGCTTCCCGTTCAAAAGCAAGCTGCAGATGTACGGCATGGCGCTGATCTTTCTGGTGTTTCTGTACAATTCTCCGGCAGGACTGGTGTTTTATTGGACGCTGAACAACATTTTCTCCCTGCTGAAGAATATCTTCTACAAGCTCAGAAACCCGCGGCTGGTACTGAGCGTCAGCGCCTCCGTTGTGGGACTGGCGCTGCTTGCTGTGGTCTTGTTTGTGCACCCCATGGATACAATGCGAAAGCAGATCCTGCTCATCCTCCTGCTTCTGATGCTCCAGCTCCCGCTGGTACTGACCTTGGTGAAGAAGGGCACAAAAAAGAGCGAGGCACCCACGCTGACGAAAACAGATGGAAAGATTTTTGTGTTTGGCTGCGTGTTTCTTACGATCCTGACCGGCGTTCTGATTCCGTCGGCGGTCATCAAGGCGTCTCCGGCGGAATTCGTTGATATCATGGCGTACAAGTCCCCGCTGTGGTATGTGCTCAATTCGCTGCTGCTGGCGGGCGGTACGTTCCTGATCTGGTTCGGGATCTTCTACAAGCTGGCCAGCCCGGCGGGCAAAAAGGCCATGGGGTTTGTCATGCTGGCGCTGTCCGGTGTGGCCGTCGTGGACTATATGTTCTTTGGAACCAACTTCGGCAACCTCTCCTCCATGCTCAAATACGACGTCTATCCGACCATCACATCCGGACAGATGCTGGTGAACCTGGCGATTTTGCTGGTGCTGGTGGCGCTGCTGTATCTGATTTGGAAGAAGAAAGCGGCGATCGTACAGGCAGCGTATCTGGCGCTGTGTCTGGCGGTGGTCGGCATGTCCGTTGTGAATGTGGCGGGCATCCGGACGAATCTTTCTGAGATGAAGGACAATCTGGAGACCACGGCGCAGGATATGCCCAAGATCCCCTTGAGTAAGCATGGGAAAAACGTGGTCGTGCTGATGATGGACCGCGCCGTGAATGGATTTGTACCGTTTTTGCTCGAGGAAAAACCGGAGCTGCAGGCGCAGTTTGCCGGCTTTACCTACTACCCGAATACGATCAGCTTCGGCGTTTGCACCAATGAGGGCGCGCCTGCGATTTACGGCGGGTATGAGTATACGCCGGAGGCGGTGAACCAGCGCGTGAATGAGTCGCTGGAAAGCAAGAACAACGAGGCGCTGAAGGTCATGCCGGTGCTCTTTGACGAAAATGATTTCGAAGTGACGGTGTGCGATCCCACCTATGCGGGTTACCAGTGGATTCCGGATCTGAGCATCTACGATGAATATCCGGACATCCATAAATATATTACGATGGGGAAATTTCAGCACGAAACAGCCGAGGAGAAGCATGCATCCGCCAAGAGCGCGGAGGCGGTCGAGCACGCCCGCAGCCGCAACTTCTTCTGCTACAGCCTGTTCAAGATTTCGCCGCTGTTCTGCCAGCCGAGCCTTTACAATCAGGGACTTTACAACGAAGCGGACGCTATGGCGGAGCAGAAGGAAACAACCTACGCCGCCGCACAAAGCCGGAGCGGCGTCTCAAAGGCCAGTGGTATGGATACCGGCTTTTTGAACGCCTATGCCGTGTTGGAAAACTTGACTGCCATGACAGAAATTCAGGATTCGGCTGAAAACACCTTCCTGATGATGAGCAACGACACAACGCACGACGCGATGCTGCTGCAGGAGCCGGACTACGTGCCAGCTGCCGTCGTGGACAATACTGAGTATGACGCGGCACACATGGAACGCCGGTCGATCGACGGACGGAGCATTCAGTTGACGGACGAATACACGATGATCCACTACCACGCGAATATGGCGAGCCTGATCCAGATCGGCAACTGGCTGGACTATCTCCGCGCAAATGATGTGTATGACAATACCCGGATCATCATCGTGGCTGATCACGCTTGCCCGCTGCCGGAGTTTGAGAAGATGGCTTTTGGGAGCAACGTCAAAGAAGGCATGACGTTTTTCAACCCACTGCTGCTGGTCAAGGACTTTAACAGTACGACGTTTACGACGGACAACCAGTTTATGACGAACGGGGATGTTCCGACGCTGGCGCTTCAGGGGCTGGTCGAGAACCCGGTCAATCCGTTCACGGGCAAGGCCATTAACAGCGAGGCAAAGAATGTGCCGGAACAGCACGTTTCTTACACCAATACACATGACGTTACCGTGGATAATGGGAACACGCATCTGCCGAGTGAATGGTACGCTGTGCATGATAATATCTTTGACGCGAACAACTGGAGATCGCTTGGCACGTATTGAGGCATACAGGGCCTGAGCTGCCGCGCGTAGAGTATCCTTAGCTGCTTCCGGCTGCGGAGACCGAAAAAATCCCCCAGAACACAGAGCTGCCGTGTTCTGGGGGATTCTGACTTCGGACTAACGCTTTATGTGGCGCTTGATCGCCTCGAAGGATTCGTCGCTGATGACATGCTCCATTTTGCAGGCGTCTTCTGCGGCGACCTTCTCATCGACGCCGAGCTGAATCAGCAGCTCTGTCAGCATGGTGTGCCGCTCATATATTTTTTCCGCGACCTCGCGCCCCGCGTCCGTCAGTGATAAGAAACCGTCTGCATTGGCGGATACATAGCCGCCCTCCTTCAGCAGACCGACCGCGCGGCTGACGCTGGGCTTGGAATAACCCATATATTCGCCGACGTCGATGGCGCGCACATAGCTGCGCTGCTTTGATAAAATCAAAATCGTCTCCAGATACATTTCGCCGGATTCCTGAAGATGCACCGGAAAGCCCTCCTTTCAAAGCGCAAATCAGATCGGATGTCCCATTCCTGTGCGCGATCGTCCAGTTTGCAAGTGCAAACAGCGTATCACACAATTTTGAAATATTCAAGTCTTCTTTCCTGTGAATCCAGCGCTGCCGGTGGGAACGGACATCGGCCGAGAAAAACAGACCATCTTTGCATGTTCTTAGAAAAAACGCTTGACAAAGCGCACGCAAGTGTGTATGATAACAATGGTTAGCGAGAGCTAACCATTGATTCAGACAATCGGTTAGCGAAAACTTACCGGAATAAGCGAAAGCTAACCGTCGGAGAGGATGCAGTATGATGCCGCTTACGCTTGCAAGTGTCGGAGAAGAGAATATCATCAAAAAGGTTGGCGGGCTGCCGGAAGTCAAAAAGCATCTGGAGGATCTCGGGTTTGTTGCCGGCGGCTGCGTAACAGTCATCAGCAGGATTGGCGGCAACATCATTGTGAACGTCAAAGAGGCGCGCGTTGCGATCAGCAAGGAAATGGCCCAGAAGATCATGGTCTGATCGCTGCCGGAGCAACATACGAATGGAAGGAGGACAGGAAGCGTGAAAACATTAAAACAGGTGAAAATCGGCGAAACCGTGAAGGTCGTGAAGCTCCACGGAGCAGGGGCGGTCAAGCGTCGGATTATGGATATGGGCATTACCAAAGGCGTTTCGGTTTATGTCCGCAAGGTCGCGCCGCTGGGCGACCCGGTCGAGGTTACGGTTCGCGGATATGAGCTTTCCCTTCGGAAGGACGACGCGGACATGATCGAGGTCGAATGACCTCGTGATCCATGCGGCAACCTATTTTTTTTGACTGAAAGTTAGCAAAAGCTAACTCAGAAAGTGAGGAGCAAAAATGAATCTGCGAATTGCCCTTGCGGGCAACCCGAACTGCGGCAAGACGACCCTGTTCAACGCGCTGACCGGTTCCAATCAGTTTGTGGGCAACTGGCCGGGTGTTACGGTGGAGAAGAAGGAAGGCAAGCTGAAAAAGCACGACGGCGTGGTCATCACCGATCTGCCGGGCATTTATTCTCTCTCGCCGTACACGCTGGAAGAGGTCATCGCGCGAAATTACCTGATCGGCGAGCGGCCGGACGCAATTTTGAATATCATCGACGGGACAAATCTGGAGCGCAATCTGTATCTGACCACACAGCTTACCGAGCTGGGGCTCCCGGTGGTCGTTGCCGTCAACATGATGGACGTCGTGAAGAAAAACGGCGATCATATCAACACCGCGGAGCTGGAGCGGGAGCTTGGCTGCAAGGTCGTTGCGATCTCCGCGCTGAAGGGCACGGGCGTCATGGAGGCGGCGGAGGCAGCCATCGACGCGGCGCGCAACGGTAAGACCGTTCCGATGCACACCTTCTCCGGCGCGGTGGAGCATGCCATCGCACACATTGAGGAGGCGGCCGTACATAACATGCCGGAGGAGCAGCAGCGCTGGTATGCCATCAAGCTCTTTGAGCGCGATGACAAGGCGATGGAGCAGCTCCATTTGCCCGCTGACGTGCTGGCGCATATTGAAACGGACATCGCGGCGGCCGAGAAAGAGCTGGACGACGATGCGGAGAGCATCATCACCAACGAGCGGTACGTCTATATTGCACGGCTCATCAAGGGCTGCTACAAGAAAAAATCCGCCGGCAAGCTCTCCACCTCCGACAGGATCGACAGGGTGGTCACGAACCGCTGGCTGGCGCTGCCGATCTTCGCGATGATTATGTTCATTGTCTACTATGTGTCTGTCACGACGGTCGGCACATGGGCGACGGACTGGGCGAATGACGGCGTGTTCGGCGACGGCTGGCATCTGTTCGGCATCGGCAGCGGTGCGTATGAAGAAGCCATGACCGACTACGCTGCTGAAAGCATCTGGACGGATGATCTGGTTGCAACCGTGCAGGACGCGGCGGACGCAGGCGTCATCGGCGCGGATGAACTGCTCGGCGCGATCGGGGAAGCGGACTTTGGCGGTTTTGACGAGTCCTATGGCACATACGGAGATGCGCTCGCGGAAGCGGGTTACGACATTTCGGAGCAGTACGACACGGCGATGGAAGCAGCGCCCGATACCTCGGAATACGGCGTGTGGGTGCCCGGCGTCCCGGTGCTGGTGGAGCAGGGGCTTGACGCTGTCAATTGCGCGGACTGGCTCAAGAGTCTGATTCTGGACGGCATTATCGCCGGCGTGGGCGCGGTGCTCGGCTTTGTGCCGCAGATGCTGGTGCTGTTTATTTTCCTCGCGTTCCTCGAAGCATGCGGCTATATGTCCCGCATTGCGTTTGTGATGGACCGGATCTTCCGCAAGTTCGGACTGTCGGGCAAATCCTTCATCCCGATGCTCATCGGCACCGGCTGCGGCGTCCCCGGCATCATGGCCTCCCGGACAATTGAAAACGAACGCGACCGCCGCATGACCATTATGACGACGACGTTCATCCCCTGCGGCGCAAAGCTGCCGATCATTGCGCTGATCGCCTCCGCGCTGTTCGGCGGCGCGTGGTGGGTCGCGCCGAGCGCCTATTTCCTCGGCGTAGCGGCTATCGTGATCTCCGGCATCATGCTCAAGAAGACCAAAATGTTCGCAGGCGATCCCGCGCCGTTCGTCATGGAGCTTCCGGCTTACCATTGGCCGACGGTGGGAAACGTGCTTCGCTCCATGTGGGAGCGCGCCTGGTCGTTCATCAAGAAGGCGGGCACGATCATTCTGCTCTCTTCGATCGTCATCTGGGCTGGCTCCTGCTTCGGCATGGAGGACGGCAGGTTCGTGTTTGATGCGGAGATGGAGCTGGAAAGCAGCGTTCTGGGCATCATCGGCAACGCGATCTGCTGGATCTTCGCGCCGCTTGGCTTCGGCAACATCAAGGCGACCATTGCGACCATCATGGGTCTTGTTGCGAAAGAAGAGGTTGTCGGCGTGTTCGGCGTGCTGGACTTTGAGGGCATGACGAAGCTGGCGGCATACTCCTTCCTGATCTTCAACCTTCTGTGCGCGCCCTGCTTTGCAGCTATCGGCGCCATCAAGCGCGAGATGAACTCTGCAAAGTGGACGTGGTTCGCCATTGGCTATCAGTGTGTGTTCGCGTATGCGGTCGCGCTGGTCGTGTATCAGCTTGGCATGCTTTTTGTTGGAAGCGCGAATGTGATCGGCGTCGTCGCTGCGGTTCTGGTCGCTGCGTTCATCGTGTATATGCTGGTTCGCCCGTACAAGGAAGCGACCAGATTGACGGCGGCCGGCGTGCAGTAAGCATTCCGGCGCTGCAAAGGAGGAAAGCATATGTTTTTGTGGATTCGGGAAAACTTGGCGACGGTCGTCATCTGCGCGATCCTGGTGCTCATTGTCGCCGCGATTCTCGTCAGGATGGTGAAGAACAAACGCAAAGGCCGGTCCTCCTGCGGCTGCGGCTGCGCGGACTGCGCGATGCAGAAAAGCTGCCGCCATCATTCATAACCGAAGGGGAGACGCGGGCTTTGCCTGCGTCTCCCGGATCAAAAGGAGACGCAAATGCGAAAAATCACATTGAAGATAGACGGAATGCAGTGCGGCATGTGTGAGGCGCACGTGAACGACGCAGTGCGCGGCGCGTTTCCGGTCAAAAAGGTGACCTCCTCGCACAGCAAGGGAGAGACCGTGATCCTGGCGGAACAGGAGATCGATGAGCGGACGCTGCGGGATGTGATCGGCCGGACCGGTTATGAAGTTTGTTCCGTTTCTTCGGAGCCGTATGAAAAAAGGGGACTTTTTTCGGGTCTGCGAACATAAGCGCAGACCCGGATGCGCCGGAAAGGCGTTCTTTTTCTCAACATCAGTTAGCATACGCTAACTTCCGGAAAGAAAGGAGACGACACCGTGAGCGTTGTGATCGTAGGCGGGAATGAATGCATGATCCGTGAATATAAAGAGCTGTGCCGGGAATACCAGTGCAAGGCGAAAGTGTATCCGAAGATGAGCAGCGCGCTGAAAAACATCGGCAGTCCGGACCTGTTGGTGCTGTTCACCAGCACGATCTCGCACAAAATGGTGCGCTGTGCCCTGAGTGAGACGAAAGGGCGGGACACGCGGGTCGTCCGCTCCCACACCAGTTCGATGGCGGCGCTGCGGACGATTCTGGAAGAACACGCCGGATAAGGAGAGAACGATATGCAGGAAGAATTGATTGTACAGCTCTGTTCCCCGACGCTTGCCGGGCTTAAGACCGGCAGTTTGTTCTCCTGTCCCTATCAGTCGGAGCGGGGGCTTGCGGACGATGTGCGCCGGCTGAACCGGCGGCTTGCACCCAAGGGCGTCCGCGTTCTGGTGCTGCGCGTACGGCGGCGTGCGCTGATCTATCTGTACCGGCCAAGCAGCCTGAAAAAGGATCTGGCGGACGATGCTGCCGCCGCATTGCTCAAGGGCTTCGGATACTCCGTCGACAGCGCGGAGCGCTGCGTGGTGCAGCTCATCGAGCGGCTGCGGACCAGTCCGGACTTTCCGCATGAGATCGGGCTGTTTCTCGGATATCCGCCGGAGGACGTCCGCGGCTTCATCGAGAACAAGGCGCAGGACTGCAAATGTGTTGGCTGCTGGAAGGTGTATGGCGACGAGACCGCGGCGCAGCGGCGCTTTGCGCAGTATAAAAAGTGCACGGACGTCTATTGCACCAAGTGGGAGCAGGGCAGGAGCATCGAACGGCTGACGGTGGCCGGATGAGCGAACAGAATCATGGGTTTGACAGGACGGCGGGATGTGATATATAATGTATTGTCATATCGCCAATCATGTGCGTCCGGGGCGAAACACGCGCCGGATGTATGAAAACGATCCCCCGGAAGCCGGTCAAAGAATGGAGCAGTCGCTGTGGCGGGGGCAAACCCCCGCCACAGCGTTTGATTTGGTATGGAAACGATCACTTCGAGAAAAAATCCGTATATCGTACATCTGCGCGGCCTTGGCCGGGATGGTGCTGCGCGCCGCGCAAGCGGGGAATACGTCTGCGACGGCGAAAAGCTCCTGCGGGAGGCGCTGCAATCCGGCGCGCGCGTCACGTCGGTGCTGTGGAGCGGCGCGCCCGAGCTGGAGCTGCCGGACAGCGTTGCGCAATACGGCGCGCCGCAGGCACTGGTGGAATATGCGTCTCCGCTGGTCAATTCCCCCGGCCCGGTGTTCA
>ULWX01021543.1_pt1 | contig 10655 bp, 7 predicted proteins | sample 1960851 | NCBI WGS metagenome assembly ULWX01 (sample SAMEA4835826, study PRJEB28245) | human gut metagenome | biome: gut microbiome; material: fecal sample | place: Denmark | collected 2008 | reverse complement strand
CGTCATGTTGTCTGCAGACTTCCGGTCGATCCGATGCACATGAACCACGTCGGCATGGTGTACGCGGGCAGCTTTTTCATCGTGGCGGAAGCCACCGGCGCCACTCTGATCAAATGCACCTACGGCAAGAAGTACGTGGCGATCATCAAGAATGCTACGCTCGATTATCTCAGACCGGCGAAGACCGATCTGGTCGTCGAGCTGAGCATGACTGAGGAAGAGGCCAAGGAGCGCATCGCTTATGTGGAAGAGCACGGCAAGGGCCAGTATCCGCTGGACGTCCCCGTGAAGGACGCCGAGGGCAACCTCTGCGCCAACGTCCACATTACGTACTACCTGATGCCCAACAAATAAACCCGCACAGAATCCCAAAAAACCAGACGCCTCACGGCGTCTGGTTTTTTGCTCTTCAGGGCGGTGTTTCAAGCTCAGGCATCGCGGTGCTTTAGACGGTCGATGAGCACCTTGCCGGTGGCGTTTTTGGGCAGCTCGTCCAGGAATTCGATCTCCTTGGGGATACGGAAGGCCGGCATATGCTCGCGGCAGAATGCCTTGAGCGCTTCCGCCGTCAGCTCTGCGCCGGGCATGCGCACGACACTGGCCTTCACATGCTCGCCCCAGCGCTCGTCCGGCATGCCGTATACGGCGACTTCCGATACCTCAGGCATCTTGAGGATGACGTTGGACACTTCCTCAGGATAGATGTTCTCACCGCCGGAGATGATGAGGGAATCCTTGCGCCCGCGGAGATAGAGGTAGCCGCGCTCGTCCAGATAGCCGACGTCCTTGGTGTGGTACCAGCCGTTGACGATGACGGCTGCGGTCAGCTCCGGCTGCCGGTAATATTCCGTCATCATGCCGCGGCCCTGTACGAGGATTTCGCCGGCTTCGCCGGTTTCGCAGTCCGTGCCGTCGTCGCGCACGATCCGGATGGCGGCGCCCGGCAGCGGATGACCGACGGAGCGCAGACGCGCGCTGCCGTCCGGCACATGATCCTCCGGCACCAGCGCGGTCACGGTGCTTGCCATTTCCGTCATGCCGTAGGACTGGTAGAAGCTGCAGTCCAGCTTGTTCAGCGCACGATCCAGCAGGTCGGGGGAGATGGGGCAGGTGGAGTAGTTAACGACGTGCAGGTTGCTCAGATCCAGCTCCCGGCGGTCCGCCTCGTCCAGAATGCTTTTGAGAATCAGCGGGATGACGCCGATGGCGTTGACCTTTTCCCGCACCAGGCTTTCCACATAGTCCGAAACCGTAAACTGCTGCATCAAAATCAGCGTGCCGCCGGTGGCCAGCGTGAGATATGCGCCGGTGCAGGCAGAGTGGAAGAGCTGGGAGATGAACTGATAGATCTGTCCATCCGGGAAGGCCAGCGTTTCCAGCATGCTCTCCAACTGATTGAGATAGGCGCAGTGGGAATAAACCACGCATTTGGGCCGGCCGGTCGTGCCGCTGGTGTGCATGTGATACGCGGGGTCGCTCAGTGCGACTTCGGTTTCAATGGGGGTGTCCGGCCGCCCCTCCAGCAGGGAATAGAGGGCGGAGCGGCCGCCTTCCTGCTCCAGACGAATGAAGCGGATTCGATCTTCATAATGCCGGGTCAGTTCTTCGCCCCATTCGGGCTTTTCCGCCTTGAGGAAGGCACAGGTCACCTCGTTCAGATCGAGCAGATATTCCATCTCCTCCGGCGTAAGCCGCCAATTGAATTTCACGGCGATTGCGCCGAGCTTTTCGATGGCCATTTCCGCGATCATGAATTCCGGGCAGTTGCGCGAGATGACGGCTACGCTGTCACCCTTCCGGACGCCGAGACTGCGCAGGTAGTGCGCCGTCTGGTTGATCAGAGCGCCCAGCTCCGCATAGGTGATGCGCCAATTACCGAAGACGATGGCTTCCCGTTCCGGGCAGCGGGAGAGGGATTCGTCCAAGATCTGACCGACGCCGGTGTTTTTCTGGAATCTACTTAAATTCTCCATTTCCGAGTCTCCTTTTTCTTTATACCGCAGCGCCGCGGGCCTGTTCGTTATTTATTTATCCATGAATTCATTATAGAGATTTCGGCTCGGCGTGGTCTTCATCGAAGGTTACAAACTTATCAAAGAATTCACAATGTCATTTTGTATGAAATATGAGTTGTTTTTCTCGAATTATTGGAGCACCTGACATCTCTGCACAAAGTGAGAACGTGGAAGGGGGGATAAAATTCGTAACAAATGCCGTGAACTTTTTCACAAACAATTGTTATAATATCTACAAAAGTAGGCGAAATCTGCGGCGGATCCTGCAATTGAAACCAGTTTTTTTGCAAATATCCTGAATTTTTTTGCAGAATTCAGCAAAGATGACGAAACAGCTGTGCAAAGTGCCGAAAAGAAAATTCGCAGATTTTTTCTATTGTTTTCCACGTAAAAAAATACAAAAATACAGCGTGGAATTTGTGCTGTTATCAAAAAAGTGCCGAATCCAGGCTCACGGGCGCTTTTATGATGGAAGAACCCCGATATTTCAGATCTTAAGGAGGAAATCACCTTGAAGAAACCATTGGAAGGCTTGTTTGTCGTTGAAATGACGACCTATTGGTCCGCTACCACCACCGCGCGCTTCATGCGAGACATGGGTGCGCGCGTTGTCCGCGTCGAGACCCCGCCGATCGGCGATTTCTGCCGGTACTATGGCAGATCCATGGGCATGCCGATCACGGCGGAAGAGAACCCCATCCACGACATTTTCAACGGCGGCAAAGAGTGCGTGGCCCTCAACCTGAAGGAGCCTGAAAACCTCAAGATCATGCACAACATGATCGCCAAGGCGGATGTGTTCATCACCAGCACCCGTACCGCCGGCCTGAAGAAGCTGGGCTTGGATTGGGAGACGCTGCATGAGCAGTATCCGAAGCTCGTCATGGGTCAGGTTACCGGCTATGGCATCAACGGCCCGCTGGTCAACCGCCCCGGCATCGACGCCATCGCCTACTTCGGCGCAAACGGCGTGGTTCTCGATACCCGTACCGATCCCAACAGCCCTCCGATCTATCCGCCTGCAGGCATGGGCGACACCACGACCGGCATCACCCTGCTCAGCGGCGTGCTGGCAGCGCTGCTCAGAGCGCGCGAGACCGGCGAAGGCGATTACGTCATGACCTCCCTTTACGGCACCGGCAACTTTGTCACCTCCGGCTTTGCCACCAACTGCAACTACGGCTATGAGTGGCCGCGTGAGGCGCACACCATGAGCCCGATGGGCCAGGGCTATCTCTGCAAGGACGGCCGCTACATCTATCTGTTCGTCAACGACTACACCACCAACTGGCCGAGAGTGGTGAAGGCGTTCGATCTGCCGGAAGAGGTCGCCAAAGACGAGCGCTTCACGACCAAGGAGGCCACGACCATCATTGCCAACCGCTCTGCGCTGGTTGATATTATGCGCGAGTATGCGCTCAAAAAGACGGCACAGGAGATTCTGGACGTTCTGGTCGAGCTTGACGTTCCGAGCTGCATCCTCAACCAGTACAAGGACCGCTTCGAGGGCGAATGGCTGGAGCAGTCGCTGGCCAACGGCTATCTGACGCCGCACACCTATCCCTCTGGCAAGACCGCTTATCTGGCACAGATGCCGATCTATTTCGGCAGCCAGGGCGTGCAGGATCTGTACGCGCGCCACAGAGCGCTCGGCGAGGACAACGAAGCCATTATCAAGGAGTTCGGCGAATAAGCGAAGAACACCGCGGGGTACGCAAATGATCCGATCAGGGATGCTCAGCTCGAGCATCCCTGATTTCACAACGCAGAGAAAAATGGAATTGTCTTTTTTGCAACAATCGGTTAGAATAAAAACCGGTGCACTGCCGCAGAAGCCGGCCGGAGGGCCGGATGTGACACGAAGGAAAGTGAGGAATGGAACGATGGCGTTATCTGTGGAACTTGTTGCGGAAAGCATGAAGAAGTTTGACGTGGAAATTATGCTGGCGCAGGACCGGCCGTTTGCATTTCGGACGATCCAGATGCTGTCGGCGGAAACGGCGGAGTCGCTTTCCGAGGACGTTCTGTACGTTGCTGAGCCGAAAATGCTCTACAAGCTCTCGAAGAGCAAGTACAGGGATCATTGCTTTGTCTTTCGGGCGAGACCGGCGCAGATCGAGCGGTACCGCAGCTTTGTCAACGCCATTGTATTCGGAGAATCTTTTGGACTGGGCGACGTTGTCAACCACCTGATGAACCTGTTTGCCCATGTGAACGGGCTGGAGCAGGAGCTGAGTCATGCGGTGCTGCAGCGTGCCGGATATGAGCCGATTGTGCAGGTTGCAAAAAAAATGATTCCGGACGGAGTGCTGCTGCTGATGGACTCGGCATACAACATCATTGCCTCCACGCACGAGCATGTTGAGGGCAACGCATATGTCGACGGACTGCTGCGGAACAAGTTTTACGACAAGACTTCGCTGGACCGCATGGCGGAAATGGGGTATTTTGACAATCGGGACAAATATCTGGAGCCGATTCTGGTAGAGCCGCCCAACATCTGTGACTGCCCGGTCATACTGCGCTCCTATCATGAAGATGGCACGTTTTTTACCTTTGTCAGCTGCTATTTCCCAACCCATGCACCCACACTGCTGGACCAATATTTTGTCCGGAGTATCACAGACCAGCTTGACCGCCATTTCAAAGCCAGTGGGTTTTACGATCACAGCATCCCCCGGCGGCAGCAGCTGATCGACGATCTGATCCGGAACCGGGACGCCAATAAGGAGTTTATCAGCAATCGGTGTAAGGAGCTTCGCATCCCGCAGGAGGGCGATTTCCGGCTGGTATATATTGATCTCGCGCAGAATCATGCGCTCAAGGCAAGCCATCTGGGTGTTCAGCTTCGCGCATGGTGTACTGTGCCGCACTACGGTGTGTTTCAATATCACAACTCTGTGATTTTGCTCCTGCGCGATTGGCACCACGGCAGTGTTGCCGAACGGGAAGCCTACCGGGAGCAGTGGAAAGAGACGATGGAGATCATTCGCGCACATCAGGGCGTTCTGGGCATCAGCCTGCTGTTTCACAGCATCCAAAAATTTGGCGTAGCCTTTTCCCAGGCGGAGACCGCGATTCAATTTGGCCGGCGCTATGCGCCCGACGAGATGGAATTTCACTATTCGAAGTACTATCTGTACGATATGCTGGAATGCTATCGGGAAAAATTCGAGCTGGATGATGTGTATGTCCGGTATATCGACCAGCTGGAGAGTGAAGGCGGCGGCGGTGCGTACAGCAATTTGACGCTGCTGTATTACTACATCGCGCTGGAGCGCAACATCTCCATGACGGCAAAGCGGATGCATATGCACCGCAACAGCATCATCTACCGTCTCCAGAAGATTCAGGACGTGCTGGAACTCGATCTGGACGATCCGGACGTCCGGCTGCGCCTGATGATCTCGTTCCGGATCCTCGAAATGACCGGACGGATACAACTGCCGCAGGAGCAGGAACTGCTGGACGAGTCAACAGAGCAGGAGCACTTTCGCCCAATCGAATGAGGACGGCTCTGCGATGCATGAGATCCCCTGCCGATTCGGCTGGGGATCCCATGCTTTTTTGCCGCATTGTGAGGGATAAAACGCACAGAATTCCCGGCGGTCAAACGGAGATATTTCAGCAAAGACTACGTTGACCTAGTCAGAAATTTGACATATTCTAGTCTTGTGCAATATCAGGAACCAGAAGTTTTTTTGCAAAACGCAGGGGCAAACCCGGCGTGAAGATGCTGAAAGATCAGAACAAATCAAGGAGGAAACGACATATGGCAAAGACAATTAAAACCGTGGTTACCGAGAAGCTCGGTATCGAGTATCCGATCATTCAGGGCTGCATGCAGTGGATTGCGCGCGCACCGCTGGTCGCGGCAGTTTCGGAGGCCGGCGGCCTCGGCATTCTCTCTTCTTCCACGTTCCAGACGGCGGAGGATCTGCAGAATGAGATCCGCAAGGTCAAGGAGCTGACCAGCAAGCCCTTCGCGGTCAACCTGACGCTGATGCCGTCTCTGGTGGTTCCGGACTATGCGGGTTACATCCGCGTGTGCAAGGAAGAGGGCGTCAAGGTCATGGAGACGGCCGGCCGTCCCCCGAAGGACGACATGGTCAAGGCGATCAAGGACGCCGGCATGACGCTCATCCACAAGTGCACCACCGTGAAGCACGCGCGCAAGGCACAGTCCATCGGCGCGGACATGGTCGTGGCCGACGGCTGCGAGTGCGCGGGACACCCCGGTGAAAACGATATCACCACCATGGCGCTGACCCCGGCCTGCGTCGAGGCGCTGGACATCCCCGTCATCACGGCGGGCGGCATCGGCACCGGCCGTCAGATGGCTGCGGCGCTGATGCTGGGCGGCGAGGCCGTCTATCTCGGCACCCGTTTCCTGCTGTCGCAGGAGTGCCCGGTGCTGCCGGCGGTCAAGCAGTATCTGGCCGAGAACGCAACGGAGATGGACACCATCATTCTGCTGCGCTCCTTCACGAACTCCACCCGTATGTTCAAGAGCGAAGTCGCAAAACGCGTATATGCGAAAGAGCAGGCGCACTGCGAGTTCAAGGACGTGCAGGAAGATATGGCCGGCAAGACCGCCTGCAAGATGTTCTTCGAAAACGGCGACGTGCAGGGTACCGGCACGATCTGCATCGGCCAGACGGCCGGCGTCATTCACGACGTTCCGACCTGCAAGGAGATCATCGACGGCATGATGAAGGAATGCGTCGAGACCCTCGGCAAGTTCGACGACTGATTTGCAAAATAAACACAAACACGGCGAGCCTGATCTTCAGGTTCGCCGTGTTTTTTTGAGGAAGGGGGGAATTATTTCTGAGCAGCTTCCGCTTCTGCGGCAGCTTTCGCAGCCGCCTCGGCGGCCTTTTTCGCGCAGTGCGCATAGTAGGAATCGGCCATCTCTTCAAACTTTTTCTTCGGGAGAATGGTCTCGTCGAGCTTGGTGCGCGTGGCGGGGAGGATGCAGCCGTACTTGGCGTAATCCACGCCGGCCTCGCGGACATAGCCGAGATACTCGTCCACACGGTCCTTCAAAAACGGTACGGGCAGCATCTCGCCCTGACCGCAAAACAGCGTGGTGTAGTTGTCAACGCCGAGGATCAGGTCGAACTGCGCCTTGACCGCGTCATAATTGCCCTTGTAGTAGCAGAAGCCACAGGTGGAGATGAGGATGTGCCGCTGGTGCGACAGGTCGTAGCGGGAGGCGTGCTTGCCGTTGCCCTTGCCGTCGATGCGCTCCTGCATGATCGGCCGCATGGTGGGCACCTGGCGGTCAACGAACACCTTCAGCAGGCCGGGCAGAGAGTAGTAGTAGAGCGGGAAGCTCCAGATGACTACATCCGCCGCGATGATCTTTTCGTTTGCCGCGGCCATGTCGTCGTTTTTGTAGCAGAAACATTCGCCCGGCGTCCGCTTCCAGCAGTTGAGGCAGCCGAGGCAGGTGTTGATGTTCAGCTTGGATACGGTGATGGTCTCGACCTCTGCGTCGCATGTGTCGCACAGCCCATCCACAAATGCGTTCGTGAGCTTGAGGGAGTTGCTCCGCTCCATTTTCGGGCTGCCATTGATAATCAATACTTTCATAAGAGAAACCTCCATTGTCCTGTATTTTTCTCCGGGATGTATTGTGAGATCGGTTATTCGCAGGTAAAATGACCCTGCCGCTTTTCCAGCATGGCCGCCGCGGCTTCTGCCTTATCCTTCGTGGATACCGTGTAGATGCCCTGAATCTCTTCTGCCAGCAGACCAACGGAGCCGCTGGCATCCTCGGCGATGTTGATGCATTTCTTGCACATCTGCACGGCGATCGGCGGCTTTGCGGCCAGCTTCCGGGCGTAATCCAGCGTGGTCTTTTCCAGCTCGGATAGCGGCACGACGCGCTCCACAAGCCGGATGCGCTGCGCCTCAGCGGCGTCAATGTCCTCGCAGGTCATGGCCAGCAGCTTGGTCATGCCGGGGCCGATGAGCTTCGTCAGCCGGGTGGTGCCGCCCATGTCGGTGCTGATGCCGGCATTGACCTCGCGCAGCGAGAACAGTGCGTTATCTGCAGCGATGCGGAAGTCGCAAGAAGCGACCAGCTCAATGGCGGTGCCCATGCAGGCGCCCTGAATGCCCACGACGACCGGCAGATTGAAATCATGCCAGAAGCGATAGGCCTGCTGCCAGTGGTATACGCCGTACAGGCTGCGGCCGGGCGTCCCGATGACGGTCTTGGCGTAGTTGAGGTCGATACCGGCGGAAAAATGCCGTCCGTCGGCCAGCATTGCAATGGCGCGCAGCTCGTGATTGCCGACGATTTCCCGGTTTTGCAGATCCATCATGGCTTCGTAAAACGGCGCGCTGATGGTGTTCAGACGCTCCGGCCGTGCGAGCCGGACAATGCCGACGTGTCCTTCCTGTGTAAAGCTGAAGAATGCCTCATATCCCATGGAATTTTGACTCCTTTCCAGCGGAAAATCCGCGTTTTTGATATTATATTAACGTTTTGCGGCATGGCAGGCAACGTTGAAGTATCTAAATCTCCGCTCGGACGCTGCGCGAAGTTTTGGAAGACATACCGAAAGAAACCGCGCCGGTTCCGCCCGCAAACAAAAAAAGATTCCCGGCACAGCCGGGAACCTTTTTGGATTTTATGGTTGTCCGCTTTACTTCCGGAACAGGTCAAGCACGCGGTTGAAGAAGCTGCCGATGGCTTCCATGATGTTCTGGACGGTCTCTTTCACAGTACCTGCAAAGCCGGAGAGCTTATCCTTCGCGTCCGCAAACTGGCGCAGCGTCTCCTGCACGGCCTGCACTTTGGCGAGCAGCGCGGAGGTGTCGAGCTTTTCCATCGCGCGGCAAAGCTCGATGAGCTGGTTGATCTGGTTGTCGGACAGCTCCACGTCGTATTCCTTGGCGATCTCGATGATCTGCTCGCGCAGCTCTTCGTCGGTCATGTTGACGGTCTCGTCCAAAAGGAGCTTCAGGGCGTTTACGATTTCCACGGAGTCATATTCGCCGATCTCCTTGGCCAACTCCGCTGTGACGGCCAGCTCCTGCGAGCTGACTTCCTTGGCCGTCTCGTCGAGCTTTTCGCCCGTGATGTCCTCATACGCCTTATACACGCCGGTCAGCGCCGCGGTGCCGGACACGCCGAAGGGCGCGGCGACCATGATCTTCGCGTCCGTGATGCCGGCGGTGGCCAGCGCGCTGATGTACATCTGACTGGTGCAGTAGGTGATGTTGGAGGTGGACACGCTGATGCCGTCACCCGCCTTGAGCACTTCAATGTAGATGCAGGAGATGGACTTTGTGCCGATGACGGATTCATCGACCACGCCCTCCAGGTATTGGCGCTCGTCCTGATTCGTGACGGTCAGCTCCGTAACGCTGCCGCGCTCAATGCCGAAGGCGGAATAGACGGTTTTGATCTCCGACTCGGAGAGATCCGCGCCGATGACGGTACGCGCTTCGCCTGCGTCGATGGCGGAGACCGAACAGAGCCCGGCCAGCAAACATACGGCCAGCACCAAGGGAAGAATTCGTTTGATGCACTTCATATGGTTCATCCTTTCTTTGATGGACAGGGAATTGCGGAGAAAAGCAGTTCACTGCTTATGTGGGATTTGACGTGCGCCGGGACAAAATGTTTCCGAAAAGTTTTGGCATGTGCGCAAAATCAAGCCACATGCCTGCGCCAGCAGGCGCGGCGGACGTTGACAGCCGCCGCCCTTTGCGGTACAATGACAGCGCATCTGCCCCCGTACCTCACCAGGATAGAGGGTCCGCCTCCTAAGAATATGTTATAACGACCGCCTTTCGGGCAAATGCGATTGACATTGAGTAAGTTTAAGACTAAAATTGAATAGATTTTAAAGATGTTTCCGTAGCTCAGCTGGATAGAGCGACCGCCTCCTAAGCGGTAGGTCGGGTGTTCGAATCACCTCGGGAACGCCAAAAACTCCGCCGGAAAACCCAGTAAAATCAAGGGCTTCCGGCGTTTTTTCATTTTTACGGAAAAAGTGAAAAATCGTAAAAGTCACAGATTTTCATTAGCAAAATCTCCGTCAGCTAATGGAAATTAGGACTAATGTCGTCCGCCTTTCAGGTGGACGGCTTGCTAATAAAAATTAGCAGGATTTTCGCTATTTTGCTAATGAAAATGCCCTCTCTGCTAATTGAAGAAAAAAACGGAAAAAATTTTTGCTAATGGACAAGGCGGTTGTTACCCTGTTAATTCGTTCATTTAGGGGTGGTCAAGCGACAATCGCACACTACCTCTATGTCCTTTATTATTATATAATTGCGGTAAAGTGTTGCAATCACTTATCCGTTTGAAGAACAGCCTGATAGCACAAGGCAGATACACGGACGCAGTAGATGATATTCTTTGCAAGGTGCTTTCAGCCAAGAAAAGAAAGTTCAAAATCAAATATATCTGAACACGAATAAAGACCGCCTACACTTTTGTAAGCGGTCTTTGCTAATTTTAGAGTAAATCCGACAAACTGAAATTTGAGTCTCTGTAAAACTGGAATTAACCCATACAATTATTTTAATTTAGATATTCACAATATTACTTGCCACAGTATCTCGAAAAACATTATCATGTTCTACCAGGAGCATGGTCGGGGCAAACTCCGTTAT
>ULWX01027421.1_pt1 | contig 10657 bp, 8 predicted proteins | sample 1960851 | NCBI WGS metagenome assembly ULWX01 (sample SAMEA4835826, study PRJEB28245) | human gut metagenome | biome: gut microbiome; material: fecal sample | place: Denmark | collected 2008 | reverse complement strand
TTTCCGCGCGGAGACGAGACCGAGCCGCTCGAGCTTTGCCATCACGCCGCGCAGCGCCTGCTCCGTCAGACCGACGGTCTCGGCCGTCACGGCGCGCCCGCCAGCGCGCTGCAGCGCCAGATATACCAGGGCGCACGCCCCGTCTTTTTCCTGCAGCAGCTTGTCGATCTCCTCCGCCGGGAGCGACAGGCATACCGGCCGCGCCAGCGTGTATTCGGCTTGTTCCATCGTTTGATTCCTCAGGTTTCTCTTTTGTTCATAGTAGTTTTAAATTTACAACGGTATTATAGCATCAATTTTAACTTGTAGCAATACCGGCCTGTGTGCTATAATGCATCTGTATGACTATCAAAAGTCAAAAAAGTGCAAGCACTTTGTCAGGAGTCGGTCTATGCTCGAACTGTTATCTCCCGCCGGATCGCCGGACGCCGTGATTGCCGCGGTGCAAAACGGCGCCGACGCGGTTTACATGGGCTTTGGCGCGCACAACGCGCGCCGCAGCGCGGACAATTTCACAGAGGATGAGTTTGCCAAGGCGGTGCGCTACTGCCACATCCGCGGCTGCAAGGTCTATGTCACGCTCAACACCCTCGTGGGCGACCGGGAGATGACGGCCGCCGCCGATTTGGCGCGCAAGGCGTCGGACTACGGCGCGGATGCGATTCTGGTGCAGGATCTCGGCCTGATGCGCGTGCTGCGCGAGGCCGTGCCGGACATTCCGCTGCACGCGAGCACGCAGATGAGCATTCACAACCTCGCGGGCGTGGAGGCCGCCGCCGAAATGGGCTTCACCCGCGCGGTGCTGGCGCGGGAGCTTTCGCTCGACCAGATTCGCGCGATTTCCAAACACGCGAGCATCGAGACGGAGGTGTTCGTGCACGGCGCACTGTGCTTCTGCCACTCCGGCCAGTGCTACATGAGCGCGCTGATCGGCCGGCGCAGCGGCAACCGCGGCGCGTGTGCGCAGCCGTGCCGCATGCAGTACAGCATGGGCGGACGCATGGACGAGTATCCCCTCAGCCTGCGGGACAACTGCCTTGTGGATTATCTCCGCCAGCTCGAGGACGCGGGCGTCGCCTGCGCGAAGATCGAAGGGCGCATGAAGCGCCCCGAATACGTCGCCGTGGTGACGGATGTGTACGCCCGGTGCATCCGCGAGCGGCGCACGCCCACCCCGGCGGAGCAGGAAAAGCTGGAGCTGGCCTTTTCCCGTCAGGGCTTCACGCAGGGCTATCTGCTGGGGCAGAAGGGACCGGACATGCTCGGCACCCGCGCGGAGAACGACCGCGCGGCGGAAAAGATGTTCTCCGCCGCCCGCAAGGCTTACGCCGAGGGCGAAATGCGCCGCGTGCCCGTGAAGTTTTACGTCATGGCGCGGCGGGGCGAGCCGATTATGGCCGCCGTGGAGGACCCCGAAAAGCACCGCGCCGTGCTGACCGGCCCCGTGCCGGAGCGCGCCGAGCGCGCCGCCATAAGCGAGCAGAGCCTTGCCGAGCAGTTTGCCAAGACGGGGGGCACCCCGTATTACAGCGCCGGAACCGAGTGCCGCATCGACCCCGATCTCTATCTCCCGGCGAGCGCGATCAACGACCTGCGCCGCCGCCTCATCACAGGACTGAAGGAGGCGCGCGCCGCGCTGCCGGAGCGCCGGAGCCTGCCGGTAGCGCCCCTGCCGCAGGGGAAAAATTACTACTCTGACCCCGCACGCATCTATCAGGTGCTCTCCGCCGAGCAGATGACGCCGGAGCTGGCCGCGCTCAAGCCGGACTATCTCTATGTTCCGGCAGAGGCGCTTGGCGAAGCGCCGGAGCGCATCGAGCCGTTTGCGGCGCAGGGCACGCAGATCGTTGCGGTGCTGCCGCGCGTGGTGACGGACGATCAGGCGGAGGAACTGGACGGGCTGCTGCGCACCGCGCGCGGGCATGGCGTACAGCAGGCGCTCGTCGGCAACATGGGACATATTTTCTACGCCCGCCGCGCCGGGATGCAGCTTCGCGGCGACTTCGGGCTGAATGTGTTCAACTCCTACACGGAGGAGCTGCTGCGTCAGGCAGGATTCCTGTCCGTCACGGCGTCGTTTGAGCTGCGCATGGCGCAGATCCGCGACCTCGCCAAGGCGGTGGACACGGAGATGATCGTCTATGGCCGCCTGCCGTGCATGATTACCGAGCAGTGCGTCATCCGCAACAGCGCGGGGCGCTGCAACTGCCACATTCAAAACAACCTCACCGACCGGCGCGGCTCGGCGTTCCCCGTCGTGCGTGCGTTCGGCTGCCGCAATGTGATCTACAACGCGCATAAGCTCTATCTCGCGGACAAGCGCGAGGACTATGAGTCCGCCGGACTTTGGGGCGTGCGCCTGCTGTTTACGACGGAGACGCCGCGCGAGTGCGTGGAGGTCGCCAAAAGCTATCTGGGGCTTACGGATTACCGCCCGAACGGGTTGACCCGCGGCCTGTACTATAGAGGAGTCGAATAACACCTTGAACATTGTACTTGCATCCGGCTCGCCGCGGCGGCGGGAGCTGCTGGAAATGCTGAAAATCAGCCCGCTGAAGATCATCCCGGCCACCGGCGAGGAGCACCCCGCGCCCGGCCTTGGGCCGGAAGAGACCGTCGCGGCGCTCTCGCGCCAGAAGGCCGATGAGGTTGCGGCGAAATGCGCGCCGGAGGACGTGATTATCGCAGCGGACACGATCGTGTGGTTTGACGGGGAGATCCTCGGCAAGCCGAAGGATCACGACGACGCAGTGCGGATGCTCTCCGCCCTCTCCGGGAACGAGCATACCGTGTTCACCGGCATCACCGTGTCGCGCGGCGCGGAAACATCCACGGAGGTGGAAGCGTCCAAAGTACGGTTTCGCGCGCTCTCCGCGCGTGAAATCGAAGCCTACATCGCTACCGGCGAGCCGATGGACAAGGCCGGCGCTTACGGCGCGCAGGGCCGCGCCGCTGTGTTCGTCGAGGGCATCACGGGGGACTTTTTCAACGTCATGGGCCTGCCGCTGTGCAGACTTGGGAAAATGCTTGCAAAGCTGGGAGTCGAGCTCATTTGAACTGGAAAACATTTTTAAAGAAAAAAGGCATCCGCATCGGCGCGCTCGTGCTGGTCGTGGTACTCATTGCCGCGGTCATCATGGGGAGTCTTGGCGGCCGCGCCGGATTCCTGACGAATCTGGACGGCGCGCTGCGCGCCCCGTTCCAGCAGGCTGCGGCCACGACCGCGAGCTGGCTGGAGAGCATTTATGGCTACATCTACAAATACGACCAGCTCGCTGCAGAGAACGAGGAGCTGAAAAACCAGCTCGCCGCCGCGCAGGCGGAAGCCCGCGAGGGGCGCGAGGCCACGGAGGAAAACGAACGGCTGCGCACGCTGCTGGAGTTCAAGCAGCGCCACACGGACTTTGCGCTGGAATCAGCCAAGGTCGTGTCCTACAGCGCGTCCAACTGGTCGTCGATCATGACGATCAGCAAGGGCGAGGACGCCGGCATCGAGGTGGGCGACAGCGTCATGACCGAGAGCGGCGCGCTCGTCGGTCAGGTCATCGAGGTCGGCAGCAACTGGGCGACCGTCCGCTCCGTCATCGACGTGGATATGAGCGTCGGCGGCTACGTGTCGAACAGCGGCGCGACGGCCATGGTCGTGGGGGACTTCACCCTCATGCAGGAAGGCTGTGTGCGGCTCGGCTATCTCACCGAGGGCGTGAGAATCTTCTCCGGCGACACGGTGCTGACCTCCGGCAAGGGCGGCGCGTTCCCGGCGGGACTCGTCGTCGGCATGGTGGAGGAGGTGCGCACCGAGGCCGGCGGCCAGCAGGTCTACGGCGTGGTCCGGCCTGCCTGCGATCTGAACGCGCTGGTGCAGGTGTTTGTCATCAAGGACTTTGAAGTGGTGGAGTGAGCCATGTGGCGTGATCTGATCCGAAAAGAAAAGCTGCGCCATGTCGCGCTGTGCGCGCTGTATCTGGCCGTGACGCTGCTGCTGCAGAACACCGTTTTTGCCCGTATCCGCGTCTTCGGTGCGCGCGCGATGTTCGTGCCCGCTGTGGTCGTCGCCGTCGCAATGTTCAACGGCAGCGTTCCGGGCGCGGTGTTTGGACTGTTCGCGGGCTTCTTCTGCGACATGGGCTACCCGGAGAACACCGTGCTGTTCACGGCGCTGTTTCCCGTGCTCGGCTTCGGCGCGGGCATGTGCGCGGAATATCTCGTGAACCGCGCGCTGCTGCCGTTTCTGTGCGTGAGCTTCGCCGCGTTTTTGCTCACGGCGTTTTGCCAGATGTTCCGGCTGTGGATTTTTCAGGGCATGGATTTCTGGCCGCTGTTCGGCACGGCGCTGCTGCAAAGCATCCTCTCTCTGCCGCTCGCAATCCCGTATTACTACATCAGCCGCGCCGCCGAACGCCGGCGGGCGCAGAGCTGACCGCTTCCGCTCCGAAAGGATACAGAGAATACCATGGACAGACCAATCAAGCCCGGAAGAATCACCGCGCTGGCTGTGCTGCTGGCACTGCTGCTCGCGATCTTTCTCGTGGCGCTCTATAAACTGCAGATTGTGGAAGGCAATGCGTATTATGAGGAGAGCCGCAACAACGTGGCCTCCACGCAGCGCGTCAAGGCCGCGCGCGGCAGCATCCTCGACCGCTATGGCCGCGTGCTCGTGTCGAACACGAGCTGCAACAACCTCGTGTTCAATACCGACGACCTCTTTGAGCAGGACGATCCGAACGCGGCGCTGCTGCAGATGGTCCGCACCGTGCAGGCCAGCGGCGACACGTATGTCGACGAGCTGCCGGTGACGGCGTCGCCCCCGTTCGAGTACACGGAGATGAACGACACCCAGCGCACGCAGCTCAAAGGCTATCTCAAGTTCGTCGGGCTGGACGAGGACGCAAGCGCCGTGGAGCTGATGAGCTGCTTCCGCCAAAAATTTGAAATCGACAACAACTACTCCGCCGAGGATATGCGCATCATTGCCGGACTGCGCTATTCGATCAAGACGCGGTATATCGACGGGCTGTACCTGCCGGACTATACCTTTGTAAAGGACGCGAGCATGGAGCTGATCTCCTCGCTCATGGAAAACGGCATTTCCGGCTTCGACGTGACCGTGGACTACGTGCGGCAGTATAACACGAACTGCGCCGCGCACCTGCTGGGCTATACGCGCCTGATGGACGCGAAGGAATACGAGGTCTACGGGCCGCTGGGCTATTCGATGGACGCGGAGGTCGGCAAGGAGGGCGCGGAGTACGCCTTTGAAAAATACCTCCACGGCACGGACGGCGAGGCTGTCGTGACCAAAAACGCCTCCGGCACCGTGACCGGCACGATCTACACCAAGGAGCCGGAGCCGGGCAACAACGTGAGCCTGACGATCGACCTCGATCTGCAGAGCGCGGCGGAAACCGCGCTTGCGAACGGCGTCGAGAGCATGCGTGCGCGGCAGGCTGAAAACGGCAACGACGACAGCAACATTGCCAGCGGCGGCGCGGTCGTGGCGGTGGATGTGAAAACGGGCGAGCCGCTCGCCATTGCGAGCTACCCGACCTATGATCTTTCCACCCTGTTTGACGGCGACAATTATGAAACGCTCGCAGCCGACGAAAGCAATCCACTGTTCAACCGCGCGCTCATGGGTCAATATTCTCCCGGTTCCACTTTCAAGCCCTGCACCGCCATCGCGGGGCTGACGGAGGGCGTCATCAATACCGGCAGCACGATCACGTGCAACGGCATCTTCACAAAGTATGAAGAGCAGGGCTACGCGCCGCGGTGCTGGATCTACAGCTCCGGCGCCACCCACGGCGCAGACAACGTCACCGAGGCGATCCGCGATTCGTGCAACATCTTCTTCTACACTGTGGGCGACAGCATGAACATCGATACGCTCGCGCGCTACGCCGCGGCGTTCGGTCTGGGCGAGTCCACCGGCATTGAGCTGCCGGAGAGCATCGGTCAGATGGCGACGAAAAAGCTCAAGGAAGAGAAGTACAACGAGGACTGGTATCTCGGCGACTCGCTGCAGGCGGCCATCGGCCAGTCGATCAGCCTGTTTACGCCGCTGCAGCTTGCGGAATACTGCGCCACGATCGCAAACGGCGGCACGCGTCATTCCGCCTCCATCCTGAAATCCGTGCGCAGCTATGACTATACCGAACAGCTCTACGAGGCGGAGCACGAGGTGCTCAGCACCGTGGAGACCAGCGACTACAACTGGGCGGCCGTGCAGCGCGGCATGTACCTCGTGGCGAACGACCCCAGCGGCTCCGCGTACGAGACCTTCGGCGCGTATCAGGTGCCCGTCGCTGCCAAGACCGGCACTGCCCAGCTCGGTGAAAACCAGGTCAACAACGCCATTTTTATCTGCTATGCACCCTACGACGATCCGCAGATCGCGGTCGCCGTCGTGGTCGAGCACGGCGTCGCCGGCGCGAGCATCGCCTCCATCGCCCGCGACGTGCTTGACGCCTACTTCACCGTGAAAAACGTCAACGCTTCGGTCGAAACCGAGCTTTCCCTGCTGCCGTAACCATTTGCGCGCAGCGCGATATCACTTCCTGAAATCCCATCCAGAGAGGAGACTCCCCAATGAATATTGCATTAATTGCCCACGACCGGAAAAAGGAACTCATGGTCCAGTTTTGCATTGCCTACTGCGGCATCCTCGCAAAGCATGACCTGTGCGCCACCAGCACCACCGGCAAGCTCGTCAGCGAGGCGACCGGCCTGCCCATCCATACCTACCTGCACTCCTCGCAGGGCTGCCAGCAGATCGACGCCCGCATCACCTACAACGAGATCGACCTCGTGCTGTTTTTCTGCGACGCGGAAAACGAGAGCGGCTTTGACGAGGTGAACAAGATGGCGCGCCTGTGCGACCAGCGGCAGATCCCGTTTGCCAGCAATGTGGCCACGGCAGAGGTGCTGATTCTGGGTCTCAGCCGCGGCGATCTCGACTGGCGCGACATCGTCAACCCCAAGAAATAATCCGGCGACGCGGAAAGGCGCTGCCCCGAAGCGGGCAGCTTTTCGCGTTTCTGCCGATTTGGAAAGGATCCGCAATTATGGAGAAAATCAAACCGCGCACGCTGTCCGGCTTTCTGGAGCTGCTGCCGGAAAAGCAGATGCAGATGGAAAAAATGCTCGCCATCCTGCGCGAGACCTACGCGCTCTATGGCTTCACCCCGCTCGATACCCCGGCGATCGAGGCCGCCGAGGTGCTGCTGGCCAAGGGCGGCGGCGAGACGGAAAAGCAGATCTACCGCTTTCAGAAGGGCGACAGCGACCTTGCGCTGCGCTTCGACCTCACCGTACCGCTGGCGAAGTACGTCGCCGCGAACTACGGGCAATTGACGTTCCCGTTCCGCCGCTACCAGATCGGCAAGGTCTGGCGCGGCGAGCGCGCGCAGCGCGGCCGGTTCCGGGAATTTTATCAGGCGGATATCGACGTCATCGGCGACGGTGCGCTCGATATCCTGAACGAGGCGGAGATCCCCGCCATCATCTATCAGACCTTCACGAAGCTCGGCCTGACGCGCTTTCGCATCCGCGTGAACAACCGGAAGGTCTTAAACGGCTTTTTTGAGATCCTCGGCCTGTCCGAGCGCGCGGGCGACGTGCTGCGCACGATCGACAAGCTCGACAAGATCGGCGCAGAGAAGGTGCACGCCTTGCTCACGGAGGAGTGCGTTGTGTCGGGCGAGAGCGCGGATGAGATCCTCCGCTTCATCTCCGCGCCCGGCACAAGCGCGGATAAGCTCGCGTTTCTCGCGCAGTATCAGGGGCGCAGCGATGTGTTCGATCTCGGTCTCAGCGAGCTGCGCACCGTGGTGGAGTATCTCCCGGCCTTCGGCGTGCCGGAGGAGAATTTCGAGATCGACCTCACCATCGCGCGTGGGCTGGATTACTATACCGGCACCGTGTACGAGACCGTCATGACCGACCACCCGGAGGTCGGCTCCGTCTGCTCCGGCGGGCGGTACGACAATCTGGCCGAGTATTACACGAACAAAAACCTGCCCGGCGTCGGCATCTCCATCGGTCTGACCCGGCTGTTCTACGTCCTGCAGGAGCAGAACATGCTCTCGGAGAACTTGCTCACCGCGCCTGCCGACGTGCTGATTCTGCCGATGACAGACGATCTCTCCGGCGCGATCGCGCTCGCAACAAAGCTGCGCGCCGCCGGGCTGCGCACCCAGCTCTATGGCGAAAAGAAGAAATTCAAGGCCAAAATGGCCTATGCCGATAAGCTCGGCGTCCCGTTCGTCATCTTCCTCGGTGAGGACGAAATCGCGCAGGGCAAGTGTTCGGTCAAAAACATGACCACGGGCGAGCAGCAGACCGTCACGTCCAACGAGGCGCTCCTGATGCTGCGCGTCGCCATCGACGAGCGCAACGCCGGCTCGGTCATCCAAGAATAACGATATCTTGACGTTGAATCAAAAGAAAGGGAAGTAGGAGTATGTTTCAGTCCCGTACCCACAATTGCAGCGAGCTGCGGCTCGAAAACGCCGGGGAGCGCGTGCGCATCGTCGGCTGGATGGAAAATGTCCGCGAGGTCGGGCAGAATTTCGCGTTTGTCGTCGTCCGTGATTTCTATGGCACCACGCAGGTCGTCATCGAGACCGAGGACATGATGCAGGTCGTCAAGCCCCTGAACAAGGAATCGACCATTGCGGTCGAGGGCGTGGTGCGTGAGCGCGCCAGCAAGAACCCCAAGCAGGCCACCGGCGACATTGAGATCGTGCCGGACAAGATCGAGGTACTCGGCCGCTGCCGGTACAACGAGCTGCCCTTCGAGATCAACCGCAGCCGCGACGCGGACGAGGCGCTGCGCCTGAAGTACCGCTATCTCGATCTGCGCAACCCCGCTGTGAAGCAGAACATCATCCTCCGCTGCCAGGTGGTGGCCGCCCTGCGGCAGGCTATGACCGAGCACGGCTTTTTGGAGATCACCACGCCGATCCTCACGGCGTCGTCGCCGGAGGGCGCGCGCGACTATCTCGTTCCCGCGCGCAAGCATCCCGGCAAGTTCTACGCCCTGCCGCAGGCGCCGCAGCAGTTCAAGCAGCTTCTGATGACGGCGGGCTTTGACCGCTATTTCCAGATCGCGCCCTGCTTCCGCGACGAGGACGCGCGCGGCGACCGCAGCCCCGGCGAGTTCTACCAGCTCGATATGGAGATGGCCTTCGCCTGCCAGGACGACGTGTTCGCCGTGCTGGAGGACGTGCTGCCGCCGATCTTCGCCAAGTACGGTACGTACAACATCGCGTCCGAAGCGCCGTTCCGCCGCATCTCCTTCCACGACGCGATGGAGACCTACGGCTCGGATAAGCCCGATCTGCGCATCGACCTCGTCGTGCAGGACATGACCGCGCTCGTGCAGGGCAGCGAGTTTGCGCCCTTTGCGGAGGGCAACACCGTCAAGGCCATCGTGGTTGAGGATTGCGCCCTCGCGCGCAAGGCGGTCGATAAGCTCTGCGCCGACGTGGAGGTGCAGTCCGGCATGAAGCCCTACTGGTTCAAGGTGGACGAGCAGGGCAGCTTCACCGGCGGCATCGCAAAGTTCTTAACACCCAATCACGACGCGATTGTCGAGGCCCTTTCTCTAAAACCCGGCTGCTTCGTCGGCGTGACGGCGGGCAAAAAGACCGCCGCGCAGAAGACGGCGGGCGTTTTGCGGAAGATGCTGGGCGCCGCCGTGCCCGGCCATATGGACAAGGAGCGCTACGAGTTCTGCTGGATCGTGGACTTCCCAATGTACGAGATTGGCGAGGAGTCCGGCGAGCTGGAGTTCTGCCACAACCCGTTCTCCATGCCGAACGGCGGTCTGGAGATCCTCGAAAAAGCCGAGCGCGGCGAGGTCGATCCGCTCGACATCTACGCCTACCAGTACGACCTTGTGTGCAACGGCGTGGAGCTGTCCTCCGGCGCGGTGCGAAACCACGACCCGGAGATCATGGTCAAGGCCTTTGAGCTGGTGCGTCTCGGCGAGGACGACGTGAAGGCGAAGTTCCCGGCCATGTACAACGCCTTCTGCTACGGCGCGCCCCCGCACGCGGGCATTGCGCCGGGTGTGGACCGCATGGTCATGCTCCTCGCGGGCGAGGACTCCATCCGTGAGATCATCCCGTTCCCGATGAATAAGAACGCGCAGGACGTCATGATGGGCGCCCCGTCCGAAGTGGAGCAGAAGCAGCTTGACGAGCTGCACATCGCTATAATATCCGATTGACAAACGCTTCGCTGGGAAAGAATCACGCGGAGAAGGTTTTTTCAGAAAGGGGGGAATTTCATGCTTGCAACGATCCAGTCGCTCGGCTGCCGCGGCGTCGGAGGGTACGCGGTGTCGGTGGAGTGCTATGTGTCCAACGGCCTGCCCGGCTTCGACATCGTCGGCCTGCCGGACGCGGCGGTCAAGGAGGCGCGCGAGCGCGTGCGTTCCGCGATCAAGAACAACGGCATGAAATTCCCGGTCAGCCGCCTGACGGTGAATCTCGCCCCGGCGGACACGAGAAAGGCCGGCACGGTGTACGCCCTGCCGGTGCTGCTGGGCATTCTCTGCGCCACCGGGGAGCTGAAGCAGCCGGGCGCAACGACGGCATTTTTCGGCGAGCTCAGCCTTGCGGGCGAGGTGCGCCCGGTGCCCGGCGCGCTG
>ULWX01018770.1_pt1 | contig 10751 bp, 6 predicted proteins | sample 1960851 | NCBI WGS metagenome assembly ULWX01 (sample SAMEA4835826, study PRJEB28245) | human gut metagenome | biome: gut microbiome; material: fecal sample | place: Denmark | collected 2008 | reverse complement strand
GTCGACAATGCGGCCATCGCGGCTACGATCCTGCAACTCGCGCTCGTCGACGCCGGTCTGAAATCGTGCTGGGTGCATGTCAACGGCCGTCCCCGCAGCAAGGAACAGCCCGACGGCGAGCAGGCCGTCGACTACCTGCGCACCTTCCTGCCGATTCCCGAGGGGTGCGGCGTGCTGTGCGTCATCGCGCTGGGCTACTCCGATTTCGAACCCAAACCGCTCCCCGCGGGCGAACCCGTCGAACGGGTGCAGTGGGTGGAGTAAGCGCGGAATAGCGTAAAAGGGAGCGCCCGCGTGCAGGCGCTCCCTTTCCGTTTCGGGACGGGCGGATCGTTCTATTTCACATAGGGCAGCACCGCGTCGCGCCAGACGATGTAGCCCTCGCCCATCAGGTGCAGGCCGTCGTTGGTCAGGTCGGCGCGCAGCTTGCCGTTCTTGTCGGCCAGCAGCGTCCACAGGTCGATGTAGACGATCCCCTTCTCGGCGCACAGCGCTTGCAGGCCCTTGTTCACGGCCACGATGTCGGCGTCGTGACGGCCGTGTTTGGCAGCGTATTTCTTGAACGAGTCGTTGACCGGAAAGACGCTCTGCACATAGAGTTTCGTGCGGGGCGATTCGCTCTGGAAGCGCTCCACGATCTTGCGGACGTTGGCGACGACCTCCGCCGCCGGAGTACCGGCCGCCAGGTCGTTGGTGCCGATCAACAGGAAGAGTTTGCGGGGTTGCCCGCCGACGATCGGATCGAGCCGGTCGAGCATCCAGCTCGAACGGTCGCCGCTGATGCCGCGGTTCTTGACGCGGGGATTGGCCAGCAGTTCGTTCCACTCGCCGCCGTCGGTGATGCTGTTGCCCAGGAATACGATGTCCTTGGAGGTCACGGGCAGTTTCTCGAAGAGCGAACGGCGCTGGAAATTGTACTCGCTTTGCGCGAAGACGGCGGCTGCGGCGAAGAGCAGCAGGGCGGTCAGAATCGTTTTTTTCATTTCGGTGAATCGTTTTTATTTGTTTCGAATATCGGTTTTCGGCGGTCGGCATCGCCTGCGGACGGAGCGGCTCCGCCGGCGGGAACGATGCGGGCCGGACTCCGGCGGCGGCCGCTTCTGCCGGAATGCGACCTGCCTACCTTGAAGTTCGGTAATACAAAGATAGGATTTTTTTCCGAAAAATCGGTTGAAAATTTTGTGCTTAACAAAATCCTGTCTATATTTGCACTCCGAAACCGTGTGTTTCGCGAACATGCGCCAAGGGTTCGATGCCGAACGCCGCGGCCTGTTTTAAAAAGCCCAGGTGGTGAAATTGGTAGACACGCTACTTTGAGGGGGTAGTGAACGTTTAGTTCGTGCAAGTTCGAGTCTTGTCCTGGGCACACCGAAGACCGCAAGCAATTCTGTTGCTTGCGGTCTTCGCGTTGTGAGATTTTCGACCGCGTTTCTTGCGGCGGCGTTCAGAGTTTGTTCGTCAGGTCCTTGACCAGCGTACCGTCGAAGAGGTGCAGTACCCGGTGGGCGTAGGTCGAATCGTGCTGCGAGTGGGTGACCATGATGATCGTCGTCCCTTCGCGGTTCAGTTCCGAAAGAAGTTCCATTACCTCCTGTCCGTTTTTCGAATCGAGGTTTCCGGTCGGCTCGTCGGCCAGTATGAGCTGCGGGTTGGCGATGACGGCGCGTGCGATGGCTACGCGCTGCTGCTGACCGCCGGAGAGTTGCTGCGGGAAGTGTTTGGCGCGGTGCGAGATGTTCATGCGGTTCAGAATTTCGGTCACGCGGCGTCTGCGCTCCGAAGCCTTCACGCTCAGATAGATGAGCGGCAGCTCGACATTCTCGAAGACGTTGAGTTCGTCGATGAGGTTGAACGACTGGAAGACGAAGCCGATATTGCCCTTGCGGAACAGCGTGCGATCCTTTTCACGGAAAGCGGAGACCTCCTGCCCGAGCAGGGTGTAGCTGCCGGATGTGGGATTGTCGAGCAGGCCGAGGATATTCAGGAGCGTCGATTTGCCGCATCCCGAAGGCCCCATGACGGCGACGAACTCGCCTTTTTCGATTGCGAACGATACGTTGTCGAGCGCGATGGTTTCGATTTCGTCCGTCCGGAAGACTTTCCGAAGATTTTCGATTTTCAACATGACGGAATGATTTGATTGGTTGTGATTCGTTTTTGGGTGAACGGTATCGCCGAGCGGGTCAGTTTTTGAGTGTGTCGACGGGGTTCGCGGCAGCGGCTCTGCTGCTCTGCCAGAAGACGGTGGCCAGTGCGACGGTCGCGGCGAATGCGCCGGCTGCGAGGAAGATCCACGCGCCGAGCCGGATGCGGACGCTGTAATCCTGCAACCAGCGGTCGAGGGCGTACCATGCGACCGGTACGGCGATGAGGAACGCGACGGCGACCTGTGCCATGAAGTTGCCCACCAGCCGTCGGAGCATCTCGCGCCGCGTCGCTCCGAAGACCTTGCGTACGGCCGTCTCCTGCTGTTTCTGCTGCATGTAGTAGGTGGACATGGCCAGCAGCCCCAGCGCCGAGATGAGGATCGCAGCCAGCGTGAATATCCCCACGATGCGCAGCGTGCGCTGTTCGTCGGCGAAGAAGTCGGCGATCTGCTGCTCGAAATAACGCCCCTCGAAAAATCCGTCGTCGTTGATTCGTTCGAAAATGCTGCGGATGGTGGCGTAAGCCTCGTCGTGGTCTCCGCGCGTCTTGACGAGCATGTACCCCGGGAAGCGGGGTGCGGAGAGTTTTTTCCCGTTCCAGAAGCGATCGAAGTCGCCGATGTTCCACAGGATCATCGCCGTCGGTTTTTCGAGCACCGATCCGAACCGGAAATCGCGGTAGATGCCGGCGACCGAAACGGGGTCCTCTATGTTCGCCAAGCGGACGCCGGGCGTATCCTCGGGGATATCCATCTGTTTGAATGCGTATTGGTTGAACCCCCATCCTTCGGTATGGTTGTCGCGCAGCAGTTCGAGGCCGAGAATGCGGAAGAAGACCGAGTCGGCGACGAAATATTCGAACGAGATCATGCGCCCGCCGTCATATTGCATCGTCCAGTTCGAACCTTTCGTAAGCGGTGTCGCATTGCTGAATGCGACCGCTTCGACCGACGGTTCGCTGCACAGTTCGTCGCGCAGCCGGCGCATCTGGTCGTAGCCGTCGAATATATCGTGGCGAAGCATGAGAATGTCTTTCGTGTCGTATCCCAGCGGCGCGTCGATCAGGTGGCGTGTCTGCGCATAGACGGTCAGCGAGGTGGCGAGCATTGCGACGGTGATTGCGTTCTGAATGACGATCAGCACTTTGCTGTATACCTGCTTCGTGCGGTGCCGCAACGATCCGCGCATGACGTCCACGGGTTTGTAGCGGGCTACCAGCGTCGCCGGCACGATGCCCGAAACGAAGCCCAGCGCGAGCAGGAACAGTGCGTACCATGCGATCCGCTCCGGTGTCGCTGCCGCCGAGATGTCGATCTTCGCGCCGAGCAGCCTTGCGGCGTAGGGCTCGGCCGCTTCGGCCAGCAGAAAGGCGACGGCGAATGCCGTGCAGCACATCAGAGTCGATTCGAGGATCAGTTTGAGCACGACTTCCCCTTTCGTCGCGCCCAGCAGGCGGCGCGTGGCCATCTCCTTGGCGCGGAATCCGGTCTGTGCGGCCGTCAGGTTGACGTAGTTGATGACGGCGAAGAGCAGGATGACGATGCCGATTGCCATGAGGATCGTCACGAACGAGCGGTTGCCCGACGAGAGGTTCCCGTAGCTGTCGAGGGACGAAAAATAGACCTCCCGCAGGGGCAGGAGCGTTACCTGCCGGTAAAAGCCGCGGGTGTAAGGCAAATAGATCGTTTTGAAATAGTCGAGCATGTCGGGAAGTTTGGCCCGCAGGTCGGCCCCTTCGCGTGCCAGCAGAAAGGTGCAGCACGACCCTACATTGCTCATGCTTTCGTTGTTATTGTTCTTCTTCGTCAGCAGATCGCCGCGGTAGAGTAGGTCGACCGGCGGGATGACCGAACGCTCGATATCGCGCATCACGGCGCTGACGGTGTAGCTCTTCCCCTCGGCGACGAGCGAACGCCCCACGGGATCGGCGTCGCCGAACATCCGGCGCGCGAACGATTCGGAGAGGACGACGTTGTCGCGTGCGGCGAGCGCCTGCCGCCTGTCGCCGGCGGCCAGTTCGAAGTCGAAGATGCGGAAGAAGGTCGTGTCGGCGTAGAGTACGTCGGCCAGTGCCAGCTTGCCGTCCGCCTCTACGGTATGGTGATCTTCGAACGATACGGCGCAGGTGGCTTCGATCTCGGGATAGCGGTCCAGAAGATGCTTTTGCAGGAAATAGGCGCTGGCGACGGTGTTTTCGTTGCTTACGACGTAGATCCTGCCGGCCTTCGAGTGGAAGCTGTCGACGGTGAGCTGCCGGACGGTGTAGTCCGCGATCAGAATGACGAACATGAGCGACAGCGAGAGGCCGAAGATGTTGATGGCCGTGTAGAGCTTGTTGCGCCCCAGGAAGTTGAAAAACGAACGGAAGTCGAGTTGTCGGAACATAATGGTTGAATTTCTTTTTTCGTTTTCCCGCCTCGGCATAGTCCGAACAAGTTCGGATCTGCGCTCGGCTTGACGAAAGCGTTGTTTTGGATGGTCGGAGTTATTTTATTCGGCGGTTCAGCAGCAGTACGTCGTTGGCGCCGTAGGACTCGTAGCCCGAGACGATGACCCGCTCGCCCGGTTGCAGTCCTTCGAGCACCTCGTAGTACTGCGGATTCTGGCGGCCGATGCGGATCGGCCGCTTGTAGGCGCGGTCGCCTTCGGGCGAGAGGACGTAAATCCATGCGCCGCCCGTGGTTTGGTAGAAGGTGCCGCGCGGGACGAGAACCGCTTCGGTGGGTTGTCCCAGTTGCAGATGCAGGTAGTAGGTCTGCCCGCTGCGGATATTGGCCGGATAGGCTCCCGTGAAGTTGAAATCGGCGCGGAATACGTTGTTGCGCACCTCGGGATAGACTTTGCGCAGCCGCATGCGATAGTTGGAGTCCTGCCGTTCGAAGGAGGCTTCGAGGCCTGTGCGGACGCGGTCGATATAGATTTCGTCGATCTGCGCCTCGACCTTGAAGTCCGAGAGGTCGTTGACCTGTCCGATCTTCTGGCCCGATGCGACCGACTGTCCCAGCACGACGTCCAGCAGGCCGATCTCGCCGTCGATCGGCGATTTGACGGCGAGGTTGCCGATGCGCTGGCGGATGAGCTGCATGTTGCGCCGCATGTTGGCCAGATTATCTTCCATCTGTTCGACCTGCACGGTGCGGTAGAGCGAATCCTGTATCTGCCGCTCGATGTTCAGCTCGCGTTGTTTCTCGGCCAGCTCCCAGTCCTCCTTGGCCTGCAACCACTCTTCGTGGGCGATGAGCCGGTGTGCGTAGAGTTCGTCGTTCTGTTCGAAGGCGCGCCGCTTGCGTGCCACGTCAAGATCGAGCTGCGCCTTGTTCTGCCGCAGGGTGAGCTTTTCCTGCTCCATCGAGATGAGCGTGTTGCGCAGCAGGTTCTGCTTCTCGGCCAGTTCGGCTTCGCTGTTGAGGATTTCGAGCGTCAGCGAAGGGTTGCTCAGCTCCACCAGCACGTCGCCTCTGCGGACCGAAGCTCCCTCCTCGACCACGAGCCGTTCGACGACACCCGCTTCGAGCGGACTCAGTTGAACCGTCGTAATGGGTTCGACCTGTCCCGTCACGCGGATGTAGTCGTTGAAATCGCCCTGCGTCACTTCGGCGACCGAGAGCGTGCCGGCATCGACACGCAGCGTCGAGGCGTTGTCGCGCAGCAACAGCCATGCGGCGAAGAGCAGGAAGAGCATACCGCCCCAATAGGGGAGACTCCGTTTGGCGAACAGGATGCGAAGTCCTTTTTTTCGTTCGATCTGAATATCCATTGTAGTCGTTTATGTGTCAGCGGATCAACGGCTCGCCGTTGTAGTACTCCACCAATCGGGTTTTGATGATGTATTGCAGGCGGGTGCGAATCCGTTCGGCGCGGGCTTGCAGCAGCTTGTCGGAGGCCGTTTGCAGGTCGAGCGCCGAGACCATGCCCCGTTCGTACTTGCCGGCGACGGCTTCGTAGGCCAGCCGTGCGGCTTCCGCTTTCTTGGAGGCTTGTACGAACTACCCAGCATCTGCTGGTAGGCTTGCGCCACCTCGCTTTGCAGCGTACGCAGCGTCGCGTCGCGCTGCAATTCGGCGATCCGCCAGTTGTTGCGTGCCCGATTGACCGAGGTACGCTTGGTCAGTCCCCCGAAGATCGGGATCGAGAGCCGCGCCGAGAAGTAATAACCCCGGTTGTCGCGGAGCTGGCTGCCGAACGGGGCGTAGAGCGAACGGTCGTCGAGGCTCATGAAGAAGTTGGTCGAGTAGCCGCCGCCTGCCGAAACAGACGGGTAGTATTTTCCCTTTGCGACGGAGTATTTGAGTCGCATCTGCTGCACGTTGTAGGCTGCCTGCTGCGCTTTGGGGTGCTTTTCGAGGGCGTAGGCCAGTACCTCTCCGTAGGCGGCCGCGCCGGCAGGGGTGCCGACGGCGATCTCGGCGACGATCTCCGGACAGCAGCCCGAAGGATAGTTCATCGCTTCGCAGAGCGAGATTTTGGCCAGCGCGAGATTGTTCTCCTGCTGCGTGAGCAGAAAATCGTCCGAGGCGCATTGCGATTCGATCTCCGCCACGTCGGCGGCGCTTTTCAACCCCAGTTCGTAGAGTTTGCGGCTCTTGCGCAGATTGGCGGCGCTCGTCTGCCGCTGTTCGCGTGCCAGCCGGACGCTTTCGGTGTAGTACACCACGTCGAAGTAGGCCTGCATGGCGTTCAGCGCCGCTTCGTCGCGGGCCTGTTGCAGCTCCTCGATGCCCATGAGCCGCATGACACGTGCCGCCCGCACGGTGTTGATTCCCGACAATCCTGCGAAAACGGGAATCTGCCCCGACAGGCTGTACGAGTTGTCGAGATTGGCGACGGTGGTGTAGGTATTGGTTTCGGGGTCGACCGAACGGCCGAAACTGGTCGTGGCGCTGGCGGATGCGCTGATCGAGGGAACCAGTGCGGCGATTGATGCGATATGCTCCTGGCGGTAGTTGCGGTTCGTATAGATCTGCTGCCGGACGTTGGGATTGTGTTCGACGGCGTAGGCCATGCAGGCATCGAGCGTCATTGCGGAGACGGTGTCCGCGGCAGGACGGGGGAGTGCCGCTGTTCCGTCCGACGCGGGCGGTTCCATTCGTGCGACCGTATCGGCAGCCGGCGGCGTTTCGGATGCGGCGATCCGCTGTCGGGCGACGGAGGGTGTCAATAAAATAGACAGTATGACGATCGAAAACGATAGTTTCAGCATCTTTTTCTCGTATTCTTGGTTTGCTCACCGAAGATGCCAATTCGATGCCGATCGTTTAAACTGATTTGTAATCAAGTGTTTGTCGTGATAAAGCGGTTGCAAAGGTGTAAAAATAATGGACATGGGTGTAAAAAAGTAGACAGTCTTTGCCGGTTTTTCACCGAAAAGAGTTACTTTTACCGGAAAGACGGGCGGTTTCGTCGAGCCGGGTGCAATTCCGGAGCTATTCGGGCTTGTGCTGGGGCGGGAAAACGACTGCCGCAAACCAACGCTGTACGATGGCAAAAGAGGGTAATTTATTGATCGTGGATGACAACAGCAGCATTCTGGGTGCTTTGCGGCTGTTGTTGGAGCGTCATTTTGCGAAGGTGACGACGTTGACTTCGCCCAAACTGCTCGATACCGCGCTGCGCGGCGAGGCGGTGGACGCCGTGTTGCTCGACATGAATTTCACGGCCGGCGTCAACAACGGCAACGAGGGCATCTACTGGTTGCGGCGGATCCGCGACATACGTCCCGACGTGAAGGTCGTTCTCTTTACGGCCTATGCCGATGTCGATCTGGCAGTGCGGTCCATGCGCGACGGTGCGGTCGATTTCGTGGTCAAGCCCTGGGATAATGAGCGGCTGGTCGCCTCGCTGCGCAACGCCTGCGAGCTGGCCCGTTCGCAGCGCGAGGTGAAACGGCTGCGGGAGATCCGGCGCGAACTGACGGTCGACGAGCCGATGTTCTGGGGGACGAGTCCTGCGATGGAACGTATCCGCGAGATCGTCGAAAAGGTCGCGGCGACCGATGCCAATATCCTCATTACGGGGGAAAACGGTACGGGCAAGGAGATGCTGGCGCGCGAGATCCACCGCCGCTCGCATCGCAGTGGCGGTCCGATGGTGGCCGTGGATATGGGTGCCGTGCCGGAGACACTGTTCGAAAGCGAACTGTTCGGCCACGTGAAGGGAGCCTTCACCGATGCGCGCACCGACCGTGCCGGAAAGTTCGAGGTCGCCGACGGCGGTACGCTCTTCCTCGATGAGATCGGCAACCTGCCGCTGCATCTGCAACCGAAACTGCTGACGGCGCTGCAAAGCGGCGCGATCGTCCGCGTGGGCAGCAATCTGCCCGTGAAGGTCGACTGCCGGCTCATCTCGGCGACCAACCGCGATCTGTTCGGGATGACGGCCGGAGGCTCGTTCCGCGAAGACCTGCTCTACCGTATCAATACCATTCACATCGATCTGCCGCCCCTGCGCCAACGCCGCGAGGATATTCTGTTGCTGGCGCGGACGTTTCTCGTGCGTTATGCCGGCAAGTACCGGAAACCGATCCGCGATTTCGATGCGGCGGCGCAGCACGAGTTGGTCGCTCATGCGTGGGCGGGCAATATCCGCGAGTTGCAGCATACCGTCGAGAAGGCGGTTATCCTGTGCGACGGAACGGAAATATCGCCGGCGACGCTGCTGTTGCGCCCCGTCGCGACGGGGCCGTTGCCCGCGGCGTTCACCACCTTCGAAGAGATGGAGCGTGCGATGATCGAACAGGCGATGGAACGCCACGGCGGCAATCTCTCGGCCGTAGCGCAGCAGTTGGGGGGGCACGCGGCAGACGCTCTATAACAAAATCAAACGCTACGGCTTATGAAATACGGTGGCGATCTCTTCCGTCTGGTATCCCACGTCGTCGTGCTGATCGCCGTGACGGCCGCTGCCGCTGCGTTGTCGGCGGCGGGGCGTTATGCCTTCGCCCTGCTGCTTCTGCCGTTCGGCGGCATCGCGGTCTACCAGCTCGTGCGGTTGTACGACGCGTCGATGCGCCGTGTGACCTTTCTGCTCGATGCCGTCGAAAACAACGATCTGAATTTCCGTTTCTGCGAGGGTGCGGCCTCCGGCGGCGAACGGGCGCTCAACGTGGCGTTGAACCGTATCCGCGAGATCATCGTGCGGGCCAAGCTGCGCGCCGAGGAACGCGAGCGCTATTACAGGCTCATCATGGAGTGCGCCCGCACGGGGCTGCTGACCGTCGACGACAGGGGCAGCGTCTACCAGATCAACGACGAGGCGCTGCGTATCTTCGGTCTGCCGCGGATGACGCATGTGCGGCAGGTGGAGCCGCTGTTGCCCGAAGCCTGTCGCGCGCTGACGGCGATCCGTTCCGGCGAGCGTCTGCGCGTGCGGAGCCGGACCGAAAGCGGCGAGGTCAATCTGTCGTTGACCTGTTCGGAGATCACGCTCGACCGGCGGCATCTTCGCGTCGTGGCCGTGAGCGACATCGACGACTATCTGAGTGCGGTGCAGGTCGAGTCGTGGAGCAAGCTCACCCGGATTCTGACGCACGAGATCATGAACTCGCTGGCGCCCATCACCTCGCTGAGCGATACGCTGCTGCATCTCGGCCGGCGGCTGGATGCCGATGTGGAGCGCGGGTTGGATACGATCTCTTCGACGAGCCGCCGTCTGACGGCTTTCGTCGAGACGTTCCGGCGTTTCACACGTATTCCCGAACCTCGGAAATCGGCATTCGAGGTGCGCGGGATGCTCGAACGGGCCGTCATGCTGGCAGGGGTTTCCGATGTGGTGCGGCTCGACGTCGAACCGTCGCAGATGCTGATCTACGCAGACGAGGGGCTGGTCGAACAGGTGGCGGTGAACCTGTTGAAGAATGCCCGCGAAGCAGCGGAGGGACTCTCCGATGGCCGCATCGAGGTCGTGGCACGCATTTCGGCCGACGAGACCGTGCGGATCGACTTCGGCGACAACGGCGCCGCCATTCCCGCCGAAGTCTCCGACAATATCTTCACGCCCTTCTTCACGACCAAGCCCGATGGGTCGGGGATCGGATTGAGCGTATCGCGGCGCATCATGCAGCTGCACGGCGGATCGCTGCGCCTGACCTCCAATGTCGACGGCAAGGTGACGTTTACGCTCTTTTTCGCATGATCGTTCGGAGGCGGGCGGGATGGAGTCTCCCGAAGAAGACGAACAGCCGGAGGCTCCGGCCGCTCGTCTTGGCGGATGGGGGCGCGCCGCGCCTCTCTTCGAATGTCGCGTTCGGCGAAACGTGCTTTTCGTCGTTCCGTCTTCTGAGGCTCCGTTTGTCCGAGTCCTGCGCGGATATTCCCGTCCGACTCCCCGCACCGTCCCGCAAAAAATGAAAGACGACCGCCGTAGCGATCGTCCTGCGTAGTGGATAGGGGATTCGAACCCCTATGTCATGCGTGAGAGGCATGTATCCTAACCCTTAGATGAATCCACCGATTGTGGGTGCAAAAGTAATACATTAATCCGAATCTCCAAAATTTTTCGGAAAAAATCGTCGTTCGCACCTTTTTCCCTATTATTTGTGCTACCTTTACGGGTGTTAATTTTTGAAGACCACGCCTTATGAAATTACCTGCTCTCGTTCTTCTGGCG
>ULWX01035753.1_pt1 | contig 10806 bp, 9 predicted proteins | sample 1960851 | NCBI WGS metagenome assembly ULWX01 (sample SAMEA4835826, study PRJEB28245) | human gut metagenome | biome: gut microbiome; material: fecal sample | place: Denmark | collected 2008 | reverse complement strand
AGGCGTGCAACGGCGTTTTTGCCGTTTAAGTTAACGGTCGGGTACATCTGCACATCCTTTGCTTTTTCAATTAAAACATAGTTGGAGATATACTGGCCGCCTTCTTCCACCATGGCAACAGTACGCGGGCGCACCACAACGTTTTCGCCCCAGCTGTGAATCATGGTAAAGCTCAGCTTGGCGTTTTTGCCGATATACATTTCGCTGATGCCGATATGCATGCCGTTTTCAACTTCATGTGCCGAAGTACAGCCGGAAATAATGCTCAGTTCCGCGCCGTCCTCAACAATAATAACATTGTGTACATGCTGCAGCTGCTGGTCGTGGCTGATGCACATGCAGGCCTGCAGAGGCGTGGTAATTTTTTCGCCCGCCTTTACGCGGATAAAATAACCCTGCTCTTTTTCAAGGGCGGTTCTTGCAGTATATTTATCGGTATCGGGCTGCACAGCCTTCCACCAGTATTTTTCCACTAGCTCCGGATATTTTTCGGCAGCTTTGCCGGTGCTCATCAGTTCCAGCGGAGTTTGTTTTTTTACTTTAATTTCCACAGCATTGTTATCAAGCTGCACAAACGAAGCGCTGCGGCTTTCTTCTTCTGCCGCGCCGGTTTCAATGCCAACGTATTCCAGCCGCCCGCGCGTTGCTTCCGAAAGGTCATCCACGCTTTTAAGGCTGCCCTTATCGCTGTCGCTGTAAGAGCTTAAATCTATGTCATTGCCGTAAATGGCTTTTTTCTCAAGTGCAGCAGTAAGTTTTTTATTATCCATTATTTTTTCACCTCGCATTTGCCGCGTTTCACACAGGTTTCATAACCTGCCTGCCCAATGCAGTTCAGTACGTCCAGCGGGTCACCGCAGGCACAGGTCATTTTTCCTTCATAAAGAATATGCGCATGGCTGGCAGGCACATATTTTAAAATATGGCCGGAATGGGTAATAATCAGCCCGCTGCGTTTGCTTTCCAGCGGATTGCAGTTTTCCCAGCCCTGGTTTTTAATGCAGCACGGCTTATCGCAGCCCGCGCCGCCGCACGGTTCGGTATGCAGAATATAGTTTACGGCTTTGCCTACAAGGGCAATGTTTTCCAGGTCAACGCCGCTTTCCGGTTCATCCAGCAAAAGCAGGTCGGGGTTCTGCGCCATCAGCTGCAAAAGCTCGCAGCGCTTTAACTCGCCGCCGCTGAAGCCGTCGTTAACGCTGCGGTCAAGGAAATTATCCAGCCCCATCCATTTAGCCATTGTTTCGGCTTCTTCACTGGTTGCGCCGCAAATTTCCACCATTTTGCGCAGCGAAAGCCCGCGTATCGTCGGCGGGCGCTGAATCATTACGCCAACGCCGAGCCTTGCCCTTTCATCGCAGCTCATATCTGTAATGTCCTGCCCTTTAAAATAAATTTTGCCTTCTAAAATTTCGTAACGGTTAAAGCCCATAATCGCACCAATAAGGGTGGATTTGCCGGTGCCGTTAGGCCCGAACAGCACATGGACTTCGCCGGGTTTAATATGCAGATTAATATCGTTAAGTATTTTACGCCCGCGTACAGCCACGGACAAATGCTCTATTTTTAACACTTAATTTACCTTCTTTCTTCAGGATTTGCTTTGATTGCGTTATCATTATAACACAGCTTCCAAATTAATTCCATACTTTTTTTGTAGGAATTTCTCCATAGCCATTTATTTATACATGTGCTACAATAATAACAACGCTTTTATTATAAGCAGGAGGTAACTATGCATCAATATCTTTTTTACATCGGCGATTTCCCAATCCGTATGTACGGGCTGGTTTTATGTATGAGCATTTTTCTGGCAACGGGCGTGGCCTACTTTTTAGCCAAGCAGGACGGACGCTGGCACCAGCACGTTCTTGATATCGGCATTTACGGCGGCTTTGCCGGGCTTATCGGCGCGCGCCTGTGGGATGTGTTTTTTTTCGACTGGGATTACTACCAGCACCACCTGCTGGAAATTCCCTTTGTATGGCAGGGCGGCATGGCCGTGCAGGGCGGCATTATTGCAGGCGTGCTTACCGGCATTTGGTACTGCAAGCGCCATAATATCGACTGGGTTGCCTTTGCCGATATCGTTACTCCCTCCATTCTTATAGGGCAGGCGGTTGGGCGCATGGCAAACCTGCTGAACGGCGATGCCTTCGGCACCCCTACCGGCGGCAACTTCGGCATTCTGTACCCCGTTGGCACGCTGGCACACAAAACCTACGGCAGCCAGCCGCTTTGGCCTGCGGAAGTTTGGGAAGGCCAGCTGGACGTTGTAATTTTTGCCCTTTTATTAATCTTCCGCGCCTGCGGCCACGCCAGAGGGCAGGTTATGTGCCTTTATGTTATGCTGTATTCAGCCGTGCGCTTTGGGCTGGAAATGCTGCGCGGCGACTACGTGGAACCGTTCCTGTTCGGCTTAAAATCGGCGCAGGCAACAAGCTTGATATTCTTTTTAATTGCGCTTGCCGCCTTTATTTACTGCGGCGTGAAGGATAAAAAGAAAACAGCCGCTTCCAAAACTGCATCAAAAAAATAATAAAAAATATTAAACTTATTATAAATGACGAATGATTAAAAATTTTTATATGTTCACAAACTGTTCAAATTCTTGCCCTTTTTATGTCAAATATATTTTGTATAATAAAGCCATAGCAAGTGAGAACTTGCTAAACCCTTCCCATCAAATTCATCATAAACAGCTTTCCTAGAGAGCGGCGCTTGCACTAATCCCCTGCAAGCGCTGTTTCTCTTTGCGTTAAAATGCCGCCGGAGCGCGGCTTTTTTTATTATGCCGCAGCATTTTACCACAGCCGTTTAAAAATGCCGGTACGCAAAAACCTCCGCAGAAAATTTTTGCGGAGGTTTTCTTTTGCCGTTATTCAATTATCTGCCCAAGCGGCTTTTAAAATCGTTGTAGTTAAATTTTTTAATCAGCTTAAGCTGCCCTGATGCCGTATATGAATAAATGGCAGGCAGCGGCATGCCGTTAAAGGTATTGTTTTTGCAGGTAGTGTAAATTGCCATATCGCCAAACAAAAGCATATCGCCTTCGCCAAGCGGCGCGTCAAAGCTGTAATCGCCGATAACATCTCCCGCAAGGCAGGTTTGGCTGCCCAAACGGCAGGTATAACTTTTTTCTGCGGCGTCGCCTGCGCCATACAGCGGCGGACGGTAGGGCATTTCTAAAACATCGGGCATGTGGCAGGCAGCACTGGTATCAAGTATCGCGATATTGGTGCTGCCGTTTTTGATTATATCCAGCACGCGCGTTGCCAAGTAACCGGCGTTTAAAGCGCAGGCTTCGCCGGGTTCCAAGTACACGGTTACGCCCCATTTTTGCTGCGCATAATTAATGCATCGTTCCAGCACGCTGATGTTATAACCGGGGCGGGTAATATGGTGCCCGCCGCCAAAATTAAGCCACTGCATTTTGGGCAGCATATCGCCGAAACGCTGTTCAACGGCTTGTAAAGTTATTTCCAAGTCACCGGCATCCTGCTCGCACAGTGTGTGGAAATGCAAGCCATCAAGCATTGCCGTAAGCTCCGGCGTCATTTGCTCATCCCACTGCGCGCGGGTGGTGCCCATGCGGCTGCCGGGAGCGCAGGGGTCGTAAATGGCATGCCCTTCCTGCGTGGAACATTCCGGGTTAATGCGCAGGCCCACGCTTTTGCCCGCCCGTTTGGCAGCGGCTCCGTATTTTGCCAGCTGGCGCGGAGAATTAAACACGATATGCCCCGCGTATTTTAACAGTTCGTAAAACTCGTCCTCACGGTAAGCGGCGCAAAAAACGTGTACTTCCTTGCCGGGCATTTCTTCCGCGCCAAGACGTGCCTCGTACAAACCGCTGGCTTCCGTACCGGCAAGGTAAGGTGCAAGCACCGGGTATAAATCGTAGTTGCTGAACGCCTTCTGCGCCAGCAAAATTTTACAGCCCGTACGCTCTGCCACGCCCGCCAAAATTTCGCCGTTGTGCTTCAGCATCACTTCGTCCAAAATATAACAGGGCGTGGGCAGGCTGCCAAAAACTTCCTGCGGCAGCTTACCGCGCAGCCCGGCAAACTGCGGGCGGCTGTCTTTAGTTAAAACGCCCATCAGTCTACCAGCACCGGGGCATAGCTTTCGCTTCTGGGCAGGCCGTATTTATCCAGCGCGTCCAGGAACGGGTCCGGGTCAAACTCTTCCACGGTGTACACGCCGGGTTTGTTCCATTTGCCGGTCAGCAGCATCATTGCGCCGCACATAGCAGGTACGCCGGTGGTGTAGCTTACTGCCTGGCTGCCGACTTCTTTGTAGCATTCTTCGTGGTCGCACACGTTGTAAATATAGTAGGTTTTATCTTTGCCGTCTTTTTTGCCGGTAAAAATGCAGCCGATATTGGTTTTGCCCTTAGTACGCGAGCCAAGGCTTGCCGGGTCGGGCAGCAGGGCTTTCAAAAATTTAATCGGCACAATTTCGTGCCCTTCAAACATTACCGGCGTGGTAGAAAGCATGCCTACGTTTTCCAGGCAGCGCATATGGTCAAGGTAGCTCTGCCCAAAGGTCATAAAGAAGCGGATGCGTTTTACTTCGGGAATGTTCAGCGCCAGGCTTTCAATTTCTTCGTGGTGCAGAAGGTACATATCCTTATGCCCAACCTGGTCAAAATCATATTCGCGCTTAATGCTCATAGCAGGAATTTCTACCCATTTGCCGTTTTCCCAATAGCTGCCGGGGGCAGATACTTCGCGCAGGTTAACCTCGGGGTTGAAGTTGGTGGCGAAGGCATAACCGTGGTCGCCGCCGTTGCAGTCCAAAATATCAATAGTATCGATGGTGTCGAACTCGTGTTTTTTGGCATAAGCGCAGTAAGCCTGCGTTACGCCCGGGTCAAAGCCGCAGCCCAACAGCGCGGTAAGACCCGCTTCTTCAAATTTTTTGCGGTATGCCCATTGCCAGCTGTAATCAAAATAGGCGCTGAAGCCTGCTTCTTTGCAGCGTTTTTCGTAAACGGCGCGCCATTCGGGGTCGTCGGTGTTTTCCGGTTCGTAGTTGGCGGTATCCATATAATTTACGCCGCAGGCTAGGCATGCATCCATAACCGTTAAATCCTGGTACGGCAAGGCAATGTTCATTACAAGGTCGGGTTTGTATTCATTAATCAGCGCTTTCAGCTGTTCAACATCGTCAGCATCCACCTGCGCTGTGGTAATTTTGGTGGCGGTTTTGCCTTGCAGTTCTGCCGCGAGCTTATCGCATTTGGCTTTGGTACGGCTGGCAATGCACAGCTCCGTAAAAATTTCGCTCACCTGGCAGCATTTGTGGATGGCAACGGTAGCAACGCCGCCGCAACCGATAACAAGAACTTTACTCATTTTACAACTCTCCTTTAAATTTTATTTATGCAATGCTAAAAGCAATTCCCTCAAAACTTTGCATGCCGTAGCGGTCGATACGCCGCTGGCGTCCAGCATCGGTGCCAGCTCGTTTACGTCCGCGCCGATTACATTGGCCGTACACACGCAGCGCAGTGCAGCCAACAGCTGTACAAAACTTACGCCGCCAGCTTCCGGCGTGCCGGTGCCCGCAAAAACGGCAGGGTCAAGGCAATCCAAATCTATCGTAAAATACACGGGCGTGCCATCAGCCTTAAGCTGCGCCACGGTTTCTTCCAGCCCGTCAAAAGTAAATTTCTGCATTTGGGTATGTTCTTTGGCAAAGGCAAATTCTTCGCGTTCGCCGCTGCGGATGCAGAACTGATGGATGCGCCCATCGCCCACAAGCTCGTGGCAGCGGCGGATAACACAGGCATGGCTTAATTTTGCGCCGAGGTAATCGTCGCGCAAATCGGCATGCGCATCAAAATGGATGATATGCAGGTTAGGATATTTTTTTACGGCGGCACGCACAGCGCCCAGCGTTACAAGGTGCTCGCCGCCCAACAGCAGCGGCAGCTTTCCGTCCGCCAAAATCTCTGCCGCGCGCGCTTCAATATCCGCCAAAGCGGCTTCCGAACTGCCGAAGCACAGCTCCATATCGCCGCTGTCAAACACGGCGCAGTCCGTTAAATCGGCATCCTGGTAGGGGCTGTAAGTTTCCAGCCCAAAGCTTTCGTGGCGCATCGCCGCCGGGCCAAAGCGCGCCCCGGGGCGGAAGCTCGTCGTAGAATCGAAAGGTGCGCCGTACAGCACTATTTTCGCAGCGGTATAATCGCTGTCACAGCCGATAAAATTTTCCACATTAGGCTTCATGGCTCAGCCCTCCACTTCTTTCAGCATTTCTTCCAAAAATGCGGGCAGGCAAAACGCCCCTTTATGCAGCCGCGTAGTGTAGTAACGGGTGTGCATATTCAAAGCGTTCCACGCCTCGCTGTCCAAATCGTCCATGGGGTGGTATTTTTTGCTGGCAAAGCCAAACAGCCAGTAACCGGCGGCATAAGTAGGGATATGCGCCTGGTACACCTTGCTGATGGGGAAGGTGCTGGCAATGCGTTTATGGCTGCGCTGCATAGCCGCAGCGTCCTCCGCATAAAACGGACTGCCCTGCTGGTTCACCATAATGCCGTCCTCGCGCAGCGCGTTAAAGCAACTGCCGTAAAACTCACGCGTAAACAGCCCTTCCGAAGGCCCGAACGGGTCGGTGGAATCCACAATAATCAAATCGTATTCTTCCTCGCAGCGGCGGATAAATTTCAGCGCGTTGCCGAAATAAATATGCACGCGGCGGTCATCCATGCGGCAGGCATTGCTGGGCAGATAGGTACGGCAGGCTTCCACCACCTGCGGGTCCATCTCCACCAAGTCAATGCGGCGCACACGGTCGTAGCGCGTCAGCTCGCGCACAACGCCGCCGTCGCCCGCGCCGATAACCAAAATATCTTTAATGCCCTGATGCACCGCCATCGGCACATGGGTAATCATCTCATCGTAAATAAATTCGTCCCTTTCAGTCAGCATCACGTTGCCGTCAAGGGTCAGCACGCGCCCAAACTCCGGCGTTTCAAAAATGTCTATGCGCTGGTAATCGCTCTGTTTGGAATATAAATGCCTGTTAACCCTAATACTGTGCTTTACGTCCGGGGTATGAAACTCACTGAACCACATTTCCATTTTTTGCCGCCTCCTTTATTCCAGCACGTTAATCCGTGTTAAATCCGGGTCTTCCGAACCAGTCATGCTGCAGCCTTTTTCCTTGGCATAGCCGATATGTTCCAAAATTTCGCCGGTAATGCGCTCGCCCGGCGCCAAAATAGGTATACCTGGCGGATAGCACATTACAAATTCGCTGCACACGCGCCCTTCGCTTTCTGCCAGCGGCACGCTGATTTTCGGCGCGTAAAACGCTTCCTGCGGGCTGGTAACAACCTCCGGCTCAATGTATTCCTGCGTCAGCATGCCGGTGCCGTCCTTTTGGTAGCGGCGGCGTATCTCCGCCAGCGCGCTCACCAGGCGTTCCAGCTCCTGCGGCCTGTCACCCATGGAAAGATAAGCCAAAATGTTGCCGATGTCGCCGAACTCAATTTGTATGTCATACTCGTCGCGCAGAATGTCATACACTTCAATGCCCGCCAGCCCAATATCCAGCGTATGCACGCTCAGCTTGGTGGTGTCAAAATCAAATACGGAATTGCCGTTCATCAGCTCGCGCCCAAAAGCATAATAGCCGCCCACGGCGTTAATCTCGCGGCGGGCGTATTCCGCCATATCCGCCACCTGGTGAAACACCTTGCGTCCGCGCAAAGCTAAGTTGCGGCGGCTGATGTCAAGGCTGGACATTAAAAGGTAGCTGCCCGAAGTGGTCTGTGTAAGGTTAATAATCTGCCGTACATAACCGGCGTGAATGTTCGGCCCCGTCAGCAGCAGGCTGGACTGCGTAAGGCTGCCGCCGCTTTTGTGCATGGATACCGACGCCATATCCGCACCGGCTTCCATGGCCGATACCGGCAGGCCGCTGCCGAAATAAAAATGCGTGCCGTGCGCTTCATCCACCAAACACAGCATACCGGCGTCGTGCGCCATTTTTACAATAGCGCGCAAATCGCTGCAAATGCCGTAATAAGTTGGGTTGTTCACCAAAACCGCAACGGCTTTGGGGTGTTCGGCAATCGCTTTGGCTACCTGTTCGCGCTTCATGCCGAGCGATATGCCCAAGCGCTGGTCTACCTCCGGGTTAACGTACACCGGCACCGCGCCGCACAGCACCAGCGCGTTAATAACGCTTTTATGCACGTTGCGCGGCAAAATAATTTCATCCCCGCGTTTGCAGGAAGAGAGCACCATGCTCTGCACCGAGCTTGTAGTGCCGCCTACCATTAAAAAGGCGTGCGCTGCGCCAAAAGCATCCGCCGCCAGCTCCTCCGCCTCGCGGATAACAGAAACCGGATGGCACAGGTTATCCAGCGGCTTCATACTGTTCACGTCCACGCCCACGCAGGCCTGCCCCAAAAACGCCGTCAGCTCCGGGTTGCCGCGCCCGCGCTTATGCCCCGGCACATCAAAGGGCACCACCCTCATCCGGCGGAAGTTCTCCAGCGCTTCGTAAATCGGCGCGCGGCTCTGGTCTAAACCGGTACGTTTATTCCTCAATCTTTTCACCCTCCCGGCGGTTACGCAAAACAAAAAACGCAAGCCGTGCTAATGCACAACTTGCGTTCTCAGCCAAAATTCAAGCCCTTCTGCCAACAAGTATAAAGGCAAAAAAGGCGTATATGCTTTCGGATTAAGTCAGAGTCTATATAGCAATTATACTTTTACTACTCGTATTGACCGTTTCACAAGTTTGCGCACTGGCGCATTTCAGTTATGGATAACCAACTTATAAAATTCGAGCTTTTAACTCAATCAATAGGACTGCCCAAAGCAGTCAATCGGCAGTGGACCCGGCTGTCCGTATGGCCTTAACTCTTAAAGAGTGGTCCGTAATAATCGCTTCGAAAAGACTCTTTTAACTTTCCTTTCAAATTGTAAGAATTGTAGCATATTAATATTAACTTGTCAATTAAAACAAGAAAATTATTGCCTGTAATTGCTAAGCTACCTGTAACGCTGCACGGGTGTTAAAACTTCGGCGTGCAGCCCGTCATCATCTTTAAGCATAACGGTAACGGCCCAAATGCCGCGCCCTTTGCCGTCCTTCATGCGCCCTGCCTGCAAATAAGGCCCGTCCTTAAACTGCAAAACGCCTTCCAGCTCCAAAAGCAGCGCAAAATCAAGGCGCTTCCACGCCGTTAAATAACGCTCGTCAAAAAAAACACTTGCCATAATAAGCTCGTCCATGCACCAGCATTCCAGCCTGTACGGCCTGCCGTCCAAAAACGTGCCCTTAACAAAGCCTATGTCGCGCACGCCTTCATCGTTGGGCTTATGCGCCGATACAATATAATTACTGCGGTCAGGTTCAATAAATTCCATTTTTCACTCTCCGTTATTTATACTGGCTGATGATTTTTTTGCAGTATTTTTTAAATTCTTTACGGCGTTCCGAAGGCTCGCTTAATTTTACGCCGCCCCATTTAATAAGCTGCGCATAAAAATCTTCGTTAACTACGGTTTTTGCTTTTATAACAACGCCGCTGCTTTTTACTTTTACAATTTTAGCACTTGCGCCCAGGTAAGACAGCACAGCGTCCTGCAAGTCAGCGGTGCATTTCAGTTCAATAGTTTCGGTGTTGCTGTCGTCTTTAGCGTCAGCTTTGGCTGCTTTACTTGTTTTAACGGCAGCTGCTTTTTCCGCTTCCGGTGCGGATTTGTCTTCCGCCTTGTCAGTTTCCGGCTGCACAGTTTCTTTTACGTTTTCTGACTGCTCTGCTTCGGGTGCGGTTTCTGGCAGAACTTCAGCCGGTGCTTCCTGCGCTTCTGCGCCGGTGGCGTTATCCTGCTGCGGCATAACGGCGACAGCAAGTTCGTTTTTAACGCTTTCTGCGTCATATTTGCTCAGCAAGCCGCACAAACTATCAATAATTGCTTCGGCGCCTTCTACGCCCGCGGCTTTTAATGCCAAACCGGTTTTAACAACCTCCTGCGCCTGTAATACGCGGCCGGTTAATTTATAACTGTTGGCACGCCCGCGCACGGTTTCAATTTGCAGGCCGAATGCGCGCAGCACCTCAATATCGTCATAAAGGCTTTTGCGCTCTGCGGCAATGCCTGCTTCTGCCAGCCTGTCAACAAGCCCGGCAATGGTAATGCCGTGCTGTGCATCCGTTTCTTCCGTTAAAAATTTTTGTAAATATAATAATTTTGCTTTCTGGTTACTTTGTTTGGCCATTTCAAACACCTGCCAATGCAATATAATGTACTTATTTATTTAGGCAAAAATTTGCTATTACCTGCCTGGCGGCGAAAATTTTACGTTTATCTTTTAATTTTTGTTTACGTTACGTCTTTGTATTTACGTTATTATATTTTGATTTACGGTTTTATTCATATTACTTTTTGTAGGCCAAAAAGTAACCAAAAAGCCTTCGCTCCTCAAAAAACTTAACGGCTCAGTATTAAATCAGTTTGCCACTTGCAGCGCCTGCGGAAACTCGCTTCGCTCAAACACCCTCCGGCAAATGCTGCAAGTGCCTTTTTACTTTAAGTTTTCGCCTGTTTTTTGAAAGTCGCGCTCCGCCAAAATTCGTACTTTGAAATATTATTCTGAACAATAGCAATGTTGCCGCAGGTTTTAATAAGCCAAATGCCATAATTTTCATATATGTTGGATGATAATTATTTAAATCGTACAATACAAAGGCAAGATATACAAAATCGAGCAGTTAAAAGTGCGGTTTACGCCAAATCGCGGCATTAAAAATTTAGCGGTATTTACTGAAAAGCAATA
>ULWX01032574.1_pt1 | contig 10850 bp, 12 predicted proteins | sample 1960851 | NCBI WGS metagenome assembly ULWX01 (sample SAMEA4835826, study PRJEB28245) | human gut metagenome | biome: gut microbiome; material: fecal sample | place: Denmark | collected 2008 | reverse complement strand
CTCCGGCTCGAAGGAGGCGGGCATCTCGGCGGCGAGCACGCCGGGCAGCCATTCCGCCATCGTGACGGAGACGGTCTCGCCGTCGCGCAGCACGGTCAGCAGGGTTTGATCGTCGGGGAGAAACGCCGTACTGGTCTCCGCCGGGGGCGGCTCCTCCGGCTGGAAGTGCACCGCCAGCCACGGGATGCACAGCGACAGAACGACCAGCGCGAGCGACAGGAAAAAGATTCTCCGCACGAGGCGTCCTCCTTTCATTTGCGGGTTGACGTAAGATGGAATTGAGTATACAATAAACTCCGCGAAACCTTACTGAATTCTATTTGGACGGATTTGATTTTATGCGAAAGAAAGCGCTAACCATCTGCTGCTGCACCGGCGTATTGGCCGCCTTCGGGGCGTTTTTCCGCTGGCTGCAGAATCAGGTCAGCTTTGAAAAGGACACCGGTCTGGCCGTGCCCGGCTCCGCCTGGCCGTATCTGGTCGCGGCGTGGATCGCCGTGGCGGCGGTCGTGCTGGGCGTGCAGTGCCTGCGGCTGAAAAATCAGCAGCGGATGCACCAGCCGGAGACGTTTGCCGAGGTGTTCGGCGCGCCGAGCCGTATCGCCTGGATCGCGGCGTGCGTTTTTGGCGGGGTGATGGCGCTCGGCGGAATCATTCTGCTGGTGTCCGTGCCGGTGCAGGAGCTGCAGCGGCCGCTGCTGCGCATTCTGGCCGTGGCGGCGATCGCGGTGGGCGTCACGTTCCCGATGCAATTGCGCGGCGCAGCGGCGCAGGAGCCGTCCACGGGTACGGTGGTGATTGCAGCGCTGCCGATTTTGCTGTTCGCGTTTTGGCTGATCGTGAGCTATAAGATGAACATCGTGAACCCCACCATCTCGGCCTACGCGGTAGAGGTTCTTGCCCTGTGCGCCGCGACGATCGGCTTTTATCAGATCGCCGGGTTCACGTTCGGACGGCCGAAAGCAGTGCGGTCGGTGTTCTGGTGCCAGTTTGCCGCGTTCCTCTGCCTGATGACGCTGTCGGACAGCCGTTATATGGGCGCGCAGTGCATGTTTGCCGCTGCGGCCGGAATGCTGCTGCTGCAGTCGTGGCTCGTGATCGTGGGCACGCGCCCCATGTCCGAAATGCCTGTCCCGGAAGCGGAGACCGGAGAAGAAGTGTGAGTACAGCATGAAAGCGCTCCCGGTCAATGAACCGGGAGCGCTCTTTCTCATCCAACAGCAAAGCGTCCCCACCGGAAACGCCGGCAGGGACGCTTTTGGTTTTGTTTACTCAATGGAGATCATATAATAATACACCGGCTGACCGCCGTTGACGACGCTGACGTCAGCGTCGGGGAAGGCGTTCTCCAATGCGACGCCGACCTCCTCGGCGTCGGTCTCCCGAACGTCCTCGCCGTAGTAGACGGAGATGATCTCCGGCTCCAGATCTTCCACTGTGTCGGAAACGGTCTGCAGCAGCTCGGCAAAATCGGAAAAGCTGCCGATGAGCGCGCCGTCGAGCAGCGCGAGGTATTCGCCGGCATGGATGTCGTGCCCGTCAAAGTCCGAGTCGCGCGCGGCGTAGGTCACGAGCACGGTGCGCACGCCTTCGGCTGCGCCGGTGAGCGCCTGCACGATCTGCGCCTGCTCGCCGGACGGGTCAAACGAGAGCATTGCGGACACGCCCTGCGGCACGGTCTTGGTCGGAATGACGACGACCTGCTTCTCCGTCAGGGAAACGCACTGCTCTGCCGCCATAATGATGTTCTTGTTGTTGGGCAGGACGAACACCGTCTCCGCCGGGGTCTTGTTGACCTCGGTGAGGATGTCCTCCGTGGAGGGGTTCATGGTCTGGCCGCCGGTGACGATGCGGTCGGCGCCCAGCTCCTGAAAGATCTCGCTCATGCCGGCGCCGGCGCACACGGTCACAACGCCGTACGGCTTCTCCGCCGGGGCAATGGCAGGTTCCTCCGGCCCGTCCGGCTGCGCTTCGCCGGAGAGCGCGGTGTGCTGGTTGCGCATGTTTTCGATCTTCACGGTCTGCAGCGGGCCGTAGGTCAGCGCCTCGGTGAGCACATCGCCGGGGACGTTCGTGTGCACGTGCACCTTGACGATCTCGTCGTCGCTGACGACCACGACGCAGTCGCCCAGATTTTCGAGGAACGAGCGCAGCAGCTCGGGAGACTTCTGGTTCTCACGCGCGACGATGAATTCCGTGCAGTAGGCAAAGGTAATCTCGCCGGTGTCAAACTCGGAAAAGTTCGCGCCGGAGGCCGGCGCAGCGGTGGGAACGGCGGCGGTCACGGGAGCGGCCGCGCGGCCCTGCATCCAGGCGAGCATGGCGTCCATGATGACGACGAAGCCTTCGCCGCCGGCGTCCACGACGCCCGCGCGCTGCAGAACGGGGTTCTGGTTGACCGTGTCGGCCAGCGCGCCCTTTGCGGCCTGCAGCAGGCAGTCGAACATCAGCTCCATGTCGTCATTGTCCTTCGCAAACTCCACGGCGGCGAGCGCGGCCATGCGGCTGACGGTGAGAATGGTACCCTCGGCGGGCTTCATGACGGCCTTATACGCCGCGTCCACACCGGCGGTAAGGGCGGCGGAAAAGTCCGACGCGGTCGCGCACTCCTTGCCCTTGAGGGATTTTGCAATCCCGCGGAAGAGCAGGGAAAGAATGACGCCGGAATTGCCTCTGGCGCCGCGCAGCAGCGCAGAGGCCACGCAGTCCGCCGCCGCGCCGATCTCGCTGTGGCTCTTCTTGGACAGCTCGATGGCAGCGGCGTTCATGGTCAGGCTCATATTGGTTCCGGTATCACCGTCCGGTACGGGGAAGACATTCAGCTCGTTGATGGTCTGCTTATTTTCTTCCAAGGCCGCGTTCGCACACAGGAACATTTCCCGGAATGCCGCGGCATCCATGATTTCTCTCAAGTAAATGCACCTCCGGAGCGGGGGAAATTCGATCGATACAAAGCGGCAAGAAAAGCGCCGCCCTGACGCGCCCGACAGCGGGCGCCGGACCGGGGATCAGCCGATCAGCATGGTGTCCACATAAACGTCCACGCGCGAAACGGGCACGCCGGTGGCCTGATTGACCTTGTAGCTGACTTCGCCCATAATGCTGTGGGCGAGGGCGGAGATATTCACGCCGTGGTCAACCGCAATGTGCAGCTCCAGCGAAACGCTCCCGTCGTCGTGAAAACTGGCGGACACGCCTTTGGACATGGACTCGCGCCGCAGGAGCTGGAGCGGACCGCCGTCCTTGCTGCGGCCGGCCATGCCCTTCACGCCGAAGCAGCTCGTCGCCGCATCGCCCGCGAGGTTCGTGAAGACGTCACTGGTGATGGTAATGGTGCCGTTCGGGTTTTCGATTTTGACCATTTTAGCAGCTCCTTTCCTAGCAATAGCATCTCATTATATAACAACGCTTCCAAAATCACAAGGGGGAATTTGCAAACCCGGACAAATGTGCAAAAGTGTAGCGCAGTGCGGCAGGACAGATACCCGGCTCATCCGACTGCGGGTTTGACCAGCGTCAGGGAAGAAAGCGGGAGCGGAGATGGAGGTTTCGGCGTTGGCCGGAAACGGAATGGAGCGAGCGGTTGAAACAGACGCGGCGGTAGCCGCGGGGTTGCGGCGCGACGTAAGCGGAGCGGTCGTGACGCAAAAAGGAAGAAAGCGGGAGCGGAGATGGAGGTTTCGGCGCTCGCCGGAAACGGAATGGAGCGAGCGGTTTCTGACGTTATCACCGAAAATGATAAAAACATTTACAATTTTGCATGAAAAATCGGAAAATTGGAGGTTTACTCTTATTGGGAACTGTGTTAACATATTCACGCAAACAGGCGCTTTGCGGTTTCAGCGGGCGCTGAACATACATAAAAATAGGAGATGAATCCAAATGGCCAGAAAACTGAAAACAATGGACGGCAATACCGCGGCCGCCCATGTGTCCTATGCGTTTACGGAAGTTGCCGCCATTTATCCGATCACCCCGTCCAGCCCGATGGCTGACCTGGTCGACCAGTGGTCCGCAGCCGGCCGTAAGAACATTTTTGGCTCCACCGTCAAGGTGCAGGAGATGCAGGCGGAGTCCGGTGCGGCAGGCGCCGTGCACGGCTCGCTGAACGCCGGCGCGCTCACCACCACCTACACGGCGTCCCAGGGCCTGCTGCTGATGATCCCGAACATGTACAAGATCGCGGGCGAGCTGCTTCCGGGCGTGTTCCACGTCACTGCGCGCGCCATCGCGTCCCACACCCTGTCCATCTTCGGCGACCACTCCGACGTGATGGCCTGCCGCCAGACCGGCTTTGCCATGCTGGCTGAGGGCAACGTGCAGGAGGTCATGGACCTGTCCCCCGTGGCGCATCTCGCCGCCATCAAGGGCCGCGTTCCGTTCGTGAACTTCTTCGATGGCTTCCGCACCTCCCACGAGCTCCAGAAGATCGAAGTCTGGGATTACGACGATCTGGCCGACATGTGCGACATGGAGGCGGTCGAGGCCTTCCGCGCACGCGCGCTGAACCCGGAGCATCCGACCATGCGCGGCAGCCACGAAAACGGCGATATCTTCTTCCAGAACCGCGAGGCTTCCAACAGCTATTATGAAGCCGTTCCGGAGCTGGTCGAGGAGTACATGGGCAAGATCAACGCCAAGCTCGGCACAAACTACCAGCTCTTCAACTACTACGGCGCGCCGGATGCGGACCGCGTCATCGTTGCCATGGGCTCCATCTGCGACGTCGCGGAGGAAGTCATCGACAATCTGACCGCCAAGGGCGAGAAGGTCGGCCTTGTGAAGGTCCGCCTGTACCGTCCGTTCCGCGCGGATAAGCTCCTCGCGGCCATCCCCGCCACCTGCAAGAAGATCGCGGTGCTCGACCGCACCAAGGAGCCCGGCGCGCAGGGCGAGCCGCTCTACCTCGACGTTGTCACCGCGCTGGCCAACGCCGGCCGCGAAGCCACCGTCATCGGCGGCCGCTATGGTCTCGGCTCCAAGGATACCCCGCCGTCCTCCGTCTTCGCCGTTTATGACGAGCTGAAGAAGGACGCGCCGAAGCGTCAGTTCACCATCGGCATCGTGGACGACGTGACGGGTCTCTCCCTCGAGGAGCACGACGCGCCCGACACCTCCGCAGAGGGCACCATCGCCTGCAAGTTCTGGGGTCTCGGCGGCGACGGCACCGTCGGCGCGAACAAGAACTCCATCAAAATCATCGGCGACCACACCGACAAGTATGTGCAGGCGTACTTCCAGTATGACTCCAAGAAGACCGGCGGTGTGACGATCTCCCACCTGCGCTTCGGCGATCACCCGATCAAGAGCCCCTACTACATCACGAAGGCCGACTTCGTCGCATGTCACAACCCGTCTTACATCACCAAGGGCTTCAAGATGGTGCAGGACGTCAAGCCGGGCGGCGTGTTCATGATCAACTGCCAGTGGAGCGCGGAAGAGCTTGCGCATCACCTTGACGCAGCCGCCAAGCGCTACATTGCCAAGAACAACATCCAGCTTTACATCATCAACGCCATCGACCTCGCCATCGAGATCGGCATGGGCAAGCGCAACAACACCATCCTGCAGTCCGCGTTCTTCTCTCTGGCGAAGGTCATGCCGGAAGAGGACGCCATCCGCTACATGAAGGACGCCGCGACCCACAGCTACCTCAAGAAGGGTCAGGACGTTGTCGATATGAACCACAAGGCCATTGACGCCGGCGCCACCGCTTACGTCAAGGTCGAAGTCCCTGCCGACTGGGCCAACGCCGTGGATGAGTGCGAAGCCGCTCCGCTGGAGGGCCGCCCCGCCACCGTCAAGATGGTCAAGGACATCCTTGTCCCCGTGGGCAAGATGGATGGTGACAGCCTGCCGGTCTCCGCGTTCGTCGATCATGCCGACGGTACGTTCGAGCTGGGCGCCGCTGCGTACGAGAAGCGCGGCGTTGCCGTGTCCGTCCCGTCCTGGGATTCCACCAAGTGCATCCAGTGCAACCAGTGCGCTTACGTCTGCCCGCACGCCACCATCCGTCCCTTCGCGCTCACCGCGGAAGAGCTGGCGGCGGCTCCGGCGCAGACCAAGTCCGCGGACTTCAAGGTCGGCGCGGGCAAGGGCGTTTACAAGTTTGCCATGTCCATCTCTCCGCTCGACTGCATGGGCTGCGGCGTCTGCGTGGGCGTCTGCCCGGTCAAGGCGCTGTCGATGCAGCCGCTGGAGAGCCAGGAAGAGCAGCAGCCTGTGTTCAACTACATGGTCTCCAAGGTTGCCGAGAAGAAGGAACTGCAGGACTTCACCGTCAAGGGCAGCCAGTTCAAGCAGCCCATGCTCGAGTTCTCCGGCTCCTGCGCCGGCTGCGCCGAAACGAGCTATGCCCGCCTCATCACCCAGCTCTTCGGCGATCACATGATGATCTCCAACGCGACCGGCTGCTCGTCCATCTGGGGCGGCCCGGCTGCCACCAGCCCGTACACCGTCAACAAAGAGGGCAAGGGTCCCGCATGGGCGAACTCCCTGTTTGAGGACAACGCGGAGCACGGCCTCGGTATGTACCTCGGCCAGAAGAAGATCCGCAACGATCTGAAGGAGAAGATCGAGTACATCGTCGCCAACGGCAAGGACGAAGTGAAGGTCGCTGCAGCGAAGAAGTACCTCGATACCTTCGACGACGGCGCTGCCAACCAGGAGGCTACGAAGGAATTCATCGCGGCTCTGGAAGCGAACCGCAGCGGCAGCGAGATGGCGGAGTACATCCTGAAGAACAAGGCTTTCCTGAACAAGAAGAGCTGCTGGATCTTCGGCGGCGACGGCTGGGCGTTCGACATCGGCTTCGGCGGCGTCGATCACGTGCTGGCACAGGGCGAAGACGTGAACATCTTCGTGTTCAACACCGAAGTGTACTCCAACACCGGCGGACAGGCGTCCAAGGCCTCCAACATCGGTCAGGTCGCGCAGTTCGCGGCTGCCGGTAAGGAGCTCAAGAGCAAGAGCCTGGCCGAGATCGCCATGACCTACGGCTATGTCTACGTGGCGCAGGTTGCCATGGGCGCGAACCCGGCGCAGACCATCAAGGCCATCGCCGAGGCGGAAGCCTATCCCGGCCCGTCCCTCATCATCGGCTACGCACCCTGCGAGATGCACAGCATCAAGGGCGGCATGACCAACTGCCAGGCCGAGATGAAGAAAGCGGTCGACTGCGGCTACTGGAACCTCTTCCGCTACAATCCGGCGGCGGAGCAGCCGTTTACGCTTGACAGCAAGGAGCCGGCCGGCGGCTACCGCGAGTTCCTTATGAACGAGGCTCGCTACTCCCGCCTGACCCGCGAGTTCCCCGAGCGCGCGGAGGGGCTGTTCTCCAAGTCCGAGGAGAATGCCAAGGCTCGCTACGAGCACCTGCTCAAGCTCAAGAAGCTGTACGAGGCGTAAACCATTCCAAAAATAAGAGGGGCAAACGCCCCTCTTATTTTTTCCGTCCGAAAGGGAGTGTCCCATGGAAACCAATCTGTATGAAAACGCAATCGAAACCACAAAAGACAGCGTGGAGGCCGTCAGCAAAACACTTGGCTTCAGTCTTGGCTCGCTGAGTCTCGGCAATCTCATCTCCGCGCTCATCACGCTGCTGATCTGCATCCTCGCCATCCGGCTTGTGATGCGTCTGGCACGGCGGATCGCCAGGCGCTCGCGCCTGTCCGAAAGCCTGAGCAACTTCATGCTCAAGGCGCTGAAGATCGTGCTGGAGTTCATCGCCATCCTGATCGTGGCGGACAGCATCGGCATCAATGTCACGTCGCTGCTGGCGGTGTTCAGCCTGCTCGGTCTGGCGCTGTCTCTCTCGGTGCAGAATTGTCTGTCGAACCTGATGAGCGGCATCACCATCCTGCTCACAAAGCCGTTTGAGGACGGCGATTTCATTGAGGCCGGCGTGAGCGGCACGGTCAAGGACATCGGCCTGATCTATACGCAGATACGGACGGTGGACAACAAGCTCATTTTCGTGCCGAACAGCGAGCTGTCCGCCTCCAAGGTCGTCAACTACAGCCGCGAGCCGAACCGCCGCGTCGATCTGACGTTTGGCGCGGACTATGCCTGCCCGATCGAGGACGTGAAGGCTGCGCTGCGCACTGCTGTGTCACGCGTGGAGGGCGTTCTGCCGGAACCGGAGCCGTTCGTGCGTGTGGCGGAGTATGCCGCGAGCAACATCAGCTACGCCGTGCGCGTCTGGTGCCGCAACGCGGACTATTGGAACGTGTATTATGACCTGCTCGAAGCCGTGGCCAAGGCGTTCGATGAGGCGGGGGTCAGCATGTCGTATGAGCACGTGAACGTCCACGTGCTGGACACGCCTGCCGCGGCAAAAAAAGATTGACTTTCCCAAATTTTCAGGTATAATAATATGGCCTGTGTGTACAGGCAATCCTTGCTCTCATTTCGGATGAGGGCCATTAGACCAAAAGGAGGTGCAACAATGGCAAAGACAAGCGAAAAGTACGAGCTGATGTATATCATCAACCCCAACCTGTCGGAGGAAGAGACTGCAGCAATCGTCGAGAAGTTCAAGGCACTTGTCGAGCAGCACGGCACTCTGGAAGAGATGGAGGAGATGGGTAAGCGCAAGCTCGCTTACGAGATCAACTACATTTCCGAGGGCTACTACGTGCTCGTCAAGTTCACCAGCGGACCGGAGTTCCCGGCCGAGCTGGATCGTGTCCTTGGGATCACGGACGGCGTGATGCGTTCCCTGATCACCCTGCGCGCGGAATAAGGAGGGTCGCCCAATGCTGAACCACATTACCCTCATGGGCCGGCTCACGAGAGATCCCGAGCTCCGCTACACCCAGTCGCAGATTCCGGTGGCGTCGTTCCGCATAGCTGTTGACCGCGATTACGGCGGCCGTGACGGCGGCGAGCGACAGACCGATTTCATCGACATCGTGGCCTGGCGGCAGACGGCGGAATTCGTCTCGAAGTATTTCACCAAGGGCAGCATGGTAGCCGTGAGCGGCCGCCTGCAGATGCGCGATTGGACGGATCGCGACGGCAACAAGCGCACCAGCGCCGAGGTCGTGGCGGAGAACGTCTATTTTGGTGAAAGCAGGCGCCGCGAGGGTGGCGATTATTCCAGACCCGCAGAGCCGAGAGACAGCTACGGCAACAGCAGCTATGGCGGCGGTAACAACAATTACGGCGGCAATAGCTACGGCGGATACGACAACGTCCCGAAGGGCGGTTCCGCGTTTGCAGAGCTGGATGACGGCGACGGCGAACTGCCGTTCTGATTTTGAAAAAGGAGGAAACAGTCTTGGCTTTTGACAGAGATAAGAGCAAGAACCGCAAACGCAGAAAAGTTTGCCAGTTCTGTGTGGATAAGTGCACTTATATTGATTATAAGGACACTGCAAAGCTCCGCCGCTTCCTGTCCGAGCGCAGCAAGATCCTGCCGCGCCGCACGACCGGAACCTGCGCGATGCACCAGCGCGAGCTCACCGAGGCCATCAAGAGAGCACGTCAGATCGCCCTCCTGCCTTACGTGACCGACTGATTCACAACATCCAAACGCGCCCAGCCAACCGGCTGGGCGCGTTTTTGCATCTCAATATTTGCTGATCGGGATTGAATCGTCGTCCTTGCCCTTTTCCACAGAGCGGATGACGATATCGTAGCCGTAATCGTCGTTCACCTGCACGCGGACGCGGTCGCCCGCGCGGTGCCCCATCACGGCCTTGCCGACGGGAGATTCCTTGCTGATGAGCCCCTTGAGCGCGTTCTGCCGCAGCGTCGTCACCAGCTCGATCTCCTGCTCCTCGTCGTCCTCCTCAATGTAGATGACGACTTTATCAAACAGGCCGATCACATCGTCGCCAGAGGTGTCGGAGATCACCTTCGCGGTGCTGACCATCCGCTCCAGATAGCGGATGCGGCTGTCGTTGCGGTTTTTCTCGCGCTTGGCGGCCTTGTACTCAAAATTCTCACTCAGATCGCCGAAGCCGCGCGCGACCTTGACCTCCTCGATGAGCTGCGGACGCAGCACGCGCGTGCGGTAGTCGATCTCGTCCTGCATTTTCTGAATATCGACCTTCGTCAATTCGTCGTACATTTCATACACCTCGTTTTCCGTACCGGGTCATTCTACCACTTCCAGTACAAAAAAGAAAGGGGGAGACTGCCGTCAATGCTCTGCCTGTGCGAGCTGCTTGCGGAACAGCGTGCGGAACAGCAGCCGCACGACCGGCCCGGCAAAAAAGAGCTGCCAGAGCAGCGCCATGGCGAAGTTGTGGTACACGGTGGCAAACCAGTTGGCGAGAAACTGCGCGTCTACGCCGATGAAGAGGATGGTGGCGATCAGACTCATGGACGGGCACATAATCATGACCGTGCAGGAGGAGATCATCAGCGTGATGAAAAACGGCGCGTCGCGGCCGGGCTGGACGCAGCGGAACGCGATGGCGCGTCCCACGCGGTTGCCGTAGAGATTGGACACGAGGAACACGAACGCGCCCATGTACGACGCCTCCTTCAGGGCGGGCAGAAACACGGCGTTGGACATTCCGCCGAGCTTCACGGCGACGTTCGCCAGCTCCATGCCATACGCCATGATATAGGACATCAGCAGGCTGAAAATGAATTTTTGAAATTTGGTTTGCGGCATAAAAAATCGCTCCTTATCCTTGCGTGCCTGCGCTGCAGGGCGACAAAAAAGGCGCACAGCATCTTGTCGGAAAGATGCCGCACGCCTTGCATTTCTGATTTTCACAGCGCTACACGAGCAAAATATGATTCATATTATTAACAGAAACCGCGCCGAAAGTCAAGCGCATTTGTTGCATGTTTTTTTCGCGCGCGGGTACACTACCGGAAAAACAAAGGAGTTT
>ULWX01012402.1_pt1 | contig 10863 bp, 9 predicted proteins | sample 1960851 | NCBI WGS metagenome assembly ULWX01 (sample SAMEA4835826, study PRJEB28245) | human gut metagenome | biome: gut microbiome; material: fecal sample | place: Denmark | collected 2008 | reverse complement strand
TTTCAGCAGAGCGCGGGCAATACAGAGCCGCTGCTTCTGGCCGCCGGAGACATTGCTGCCGCCCTGCTCGATCCAGGTGTTATATCCATCCGGGAATCGTTCAATAAACTCGTCAGCACAGGCCAGGCGGCAGGCTTCCGCACATTCTTCCTCCGTGGCGTCCTCTTTGCCCCAGCGCAGGTTATCCAGGATCGTGCCGGAGAACAGCACATTCTTTTGCAGTACCACCGCCACCTGATTGCGCAGGGCCTCCATGTCATAGGAACGTACATCCTTGCCGCCCACACAGACGCTGCCGCTGTCCACATCGTACAAGCGGCTGACGAGGCTGACCAAACTGGATTTGCCACAGCCGGTTCCTCCGATAATGCCGATGGTCTCGCCGGATTTGATGTGCAGGTCAATATCCTGGAGCGTCTTTTCGCCGCTGCCATGCTTATAGGAGAAGTCCACATGATTGAAGTCGATGCTGCCGTCGGCAACAGTCTCCTCCGGCTGGGAGGGATCGGCCATATCGGGAACCTCGTTCAAGACCTCCGCGATCCGGCGTCCGCTGGCGGCGCTCATGGTGACCATGACAAAAATCATGGAGAGCATCATCAAAGACATCAGAACGCTCATCACATAGCTGAACAGGCTGGTCAGGTTGCCGGTGGTGAGGTCGCCCGCCACGATGAAGTGCGCGCCAAACCAGGAGATGGCAAGGATACATCCATAGACCACCAGCATCATCACCGGGTTATTCAGCGCCAGATTGCTCTCTGCCTTGACGAACAGACCATAAAGTTTTTCCGCAGCCTTTCCGAATTTTCCATTTTCATGATCTTCCCGCACGAACGCCTTGACCACGCGGATAGCAGAGACATTCTCCTGCACACTGGCGTTCAGGTCATCGTATTTACGGAATACTTCATTGAACACAGGGGTGGTGCGAACCATAATGAAGATCAGCGCCGCCGCCAGAATGACAATCGCCACCAAGAAGATCATGCTCAATTTGGCGCTGATAAAGAAACACATGACCATGCTGCAAATGAGCATGAGCGGCGCACGAACCGCAATCCGCAGGATCATTTGATAGGCGTTCTGCACATTGGTCACATCGGTGGTCATACGGGTGACAAGACCTGCGGTGCTGTACTTGTCGATGTTGGAGAAGGCGAAGGTCTGAACTTTCTCATAAATCCCTTCCCGCAGATTGCAGGCCAGGCCGGAAGAAGCCTTTGCCGCGTACCGCCCGGCCAGAACGCCAAACACCAGGCTTAGAAAAGCCATGACCAGCATGATGCCGCCGTACAAATAGACCTGATTGATATTTCCCGCTTCAATGCCTTTGTCGATAATCGAAGCGGTGACGAAGGGGATCAACACTTCCATCAGCACTTCCCCCGCTGTAAAGACCGGCGCAAGAAGGGAAGCGGATTTATACTGCTTCACCTGCGCCAATAGCGTTTTAATCATATCGCTGCCTCCGTTTCTTTTTTCAGATTACTGAGCATTTGATCCAGATCCTCCTCCAGCCATTCAAGCCTCTGTTTGGGAATCTCCTGGCATAATCGTTTTTGCTGTGCAAGCAGACTGGTGTGGATCAACTGCTCGGCGTTGTATGCCTTTTCCGTCAAGACAATCTGTTTTTTCCTGTCATCCAGCGGATTTTCCTTCATGCGCAAATATCCCTTTTGCTTTAATGCTTTCAGTGTGGAGGACACGGAAGATTTTGAAATACCCAGTGTTGTATGGAGATCCACTCCGTAGATGTCCTGCCCTTTATGAGTCAGCAGGTAGTGAAGAAGGATACCCTGGGTTGGTGACAGATCCATATCCTGCAACTGTATCTTTCCGTACTGCTCCAATGAGAGATGGAGCTGTTTCAAAGTCCACATGAGATTTTTTTGCAATGTTGGCCCTCCTTTCCCGGACTTTTTCACGATAAACGGTTCAGCTCCTGACCGTCCGTCCAAATATCATTATACGGATTTCCTGTTGAAAGTGAATTTAGAATGTGTTACTCTTGGAAAGAAAACCTTACTAATCAAAAAAGGAGGGTATTGCCGTGAACACTTTTCAGCTTTCCTGCTTTCTGGCGGTGGCGGAATATCTGAACTTTGCACAGGCGGCGCAGTCGCTCCATGTGACGCACCCGGCTGTCAGCCAGCAGATCCAGTCTCTTGAAAAGGAATTGAATGTACGCCTATTCCAGCGGACTACCCGCACCGTCCGGCTGACCGAGGAAGGAAAAGCGTTTCTGCGAGACGCACAGCAGATCGTGGCGCTTTCCGAGCGGGCCAAGAAACGCTTTGGCAATGTCATGGACGGAAATATCGAAACACTTGCCATTGGCTGCTATAATTTTCCCTGTATGTTCCTGCTGTCGGATGTGTTGGAGAGCCTGCGTAACATCCGGCCGGAACTGCACCCGCGTCTCCAGACAATCCCGTTCCAGCACATCTATCGAATGTTGGAGGAGGGGGATCTGGACGCGGTGGTGGGATTTCGGGAGTCCTCCAAACAAAAAATCAACGCGCAGTATAAAGAGATCACCCAAGTCCCACTGGTCTGCCTCTGCTCCTGTAAACACCCGCTGGTAGGCAGAAGCGAAGTCAGTCTGGAAGAACTGCGAAACGAGAAGCTGGTCCTGTTCGTCCCCGCCAAGGCCACTGTTTCCATCGCGCAGATGCAGGGGCAGCTTATGGGGGAACGCCCGCCCTCCGAGTTTTATTTCTGCGAGTCGGCCGAGGCGATCACGGTTCTGGTCACGGCGGGATATGGCTTCGCCGTCCTGCCGGATTATCTGGTGCCGGACTCGCCGCTGATTTCCAAAATCCCGCTGAAGGACGCGGAACCTCTGTCCTTTGGCATTTACTACAAGACACTTCAGGGCAACCCGGCGCTGAAAGCGTTTATGCAGTGCGCCAGGGAATATTTTTCATAGTCCGCTCAGTGTGGCAAAAAAAGAAAACGCACTTCCGCGCAGGCTGTCCGCCTGTTGGAAGTGCGTTCTCTCGATCATAAATTTATTTTGTTTACAGCCCCGTAAATTCTGAGATGGTTCAGGCTACAAGTGATTCGTCTCGTGCCCCGTCCCAATGGGTAATACGGACAACCAGAAGAAAATAACTCCCTTCCATGTTGGAGTCGTTTCGCCCTCCGAGTTGCTGCAACACCGAAACCGCTTGCGTTCTCCAGACGTAGAGGATAGAGAGATATTCAAAAAAATGCTCAGAAAGTAAAAAAGAGGATTGACAAAAACTTTGGCATAGAGTATAATCCCTATTGTTCTGTGTGGCGGGCGTGTTGCTCTAAAGGGTGACAGCATCAATAAAGCATCAGAACTGTGAAGAGCGAACCGCTATGGTTCGGTAAGCGTTTGGGACAGTAGGGGGACGTTGTATAGGAAGTTGTTCTCCACATCCCCTCCAAAACCGCGTGCCGAGGGTTCGAATCCTTCTGCCCCTGCCATTGATTATCCTGAAAACCCCGAGAAATCGGGGTTTTTTGTTACTTTTTTGAGGGAACGATTTTTGGGAGACCGCGGATGATGCTCAAATAATGCCCCGAATGTGGTATCCGGTGTCATCCGTTTTTACTGTTTCCGTCTGCTACAGCATCATTTTAGCATCAAAGTTTTGCGCCCCTGACCAGTTATCTGCTGGCCAGGGGAGTTCTTTTTTACGTGCCTCAGGGATCGAATCCTGCCGTGATTCCTGCCAGGCGGGAGGTATCCTTTTTCACGTAGTAGAGTTCTGTGATCTCCGAGGTGGAGTGGCCGAGGAGGTCGGCCACCTGTCGGGGAGAGAGGGAGCGGATCGTTCCATCCGGCTGTTTGACTCCGTTGACCAGATTGGTGGCGAAAGTATGTCGGAGGGTATGGAGTCCCCGCTGTTCCAGGCCGGCCGCTTCCAGGATGCGGTAGTATCGTTTCCGGAATTTCACAGGCCGAGTGTAGCCTCCGTGTTCATCCGAGATGAGAGGGCTGTCCTCTCCAAAGTATCGCTCCGCTCTCAGATCCAGGATGGCGTCCACTGCCGCCTGATTGAGGGGCACATCCCGCTTGCTGGAGGTACTCTTCAGCTTGCCGATCTTCACTTCCCGGCCGCTGGTGGACTCGGTGCCTTCCCGCCGGGAAACCTCTTTTACGCCCCGCTGGAGGTGGATGACGCGGTTCTCCAGATCGATGTCGCTGTTCAGCAGTCCGAGGGCTTCGCCTGTGCGGAGTCCGGTGTTCAGCATCAGCGTATAGGCGGCCGCCTGCTGATAGATGCGCGTCCCGTTTCCCCAGGCCCTGACAGCTTCCGCTTTGAACTTTGCGATTTCCTCCGGGGTGAAGATGGTCACAGTTTCGAAGGTTGGCAGTTCCTCTTTGCCCTGACCGGCCATAAAGTTTGACTTTTTGATCATGGGGGCCGCAGTCATAGGGTTCCTGGGAATTGCTGAGTCAAATAGTGGAAGTAGTCGGTAAGGATGCTGTGGGCTTTTTGACCGTGGTGTAGGCGTAGCCTTTGTGCATTCAGTGATTCGGCAGCGCCTTGATGTCCGCCGAGGTGATGTCGCCAACCACCTTGCCGCCGAGGATCGGGTAGATCTGATGCTTGGCAGTGCACTCCAGCCGGTCGTAGGTACCACGCTCCACAGAGGGAAATTTGAATACCCGGAGCCACTTGCCCATGCTTTCCTCAAACTTTGCCTTGGACTCATCTGAGGCCGTGAGCTGGCGGTCGAAGTCGGCAAGGTAGGCAGTGATTTTATCTTTGACCTCTTGTTTGCTGGTCCCGCAGAAGGATTTGCGTTTCTTTGAACTCTGCTCATCCGAGTACCAGACCACGCCGTTCCAGCGGCCGTCTGATCGTTTGAAGATGTTTCCGCTTTCCAATAGTTTTCGCTGCATATTACGGCCGCCTTTTCTCAGCAACACACAATACCGCAACTGCGGAAGAATAGCCACCCTGAATGAGGACTATTATCAGAAAGTTTCTATTTGGGAAGCCCGTATATTGTTTACTTCCCCGCAAAATTTGAAAAGGGGGGAGTACCACTGTTGTATCCGCAGACATCCTATTGTTTACTGCACAGTAAATTCTGAGTTATTTGTGGGGCCAAAATACCTTGCGTGTTTTTTGTCAAAACTCTAATGTATATACTACCTTTTATCCGTTATCCTTCGGCCTTTAGCCACAAAGTGGGTTTGGGGCTCTCCCTGCAAAAAGAGCGTTTGGCAGCCGCTGGCATGCTGAACGCTCTTTTTGCCCCGTATGAGCAGGTGAAATTTTTCCGTATGCAGCCGTTTTCAACACCGCTTATTCTCGTCGGAGCTGCTGTTTCATGACATCAATGAACAGCTGGGAAAGACGCGTCAGATAGGTGTCCTTCCGATACACGGCCGCTAAATCCCATACCAGATCCGGGGAATCCACTGCAAAATAAGTCACTGCGCCAGGGTGCTGGCAGACTTTCGCACCCTCTTCTGGCACAAAAGCGCAGGCAATGCCCTGAGCGGTCAAATTAATAGCTGTGGTCAGATTGGCTGTCTCCATAAGGAGATCTGGCTCAATATGACTCTTCCCAAGAGCGTGTTTAACCTCGTGGGTCAAATTCTGTCCGGGTTTCGTCAGGATCAGGGGAATATGGGTTACCAGCTCCAGCGAGGCAACAGGATAGCCTCCAAGGGTCGGGCAGTCTGCAAGTAAGTTCTGCACATAAGGGTGTTGTGTGGGGGCGGCGATTAGAATCCGTTCTTCGCAAACGACCTCCGATACCAGTTTGCTGTAATCCAGCGTGCGGGGTAGATTCATCACTGCAAGGTCGATTTTATCGTTCATCAATGCGCTTTCCAGTTGGACGGAGCGCCCCTCAGTCAGTTCGATGTGAATGTCCGGATACTGCCGGTGAAAGCTGGGGAATACATCCGGCAGCAGGCAAGCGCCCCGCCACAGCGCCACTCCTAATCTGAGGCGTCCGCTGGTTTGGTTTTTGATGTCCTGAAATTCCCGGCGGATATTTTCATCCAGCTTCATCATCTGCAGGACGTATTGATAATAGCGTTCACCGGTATAGGTCAGCCGGAGCGGCGAGGCGCTGCGATCAAACAGTTCTACGCCCAGATTCGCCTCCAGCCTTTTCAGATACTGACTGAGCGAAGGCTGGGAGACATACAGGTGCTCAGCTGCTTTTGTTAGGCTCCCCTCATCTACGATGGCTACGAAATACTCATAGTTATGCAAGACCATATATGATCCGATCCTCCTCAACTAGTATAATGTTGACATTATAATCTTTATATTACCTTTTGCCTTTGACAAAAGCAAGTATAGACGTTAAAATGATGACAGAAAAGCAAAAAATGCGCATATTTTGCTACAATCTTGCCTATGTAAAGAAAATTTAGGACCAAGGGTCTGATAAGAAAAACCAATATGGATTTTGCACTTTCGCAAAATCACCGTACATGAATGGAGAAAAGAAAGGAGAACTCCTATGAGCCCTGCAGTGATTACGCTATTGGTCCTGCTGGTTATGGTTGTGTTTTTTGTGACGGAGAAGATCCCCGCGGCCCTGGTGGCTATGCTGGGTGGCAGTGTTTTGGTGTTGTGTGGGATCATTGACCCGGCGGAATTGTTCAGCGCCTTTTCCGGCAGCACCATCGTCCTGGTGGCGGCAATGATGGTGGTTGGTTCCGCCCTCTTCCACACAGGCATCGCCGCCAAGATGGCGGATGTTCTGGTCAAATTCACAGGTACATCGGAAAACGGCATCATGATCGCCTTTATGCTGGTGGCTACAATTATCTCCGCGGTGTGCAGCGGCGTAGCCGTAGTCGCTATGCTGCTTCCCATCGTCATCAGCGTCAGCCAGCGGGCAGGTGTCTCCGTCTCCCGGCAGCTGATTCCCATGTCCTTCGCCGCAAGCTTTGGTTGCAACCTGACACTGATGGGCGCGGCCAGCAATGTAGTGGTCAACGGAGCCCTGGAGGATCTGGGCGTTCCCACTATGACCTTCTTCGAACTGGGCAAAGTGGGCATTCCGGTCTCCATTGCTGGCATTGTGTTCTTCCTGACCATCGGAAAGCGGTTCCTGACCCCTGGCGACACCTCTGACAGAGAATATCTGGCGGAATATACCGGCAGCAATAAGGCTGTGGAATTCAACGCCGTAAAGGCCGGGCTGTGCCTGGTGATCTTGGCAGTGCTCCTGGTGGCTATGGCCATCGACAGTGATTCCTTCCCTATGTATCTGGTGGCGGCCTTCGCGGCCTTTGTTCTGGTGCTGACCGGCTGTATCAGCCAGTCCGATGCCTATAAATCCATCGATCTATCCACTCTATTTATCGTGGCCGGCATGAGCGCTGTCTCCACAGGCATGAGCAAAAGCGGTGCCGGCGCCCTGATCGCCGATACAGCGGTAAACCTGCTGGGCGAACATCCCAACAAGTTGCTGGTGCTGTTTATCATTCTGGTTCTGGTAACTCTGCTGACCAATGCCATGATGAACACCTCCTGTGCCATGCTGGTCACCCCGTTGTTCATTCCCATCGTGCAGGCATTTGGCATGAACACCCCCGCCGTGGCCATCGCCATCTGTGTGGCAGCATCCGCTCCGTTCCTGACCCCGGTGGGCAGCGGCACCAACACCCTGATCGTCCGTCCGGGCAACCTGAAGTTCATGGACTTCTTCCGCCCCGGCCTGGGGCTGACGGTGGTCATTCTCATCGTATCCATGATCTTCATTCCCATTTTCTGGCCTCTGTAAGCGACTTTTGAAGGAGGCAAATTTATGAGAGCAATTGTCGTTGACAAAGATTACGGCAGCGTCACACCCCAAGAACTGGACCGTGTGGCGGCAGCCTATCAGGCGGCCGGGATCCAGATGGAGCTGCTGGAGTACCAGGTGGAAGCGACTCGTCAGAAGGAGCCCACAGAAGAGGAGATCATCGCGGGCTGCCAAGGAGCCCAGGTGCTCCTGGCCACCGGCAACCCGCCCATCACCCACAAGGTGATGGAGACCCTGCCGGAGGTGAAGTTCGTCCAGCGGTTTGGCGCCGGCGTCAACAGCATCGACCTGGCGGCCGCCGCAGAGCTGGGCGTGATCGTTTTGAACCTGCCTGGCTTCTGCGCCAAGGAGCTGGCTGACGTGGCCACCGCCATGATCATGGGGCTGATCCGCAACACCGCCTACTATGACCGGGAGGTGCGCAAGGGCAACTGGCCCAAATGTCAGTACCTGCTGCCCCCTGATGTGCGGGAGTTGACTCTGGGGCTCTACGGCTTCGGCCTGGCAGGCCGCCATCTCCACGATATCTTCCACAATGGGTTCGGCACAAAGGTCATCAGCTGCGATCCGTACATCAGCGATGCCGTCAAAGCTCAGTACCCGGATGTAGAGTTCGTGTCCTTTGAGGAGCTGATCACCCGCAGCGACATCATCTCCATCCATGTCGTGCTGACCCCGGAAACCACCCACGTGTTCAACAAAGAAGTCTTCAAAAAGATGAAGAATACCGCCATGATCATCAACACCAGCCGAGGCCCCGTCATCGACAACGACGATATGGTCTGGGCCCTGCAAAATGGCGAGATCCTGTACGCCGGCCTGGACACCGTGGAGCGGGAGCCTCTGCCGGAAAATGACCCGCTGAAGACGCTGGACAACGTCATCGTCAACCCCCACTGCGGCAGCTATGGCGTGGGCAGCAAGAAGACCCAGATCCAGATGGTCTGCGATCTGGTCCCCCCCGCCGTGACTACAGGTAAAGTAGCCGCCCGCTGCGTGGCGGACCGAGACGTACTGAATAAAGAGACTGGCTTTACATTTATCTGAGATCGGAGGAATGAGATCATGTCTATCGGATGCAAGATCGTAAAGGATTTTCAGCGGCCCGCCCCGGAGCTGGTGACCCGGTTCAAAGATATGCCGGTGGCCAACATCGATGACAACATGGGCCGCATCGCCGCAGTGGACGCGGCCATCGAGCCCATTGGATACAAAGGACAGCTGCTGGGCACGGCCTTCACCGTCCGGGTCCCTCAGGGCGATAACCTGATGTTTCACGCTGCCATGGATTTGGCAAAGCCCGGTGATGTCATCGTCATTGATGCCGGCGGCTTCACAGACCGGGCCATTTTCGGCGAGCTGATGGCCACCTACTGCAAGGCCCGCGGGATCAAGGGCATCGTCTGCGACGGTGCCATCCGGGACCGGGGCGGTCTGGCGGCTATGGAGGACTTCCACGTCTACGCCCGGTCCGCCACCCCCAACGGCCCCTATAAGAACGGCCCCGGCGAGATCAACATCCCCGTGGTGATTGGTGGAAAACTCGTCCGTCCCGGCGACATCGTAGTGGGCGACGACGACGGTGTGTTGTTCATTGATCCCGCCATCGCCGCAGAGCTGGCGGATGCCACCGAGGCGGTTGAGAAGAAAGAAGCCGACATCATGGCCCATATTCTGGGGGACGGCACCTACATCCGTCCCTGGGTAGATGAAAAGCTGAAGGAAATCAGCTGCGAAATCCTGTAAGCACGGTACCGCATTCCAAATTTGCTACCATCGGACACACACGATCCTTTTTTCGTGCAGGGTCCGGCCCCAGGGCCGGACCCTGCGCCCTATTTCGGATAAAAATGGTATGGCCTATCGGAATATATTGTAGAATTTTTATTGGAATAAGCTTTGCGGAGAAGAGGGAGCGAGATGGATTTTTTCTGGGAGATGTTATCCCTGCAGGAGACGCTGTTTCTGCTGATCCTGTTGGGTGTGCTGGTGAAAAAATTGAAGATCATCCGCGAAAACGGGCGGAAAACCCTTTCAGATCTTCTGATTTATGCGATTCTCCCCTGTAATATCGTAGCGTCCTTTATGGGTGGGATCACACTGCCCGATGGCTTTGTGCACAACTGCATTCTGGCTGTCTGTATCTCCATCGGGATTCAGGTACTGTCGATTTACGGAAGCAAGCTGCTGTTCCGCCGGTATCCGGCAAACCAGAAAAGTGTGCTGTCCTATGGCATGATCTGTTCCAATTCCAGCTTTGTAGGGCTGCCGATTGCCCATCTGATGTTCGGGGATCTGGGTGTCATCTATACTTCCGTATTTCAAATTCCCCTTCGCTTTACCATGTGGACAGCGGGTCTTTCCCTATTTACGGATGTCAGTAAAAAAGATGCCTTCCGAAAATTGGTGCGGCATCCCTGCATCATCGCGGTATTTGTGGGCCTGATTTTGATGGTAGCTCCGATCTCACTTCCAAATTTCTTAGAAGAAGCTATTGACATAACCAGCGGCTGCACAGTGCCGCTTTCCATGATCGTGATCGGTACAATTCTCGCGGATGCGCCAATCCGATCTCTATTCTCCAAATCCGTGCTATGGTACACCTGTTTACGGTTGGTGTTCTTTCCCGTGCTGATCTGGCTGGTGCTAAAGCCGTTCCCGCTGGATTCAACGCTGGTCAATGTCTGCATTCTGATAACGGGGATGCCCGCAGGCAGCACTACTTCCATTTTGGCAGACAAATACGGCGGTGATGCCATATTTGCATCGCAGATCATCTTTGCCTCCACGCTCTGCTCGATTCTGACAATCCCCTTGTTGACCTTCCTGATGGGCGTGTGACAGTGTGCATATTCTAGCTTCCCTTTCTCAGCAACGGACAATCCCACAATCGCAGAAGAATAGCCACCCTGAATTAGGACTATTATCAGAAAGTTTCTATTTGGGAAACGCGTATATCGCATACTACCCTGCAAAATTTGAAGGGGGGACACCGCCGTTGTATCCGCAGACATTCTATGGTAAAATGCGGGTATCACTTTTCAGGCAGGAGGTGCGGCCGGTAATCTGCTGTATATCGGACATCCACGGCGAGTTGGA
>ULWX01008549.1_pt1 | contig 10972 bp, 7 predicted proteins | sample 1960851 | NCBI WGS metagenome assembly ULWX01 (sample SAMEA4835826, study PRJEB28245) | human gut metagenome | biome: gut microbiome; material: fecal sample | place: Denmark | collected 2008 | reverse complement strand
AGACTGGAATATCATTAATAATGCCCCTAACTATCCTATGGGTAATAAAGTTATCGGCGGCGAATATCCGCCGGGTTCGCCGTTTAAAATAGTTACCGGCTCTGCGGCGCTGGAGCTTGGCAAGGTAACGCCTGAAGAAAAGATTTTTGACAGCGGCAAGCACTGGCTTGTGCCGATGGGCAACGCCGGCGGCGAGGCACTGGGGTGGATTGACTTTCATGAAGCGCTGCGTAAATCGGATAACGTTTACTTTTATGAAATGGGCAACCGCCTTGGCATAAACAATATTGTGGAATTTGCCAAAAAGTTCGGGCTCGGTTCGCCGACAGGCATAGAGCTTGAAGGAGAACTTTCCGGGCTTTTGCCGACGCCGGAAAACAAAAAGAAAATTTTCCCCGGCGAAAGCTGGATGCTTGGCGATACCTTTAATGCTTCTATCGGGCAGGGCATAGATTTGGCAACGCCGATACAGCTGGCTATGCTGATGAGCTGCGTGGCGGCAGACGGCGTTTACCATCCGCCGTATCTGGTAGAAAGCCTGCTGAATAATGACGGCAGCGTATACCAGATGGCAGAACACGCTCCGGCAAGAAATATCGGCATATCCATGCATACGCTGAGGCTTATCCAGAACGCATTGGAGGGCGTAGCTGAAGAAGGCGGTACGGCGTCGTATTTTGCAAGCCTGCCCAAGCAAATTGCAGCCAAAACAGGCACGGCAGAAAACCCGCACGGGCGCGACCACGGCCTTTTTGTTGCCTACGGACCGGCAGAAAACCCGGAACTTGTTGTAGCCTGCATTGTAGAGCAGGGCGGTTTTGGTACTTCGGCCGCAGGCCCTATTGTATATAAAGTTTTTGAAGAATGGTTCAGGCAGGAGGGTTTTATAACCGGTAACCCTGCCGCTAAATAACGGAGGCAGTAAATGCAGAGATATTTGCGTAACATAGACTGGTGGCTGGTAGGCGCTGTGTGCGCGCTTGTTGGCATCGGGCTGATGCTGATTGCCAGCGCTACGCATTCGTATGCCGTTGCCAGGGGAGAAGCGTGGTTTGTAGAACGCCAGGGCATATTTTTTGGCATTAACGTGCTGCTGGTGATTTTTTGCCTGCGCTTTGATTACCGCCTTTTGCAGCAGATAGCAAAGCCTTTGTATATTTTTAACCTGGTGCTGCTTTTGGCGGTAATGTTTGTGGGGCATTCGGCGTTGGGCGCACAAAGGTGGATTCAGATAGGGCCGGTTACAATACAGCCTTCGGAATTTGCCAAGGCGATAATTATCATCTGTCTGGCGGCGTTTTTGGCAAAAAGGGCAGAGCTTTATACTGATTTTACCGATTATCTGCCTGCCGTTGCCTATGTGTTTGTGCCGTTTGTGCTGGTAATGCGCCAGCCGGATTTAGGTACTTCGCTGGTTTTTGCCGTTATAACACTGGGCATGCTTATTATAAGCGGCTTTAAAATGCGCTGGCTGGCAATGTTAAGCGGTGCCTTCGTGGTGCTTTTGCCTGCCTTCTGGATGATTTTAAAGGAATATCAGAAAAACCGTATCCGTGTGTTTTTAGACCCGGAGCTTGACCCCTTCGGTGCAGGCTACCATGTAATACAATCCAAAATCGCCATTGGCAGCGGGCTGTTAACCGGCAAAGGATGGTTTTCGGGCACGCAGAGCCAGCTGAACTTTTTGCCGGAAAACCATACGGACTTTGTATTTGCCGTTGCCGGTGAAGAATTCGGGTTTATCGGCGTGTGCGTAATATTATTTTTATACGGTATTATTATCTGGCGCGGGCTTACCATTGCCCTTAATGCCGAAGATGACTTCGGAACATTGCTGGCAGTGGGTATAACCTTTATGTTTACTTTCCATATGTTTGTAAACATTGGCATGACGGCCGGCATAATGCCTGTAACCGGCATACCGCTGCCGTTTTTAAGCTACGGCGTAAGCTCGCTTACAACCAATATGTTTTTGGTGGGGCTTTTGCTTAATATACGCCTGCGCAAGCAGCAGCTGCAATTTTGAGGAGGAAGAACGTGAACAAAGAACTGACGATAGATATTTTAAGCAGTGTTGCCAAACCTGCACGTTATACCGGCGATGAGTTCGGCAGCATTGTAAAAACTCCGGAAGAAACCGAAGTAAGCATTGCACTGGCGTTCCCGGATGTGTACGAAATTGGCATGAGCTATTTGGGCTTTAAAATTTTGTACCATATTGTAAATAAAGAACGCGGGCTGGCGGCAGAACGTGTATGCGCGCCGTGGACCGATATGGAAGCGAAAATGCGCGAACACGGCATACCTTTGCGCAGCCTTGAAACCAATAAAGTGCTGAAGGATTTTGACTTTGTTGGTTTTACCCTGCAGTATGAACTTTCGTACAGCAATATTTTAAACATGCTCGATTTGGGGCAGGTGCCTGTTTTAGCGGCAGAACGCGGCGAAGCCGACCCGTTTGTTGTTGTTGGCGGGCCTTGCGTATATAACCCGGAGCCTTTGGCGGATGTTTTTGACATGGCTGTTATCGGCGAAGGTGAAGAAGTTTTGGTAGAACTTTTAAACGCTTACCGCGAATGGAAGAAACAAGGCCGCTCTGGCGGACGCAGAGGCTTTTTAGAGCGTGCCGTAAAGATTAAAGGCATTTATGTACCAGGCTTTTATAAAACCGAATACAACGAAGATAACACCGTAAAAGCAGTGGTGCCTACTTATGAAGGTGCGCCTGCTGTTATTGAAAAACGCGTTATAAAAGATTTGAACGATGTTGATTTCCCAACAGCGCCGGTAGTGCCTTTTGGCGAAATTGTACACGACCGCATTATGCTTGAAGTATTCCGCGGCTGTACACGCGGCTGCCGTTTTTGCCATGCCGGTATGGTATACCGCCCTGTGCGTGAACGCCATCCGGAAGTTTTAAAGGCTTTGGCGCGCAAACTGGTGGATAATACCGGTTATAACGAAATTTCGCTGGTATCGTTAAGCACGGCTGATTATACCTGCCTTGCGCCGATGATTCACGACATGATTGCCGAATTTAAAGACGAACGCGTAAGTGTTTCGCTGCCGTCGCTGCGTATCGACAGCTTCTCGGTAGACCTGGCAAAAGAAGTGCAGGCAGTGCGCAAAAGCGGCCTTACCTTTGCACCGGAAGCAGGCAGCCAGCGTATGCGCGACGTTATTAATAAAGGCGTAACCGAAGAAGATTTGATGAACGCCGTCAGCGCGGCATTTAAATCGGGCTGGAGCAGCGTAAAACTGTATTTTATGATTGGCCTGCCCGGTGAAACCGATGAGGACGTACTTGCTATTGCCGATCTGGCAAAAAAAGTGCAGTATAAATACCGCGAAATTACAGGCAAAGGCGGCTGCAAGGTTACCGTAAGCGCCAGCAGCTTTGTGCCAAAACCGTACACACCGTTTCAGTGGAGCGCACAGAACAGCATGGACGAACTGCGCCGCAAACAGTATTTGTTAAAAGACGCCTTAAAGGTAAAAAATATTACTTTCCAGTATCACGACCCGGAAACCAGCATTATGGAAGCCGTTTTTGCGCGCGGCGACAGACGCCTTGGCAAAGCGTTATATCTTGCATGGCAGCGCGGAGCCAAATTTGACGGCTGGAGCGAACAGTTTGATTATGAACGCTGGCTGCAGGCCTTGCAGGACTGCGGGCTTGATAAAGAATTTTATATTGCCCGCGAGCGCGGCGAAAACGAAGTATTTCCGTGGGAACATATTCAGCCTGCGGTATCGCGCGCCTTTTTGCGCAATGAATATAAAAAAGCACAGCGCGGCGAACTGACGCACGACTGCCGCCGCGGCAGCTGCACCGGCTGCGGTGTTTGCCAAAAACTTGGCGTACAAGTTAAAGTGGAAGGTTAATAAAATGAAACTGAGATTAAAAATAACCAAAGATAAAAGCATAAGGTTTATATCCCATCTTGAATACGTGCGTACTATCGAACGCGCTATCCGCAGAGCAAAACTGCCTGCCGCATATAGCGAAGGCTTTAATCCGCATTTAAAATTTTCGCTGGCATCGGCACTGGGCGTTGGCGTGGTTAGTTATGCAGAATTTTGCGAAATTGAACTGGCCGAACCTATGACGGCAGAAGAAGCCGCAGAAAAAATGCAAAAAGCACTGCCGCGCGGCATCCGCATTTTGGCGGCAGATGTAACGGCAACCAATGCTCCCGCGCTTATGGCGGAAGCAGGCGGCGCAGATTACCGTGTAACCCTGCCGTATGACAAGCCGGTTGACGAAGCTGTGGCGGCGTTTAACGAAGCTGAAAGCATAATTTATGCCAAAGCAGCGCCTAAAGCCAAAACAAAAGTAAAAGAAATTGACGTTAAGTTTTTTATACCGCATATTACAGCTCAAAACAGCGGCGGAGAACTGGTGCTTACTTTTGGCTGCCGCATAACTCCAAACGGCAGCATGAAAGCTGTTGATTTAATAAATACCTTAAACCAGCAGTATAATTTAAACTTGCCTGCCGAAAAAGCCGATATAGAACGCCTTGATTTATATAAGTACAATGCTTTTGGCAACAAACTGCCAATGCTCGGCAAAGACATGGTTGTGCTTGGAAGGGCATAACGGCAATATAAAAAAGCCCGGCTGCAAGCCGGGTTATTTTTTTGCGGATTTTTAAATATTTATTGCTTATTACAATATGTAAAAGTTATAATAATTATAGCAGTAATAATTGTTTTGTTAACAAAAAGTGCAAAGCATAAAATTTTTTAACAAGAAACGGAGGCAGTGAAATGGATAAATCAGTTTTGTGGAAAATTTCGTACGGCATGTATGCGCTTACGGTAATGGACGGCGAAAGGCCAACAGGCTGCATTATAAACACCGCAGTGCAGGTAACAAGCGATAACCCAACCATTGCTATCAGCGTTAATAAAAATAACTATACCTTTACCGCGCTCGAAAAATCCGGAAAATTTGCCTTAACAATTCTTTCGGAAGCCACACCGCAGAATGTTATTGCAAGATTAGGCTTCTGCTCTGGCTGTGATACAGATAAATTTGAAGCGTGCGGTTTTAGCTGGGAAATGAAAAACGGCCTGCCTGTTATAACGGATAAAACCAGCGGTTACATTACTGCCGAAGTGTTTGGCAAATATGAAATGGAAACCCATTTTGTAATTTTGGCGCGCGTTGTTGATGCCGAAGTGCTGGGCGATTATACACCTATGACCTATAAATATTACCATGATGTAATTAAAGGCAAAGCACCTAAAAACGCGCCTACCTACCAGGAAGAAACTGTGGAAACCGCAGGCGAAAAATGGGTATGTACCATTTGCGGCTACGTGTACGAAGGAGATTTAACCAAAGAGCCGGACGACTTTACTTGCCCCATCTGCCGCCAGCCCAAAAGCAGGTTTAAAAAGGTAGAGTAGGGAAGGATAAAATTAATTTAACAACATCTTAAAATATATAACCCCTGCAAAGTGGATTAACCATAATGCAGGGGTTGTTTTTATGTAATGTTAACGTTTAATTTTATAATAATTAAGAATTTCATGTACTTTTTTATTATTACAATAAAAATCATTATCATCAAATTTATTTAATGCGATTATTGATTTAGCTATTTCTAATTCACTTGATGATAATTGATTAAATTTATCCCACCATTCATTAGCTAAATCACAATCCTCAGGAGAATGTTTAGTGTATCTGTCAGCTAGTTTTTCGCGTAAATTTTTATCATATTTTCTGCGATAAATGATAAAGGTTTCTGGCATCCAAAGAATCTTATGAAATTCTTCGATATTTTTTCCAAAGGCTTCTTCAAAGAAATCGTGACCTTTACCAATTTTTCCTTTTGTAGAATTAAGTACTGCTTGAATTGCGCGTATAAATTTTCTGTTCCAGTGTTTTCCAATAAAATCTCTATTTTTAAAATAATCCTTATCATTTATTGGATGATATTTCATTGGAAAAGAGTAAATATTTGCGCCCAATTCTTCACATAATTCTACGTTCATTTTTAAGCGATAATATAATTCTTCTGGTTTATCTTCAAAATTATAAAGTAAATAGTTAGATAAATTAGTTATACCATTTTTTACAGCCGTTCTAACTGACGATTCATAAATTTTTTTTAATTCCCAATGATCAAAAGCTATTCTTAAAGGATATATATTTGTCTGGGATAATTTTTTCATATTCTCGTCATTAATTAATCTTGAGTCAATGCCTTGATTAAAGTCAACAATTCGTTTTCGTTGTGTAGGTTTAAATAATTTATCATAAATTGGCTTAATATACTCGTCTAATTCCAATATTGCTTCTTTTGTAGCAGTATAATGATATAGACAGTTTTTATTTTCAAGCATTATATATAATTTCGATTTTTCGTTTGTATCCTTTATTTTATTTATAATTTTTTTATAAATTTTTATAGCTTTTTTTATATATGCTCTATCGTTATACGAATCGCGTAAATTTTTTATAGTTATATCGTATTCATTTGGAGGCGTATACTTTGAGTTTTTCCCAAAACCACATTCACAAATTTCATCAATTATTTTATTATAACAATTTGAGGCTAAAACATTATTATCAAGTAATAATAAATCTTTTTGTTCACCAAAACGCTCTTTTGCTATTTGTATTTGGTTTTTTAAACTTATATAGTCGCAATAGTTTGGTTCTAATGTAGGAACGGCACAGAATTTACATTTGTTTATGCAACCACGGGTCATATAAGCAAAATATGCATTATTAGCTGGATAAACATATTCAATTTCTTCTAAAATTGAATAGTCTAATGGTAATTCATCAATAATTAAATTATTATCCTTGTCAATGTCACCATGTTTATTTAATAATCCTATTATTGGATGTATACCAGTAGCTTCATAAACTTCATTAGGCAATAATGTAGACATAATTCCGCCTACAAAAACTTTTTCTTTGGATTTGCATAAATTTTTAGCAAAATTAATAGTATTTATGGTGATATCCCAATAAAAAGTAAATAATGTGGTTATGCAAACTATATCAAAGCGAGGATTAGAAAAATATTCTTTACGTGTATATTTAAGTCTGTATTCTTTTATTACTTCTAAAAGCTTTTCATTTTGTAATATATCAGTATCTTCAAATACTTCAAATTTACCACTTTTAATAAATTTAAAAAATACAGGATAATATTTGTTCCAAAGCTTTTCTGAAAAACAAATATTTAAATTTTTAATTAAATCTTCACAAATTAATTCAACAGCAAAATCTTGCATATTACCCTTATAAAATCGTACATCATCACCTCTATTTCTAAAATAAGTAGCTAATTTCATTAGACTCATAGGGGGATATTTATTTTTGTAATTTGGTTCAATTAATAATACTTTGCGGCTCATTGTTATTTAATTTCTTCCTTTATTTTATTAATAATTTTTTCTGCTACATCAGATGGTGCATTATCAGTTATTATAGTTAATATTTTGCTAACTAATTTACGTTCATTTCTAGACAAAGATGACATTTTGCTGGTAATAAAATTATCTTTTTTATAAACAATTTCATTAGGTAATTGTTGTTGTACTAAAATTTCTTTATTTTCATTTGTATTTTTATATTTGTTTTCTAAATTTTTCATTACTCTTGAAATAGGTAATAAAGTTTTTGTTTCTTTGAATTTATTTAGTTGTCTAGTAGCTTCATCTGCATCTTTTTTTGCTTTTTCAATTTCGTATTGTAGTTTGTTTTTCTCTTCTTCATTTATGAAACTTCCTTCTAATGATTTTTGCTTAAACTCATTACACTTAGATAAGTAATTATCTTGGTGCTTTAGTGCGTTTTTTATGCGATTAGCATCATAGTATAATTTGTGTAGTTCATCGTAAAAATAAATTCTTAATGAATTTTCAAATTTTATTCTTTTTTCATTTTCATTAAAATAATCACGTTGAGAATTAGGAATAAGCGCTTTATCAACAGCAAAAACCTCGCCTATAAAGTAATAATTTCCTCTTGATTCTTTAAAAAGATGTTGTAACGCGTTATCATTTCCTAATTGAATATTAGAACTTCTAAGGCGCAAACCGCGCATTTTATTTATTTTAGGTATTTGTTTTTCAAAACAAGAAATTCCAATCCATAACCAAGCAAGAAGATTGTTATTTGAATCATAAATATTTTTAAATTCTAAATCTGTTATTTCATCATAAATTTTGGGTTTTGTATTATTGCCATTAGTGACAGAATCTTTTAATCTATCAGTATATTTTTTGAAAATTTGATCGCCGTTGATTAAAATTTTATATTCGTCTATTTTGTAATTAATTGATTTTGCATAATCATAAATTTTTTTACGAAAAGAAAAAGTATTTCTATATGGTACTGGGGCAACAAAAGATAAGTAATCTGTTACTTTTGTTTTATCAAGTAAATCTGTATTTTCTTTATTGATATCAAACATTTCAACTTCAAAATAATGAGCATCGGCAGCTTCATTTTCCGTGCTAAAAGACACTATAGTATTCCAAATATCATCAAGTGTATATCTTTTAGAATCTAAAAGCATTTGACGCATTTTTTGTGCATTACAGGTCATAATGGACTTTTTGTTTTCGCCTTTATAACTGGTTGTAAATTTTAAAGTTTTGCAATAAGCTAAGCCACATAAACGACCGATACCTCTGAATCCTTTATTTTCTCCAATTTGTTTATTGCTGTTTGCTATATCACCTAAATTTTCAATAAATAAACTTGATTTAACACCTGTAGCATTATCTTTTACACTAATATACCGATTATTGTAGTCGAGAAAAATATCAACAGTTCCTTCATCTTCTTTTAATAAACCGGTTTTTAATGCTATATCAATTTGGTCGCAAGCATTTTGTATATATTCGCGATATATTACTTTAGAATCAGAATACATACCTGTTGTAAGATTATCTAAAATATTTTTACCAACTACTGTCATAATATCACCTTATTTGAATTGTTTATATATTGGTTTAGGAAATTTAATACTTAATAAAGATCTAAAAATAGGGTTTTGAATAATATACTCACCTTGTTTAAGTCTTGTTAACATTGTTTTATAGACAGATGGTATACTTTTGTAATCAGTTTTTGTTACTTCAATTGAATTAGTACGACCGTAAGCATGAGTGGAACAGTTTCCTGTTACACGGTCATGTATAGAACTTCTAAATTGTTCTGCTGCAAATAATACTACGCCTAAAGAGCGTCCACGTTCTGCAACATCTAATACTTGACGCAAAATTGGTGAATTTTTAGGAGATTCTTTAGATGCATATTTATTTAATTCATCTATAAAAATAATTATACGAGATGGTGGGGTAACATTTTCTTCTCCAGCATATCTGCCTAATTGCAAATCATAAATTGTACGAATGGCATCACCAAAAACAAAAGATTGTTTATCTTCAGATAATTTAGCAATATCAATAACATGCACTTCATTCTTTTTTATATATTTTAAAGAGTCTGCTATACGAGTTTCGTTATTAGCTATATCTATGGTTCTTGCAAACATTCGATTGTCATTTATGCTTTTATTTATGATTCGATAAAATTTTCTCCAACTTACAACCGGTATTTCTTTGTCTTTACTGGTATTTGTAGTAGAGCACTTTTCTTTAACAGCGTCAAGAAATTCCTGCCAATTACTAATTTGTCCAAATTTGCCTTGTCCAGAAATAATATAATTAATAATGGCTTCCATTGTTTGTGTTGAATCGTCAATGTTTGAAAACATCAAATCTAAGTTTTCTTTATCATATTCATACACATATTTATACTTTTTAGCTTTTTTTGTTTTTAAATTATTTTCAACATCTTCTACGCTCATATACGTATTCCAATGTTTTGTGTTTGGTATAGAATATGGATAATAATAATGCACATTTTTAAATGGTTCTGGGGTTAAACCTAGTTCTTGATATTTTTTAAGTGTTTCATTTTTTGTTTTGGTTGGATCTTTTTCGTCTGAAAAATCATTGATTTGATCAATTGCAAGAAGATCTCTACCTTTTACATTGAATAGTACGAAAGCTACACTATCTTCATCAATATCATTTGATGTAACTTTGTTTAAATAACTATCTTGAATGGATTTTAATAAAAACATAGCATAAGATGTTTTTGAAGCTAATCCTGATATACCAGAAATGTTTAAATGAGCACCTTCTGGACCGATAATAAATTTTGAATTAAGGTTTACTGGTAACGTGACTTTGTTACTTTGTTTTGTTCCTTCGTACATTTCTAAATAACCACATACAATAGGATTGCGTATATTGTCTAATCCAAGAGCGTAATTAATTTCTTCGGCAGAGGCAAGCATAACCTTTGCATTACTTTGTAGAGGAATATAAATATTAGCTGTGTTGCAGATAACTTTTGCTTTCACATAATTCATACCAATACGCAAAGTATTTTCTTCAGTTTCTACATCACCAAAATCGCTAGATATGTAATTTGTTAAAAAACTGGTTGCATCTGTAATATGTGATATATCTTCGATTATTCCGTATGAAAAAGAATTGTTAACATGCTCTACTTTTACTATGTCGAACGGATTTAATATTAAATTTGGATTAGTCCAAAAATTGAAGTAATCAATTGTTGTAGGATATTTTTCTGTTGCTACAATGCGACCGATCAATTCATTTGTCATTTTAGTATCCTCCTTAGAAAAGTTGTAAAAACAATTCGTTACTTATGTATTTACTTTTAACGTAAGATTCTGTTAAAAAAACAGGGTATAAATGATTTGCCCAGCGTTTATCAGTACCATAGCAAGTAGGTGTTCTTTCATTAATTATATTTGCGGAAAGAAAATCTATGATGTCAGTATCGATTCCAGGTTCAATTTCTTCATCCATCATGATTTTTTCTATTTTTACAACTCCGTCGAAAGGTGTTTTTGTTAGTTTCTTATCTCTTAGTCTAAGATACCATACACCGAAC
>ULWX01030403.1_pt1 | contig 10983 bp, 9 predicted proteins | sample 1960851 | NCBI WGS metagenome assembly ULWX01 (sample SAMEA4835826, study PRJEB28245) | human gut metagenome | biome: gut microbiome; material: fecal sample | place: Denmark | collected 2008 | reverse complement strand
GCCGAACTCCGGCTAGATCACTGAAAAACGCAAAATCTCAGGGCTCTTTAACAATTTCTCAATGATGGTGAACGCAAATATTTAACGCTTGAGTCTGTAAGACGGTTAAGGCTTCGAATGCCTTAACCGTCCTACTTACAGCGTATTCATCTTTAGGAGTCAAGAACTTTCGCGACATATGGCTGTAACCTCGCTTCGTTCCGTTACAGCCTATTTCACGGTTTCTTGACTCATTCAAGAGCCTAAGTTAAAAGCAAAGCTGCGTTTTTTGTTTTTCATCAACGCAGTTAGACGAAATGCATAAATCGGTGCAGCCAACCGTATTCAAAAACTTGTCGTCAATAAATTCTCTTTTGATTGTTTCTAAAGAGCGAACCGGCACTGGAGGAAATGAATAGGTAGGGGTCGCTAAGGTGGGTCTAGGAGTAACGAAGTGAGGAACTCCTGAGGTACAACCTCTGCGGCGTCAATCCTCGCGGATGCGACCATATATGCTTTTTCGACGAGCAATCGAAAGATATTAAAAGGAGCTCCTCATGGACAATCATACACAATACTCAGGTTTTGCGGGCGTGGATCTTGCCAAAAAAGTCATGTAGATTCACTTAGTCACCGAAGAAGGAGAAATCACCGACAAATCGGTCAAAAGAGCAGACTTTCTCGATTTCTTCAGAAACCGTGGAAAATGCTTGATCGGGATGGGAGCCTGCGGTTCTTCATAGGACTGGGCTAGAAGGCTTGAGGCCATGGGACATGAAGTGCATTTGATGTCGCCGAAGGCCGTCAAACCATTTGTCTCAGGTCAAAAAAATGACCACAACGATGCAATCGGAATTTATAAGGCAACTTTCAACGGAGTAAGGCGTGTCCCGGTGAAGTCTACAGAGATCCGCGACTTGCAAACGCTCAGAAGAATCCGCTCTCAAGTAACGAAGGATAAGGTCAAGGAAATCAATCACGTTCGAGGTCTTTTGGCCGAATTTGGCATTGTGATGGGAAAGTCTCTGAATGCGTTCAACAAAGATGTTTCCTCTGCCTTAGAAATCTTGAAAGAAAGAGGAGATGTTTCTCCCTTAGTTGCAGATGAGCTCCGGACAACAGTTGAATCTATTAAGACAAAAATAGAAAGGCAAAAGAAATTAGACCGAGAAATCGAACAATTAGCTCGAGGCTGCAAAAATTATGAGAATTTTCTCAAAACTCCCGGTGTTGGTCCATTCACTGCAGCAATGCTCTGTGTGTTGCTTTGTGACCCGAGCATTTTTGCAAACGGCCGCCAATTTGCTGCCTACATCGGACTGGCGCCAAGAAGCCGAGGCTCAGGCGGCAAAAATTATGTCACCGGCATACCGTCGAAATTTAATTGCGACAGCGAATCCAGGACAGTATTTGTTGAGTGTGCTCAGGCGATAGCTCGTTATAAAATCCTGAGATAATACAAATATAACAATCAACCGAGGACTTCAAAAATAGACTATGCGTAATAGATAACGAAAAACATGAAAAACCTCAAAACGAATAAAACTGCTCTTCTCTGCTTAACTGCAGTTTCTTTTTTCTCATTACCATTCATCTGCCCCGTATACGCTTTCGACAACCCCATCGACACCTCGCATAAGACCTATTTCAATTCTCGAAGAGAAAATCCTTGGGATAAGAATTCTGATGTTTCCTGGTGGGCCCAGCCAATCCTCGATCAGGGAAGCACCATGTTTTGCTGGAGCTTTTCAGGTGCATCCGCAGCCGCTGACCAACTTAACAGATCTCTTAGAGACGCAGGAAAATTAACCCAGTCCTCAATGGTCCGTTTCGATCCTTTTTACAATGGATGGTTAAAAACATTCCCTAATCTGGACACCGCTTGGGAATCAAAGATTTTCACAAAACCGGATGTCGTTTTTGACAATCCTTTTGAAACTGCTATCAATCAATTAGGCAGTGAGCTTCCCTTTTTTGTAAGTACGCTTCAATGGGGCCTAAAAAAAATGGAGGGCGTCGATTTCAAATTTGCGCCTGTCGAAACTTCAGATAGTTTTACGACTCTAAAAGAAAGCTTTTATATCATTTCAGGCTTTTTAAACCGCGACAAAGAAACTCAAAAACTTGTAAAAGACAGTCTGGAAAGGTACGGCTCCTTGACTGCCTCACTTCATGTTCCGCAGGACCTAGACTCGCTTTTTAAAATCAGTGATGATGGTTTGATTCTCAATTCAGATGAAAATCTTCCTGTGAATCATCAGATCCTCTTAGTCGGTTGGGATGATGACTTCGAATTCGCTGGAACATCTAAAAAAGGTGCATGGCTCATCCAAAACAGTTGGGGCACGGATTATTCATGCTATTTTTGTCAAAAAGATCAGGGCTACCTATACGTCCCATACGACGATCCGACTCTCTCCGATTTAGGACTCGCTCTACCGGAAACCGATCGGTTTAAATACACTACTCTCGAAACTGCTTCCGGAGGAGCCTTTTCCGATTACTTAACCTTTAATACTCACTTTAGTTTCGTCAACCGACATCGTTCAAGCAGCAATCAATTTCTAAGATCAGTGACTTTTTTCAACCCCGTTGAAGACACTCGATTCAGTATCAGGATTTACAACAGTAATTCTGAGTTAATCGGTGAACAAACCGGCAGATTCGGTCAAGGCGGTTTAGAAAAAGGAATCGGGATGAGGACGATAGAATTAGATCGGCTCGTTCTTCTGCCAAAAGACCAGTCCTATTATGTTGAGGTCAGCTATTTTCTAGAGGATGGTCAAGAAGGAGTGGTCATTACTTCTCAGGTGGATCAGTTCACAGGGTTACTGCCCAGTATGGATTCATGGATCTTGAAAGCGGATATGGGTTATATATCCGAAGAAGGCTCTGCCGTTGAATTATTCACCCGAGGCAAAAACACCATCGAAGCTTTAGGACAGGAGTTTTCCCTTTCTTGGATGGACACCGGACCAAACAGCGATCTTATTATTAATCTCGGATCCGCTAATGAAGCATACAAAGGCGACCTTTTAAACGAATCCAGAACGACGCTATCTAATCTCACATTGGTTTTAAATGAAGGCCTTCTAAATAATTTCGGCGGAACAATCGTAGGAGAAGGTGTCTTCACAAAAAGAGGCCTCGGTATTTTGAACTTTTCCGGTTCAAATTACTCTACGGGAACCACTAGAGTTGAAGAAGGAGTTTTATTTGCAAATGGATATTTTGCATCGGATGTCTCGGTTCTGGCAGCCGGTCGATTGGGCGGCTCAGGAAGGATTAATGGATCGCTAAATAATGGAGGGATCGTCTCTCCGGGAAATAGTATAGGAACATTGACCGTTAATCGTTATGCCCAATCAAAAGATGGTGTGCTTGAGCTTGAGTTCTCTTCTAATTCTTCAGATCATCTCGTTGTCTTGCAAGACGCATCGTTGAAAGGAGAAATAACCTATATTGCTCGCGGATTTCTTCCCACCGGGACTCATACCTTATCGGCTAATCATCTCCCTTCTTTCATAAGTGCGAAAGAGTTAACTGTCGACCCAGATATCCGGATTTCATCTTCTTCCCTACTCGACCACTCCTTAACCGTCAATGTTTCGACTGACGGAATGGGAACGTTTAATGTTTATCGTTCATCGAACGCTTACTCTAAATTCGCACTTAGTCGCGGCGCCAAGAACAGCGCCTTAATATTAGACAAATTAGCTAACGGTCGGTTAGACAAAGACGGAGAAGATTTTTTAGGCCTCATCGATGAGATGCAATCAGCAAAAAGAATTGGTTCTGCTTTAGAAATTTTTAATGCAGACCCTTATTGTGAAGCTTTGGCTGTCTCTGCGTTTCGAGGCCGTCAACTGTCGAATTTATTGTTTTCTCTTACAGAAAACAAACCTAAAAAACAAACCGAAGAGGGTAATACTCTCTTTAACCTCATGGGAGCAGTTTTTGGAGGAAATGCCCGCTTCGGAGGAAAAAATGGATATCGTCCTTCCAAAGATCGTTTAGGCGGTTTTTATTTCGATGTTTCTCACACTTCTCCTAATGAAACCAGCGGCATATCTATCGGGCTATACCAAGCTAAAACTACCTCTTCAGGTCAGCAGCCTTGGAGTGGAAAAACTACAGGAGCTTTTGTTTCCGCTCGAAGTCTGTGGACTTTTGACAGCAAAGAAAGCAAAGCTTTAGAACAGAAAGGGACTTTTGCGCTTATCTCCGGGCGTCTTGGTTACGAACATTCCAATGTCAAACGACCCACATCGTTTGAAGGTTTGTACAGCCCGCATACCGGAAAATTCGATATTACTTCTTGCGCTTTAAGAGGCGCCATAGGATACAAGATGCCTTTGGGTAATGCAGTTTTTACTCCCACCTCTTATTTAGAAAATGCGCTGGGAGTCCGTACTTCCTTTAAAGAGTCCGGCCTCTATCCTCTAGGCTTTAGACACACCCTAATTCACTCTCTTTACAGTGGTCTCGGCGTACGGTTTGAGGCCACCCGTACCTTCCATAACAGTGATTCTTTCCGCTTCGGCGTAGAAGGTTTTTGGGAGCATAGCCTTTTCGACCGACAAAAAGCCAAACTTAGGCTTTTCGGAGGTGAAAGTAACTTACATTACTGTGGTTATTCAAGTAAGGATCTACTCAGATTCAGACTCAATGCCGAGGTGTTGACACATAAGAATCTATCTCTAAATGTCTCCGGAGAAGGTGCCAAATCACCTGATGTGAAAGATTTTTCTCTAAATTTTCAACTTTCTCGATCCTTTTGAATTCTTTTAAATCCAATTTTCGACCTCATTGAAAATTAAGCACTTTCGATGTATCCCTAATACAACTTCATGTTCATTACTCAAGGGGGTTGCTGCAACACTCCATTTTCTGAGTTTTGTTTCAACCCCTCTTCTATTTCTAACCCTTAACTGAACAACCAAATAAAGTAATTATTCTTAAAAAAATGACAGCAACGACACTGAGTCCGCAAACGTTGGAGGGTCATTTTATGCTGTCGCCTAACAATCTCCGGACAAAGACATAAACAATATTTTTATCCTCTTTAGGCTTAGCGGTTAAGAAGGTCCAAAAATACTCTTTTTATATCTAAGAGGAGCTTGGCTCTCCTTCAAATCAATAGAGTTAACTCCGGTAACGGACCTTCCTTTACGTCTACTGATACTTCTTACAAGAAGAAAAAGGATGAGGCAGAAATTGATTAGCCGCTTTGCAATATACCCTGCGGTTTATTCACATGCATCTTTAAAGATGTAGAACATTATTGAGCCTTTATTTGGATAAGCGGTCCTTCTTTTATGAGATGCGGATACAACCTTACCTGAAAGAAACTCTCCGCTGTACAAGTGCAATTCCGTAAAATATGAAGACTTAGCGGAACAATTAAGTTTTCCTTGGTATAAAACACTTTTTACCGCCATTTTTCCTCTGCTGATAAAAGCGCCTTTCTTTGGTAAAGAAACTATCTCAAAAGTGTGAAAAATAAGCCCCCCTACTCTGTAGCAAAGGAGTCTTATCCTCGGATGTTTATCCCCCGCTTTTACGCATTTCCATTCCGGATGTCCTTCCAATCTAAAGACTCCGTTTGTATGGTCAGAAGACTTTGATAGAGCCCAGCCGTAATAATAGGATTGCTCCGCAGCGGAAACAACAGAGCAAGTTAAGAGACCGCTAAGTAGGATTGCAGATAGTCTTAGAAGCATTTTTTCTCTTTGTGTATTCCAATATAGGGTGAATTGGTCGCAATTAAGAATTGCGGTTGTTTTTTTGGTAAGAGCGTTTGAGATGAAGTTTGTTCCTTCTGAAGACAACATGAAGTATTCATAAGCTCTTCTGTGTTTTAATTCGAAAGTAGCAATTTACTGCCCCCTCCTTTTCTTTCAAACAGTGCTGACGTCAAAGCTGCGGCATAGAAAACTTTCTTGTTTTGATCAGACTTTTTTGTTTCTTGGTATTTAGCTGTGGAAGAGACAACGATTATGTTGTTCTTGTTTTCCGCATCAAAAGAAAAAAATAATGACGAGCCGGTGGGTTGATCTTTAAAGTGCGGATGGTATATTTTTGTTCCGTTACACTGGTTCTTGACACTTCGTTTTGCTCCAGATTCAAACTCCCTCCCTGCGCTTTCTTGCAAACTTTTCCCAAGGACGTGAGGTAGGTCTTTTCTGCCATTAATCCTCCGGAGCTGCGAAATTTTAGCCACTTCAGCAAATGGCAGCGGAGATGACAAGCAGCTACGGTTTTCTTTAATTTTTTCCGCTGAAGTGTCTCCCTTGGGAGAAAGGAGAGGAGTATCAAGAACAATCCCAAAATACACAGATCTACAGAACACTAGGAATCGATGGATTTTTAAACAAAAAACTTCACCTAAATCTCTGCACCTATCCTTATCCGCGGCTGCCGTTAGGAAAGAAGTACTCAAGCCCGGAACAAAGGCAAAAAAGAAAAACAAACAGTTTTTATTACTCATTTGTGTTGACCGATTAAGGTAGAAACAAATAAGTAATGCGGCTTTTTAATAAAACGAAACAAAACAAGAAGAGCGATGCTGCGCTCAAGGAGTGTTTCGATTGGAATAGTGATAATAAAGAATCTTTTTCTCCGCTGTAGGCCATTGTTTTTCCTTAAGTTGGAATGTCCCCGGGAGTTGATTGTCGTATTAACTTCTATGTTATCAAAGATGTAAACAAAGAGCCTCTTGGCAACGGTGTTTTAATGGAAAATCCTAACCTTTTCACAGCGTTAAAAAATATTTCTGAGTAATTTCCCCTCCTTCTTTTATCTGTTTTTATTTTCGAAAGGAGCAGGGAAAACAACTCTGAAACATCTATGGCCAGAGGCAGTGAAATTGATCCTAATGATGGACCAACACTACTCATGATTGAATCAAGACGAGTGTGTCCGATTTTCGTAGTGGCCTATGCTAAAAGACAATACTGGCTGCCTGTTTGTCTAAGAATCTGGTCAACACTTCTGATTTTTGTTTTTTAAACAAATCAATTAGTTACTTATTGTTTTTACTGGAGTAAAGGGGCAGATCAAATACAGATACAAAAACCACGATTCTAAAGCTTACCCCTCCACGCGCAAACACCCAGAGAAATCCTTACCGAATGTATTCCCACCTAACTTTCAACATTTACACCATTCGCAAAGAGATCCCCCGAAGCAAAAACAGTTAACGTATCTCTTCCTCCGTTGCCGCAAGAGCTCTTTAAGCCAAAGCGTTACAATCTTTGTATGGACTGAATAAAAAATTAGGCTTAGAACTTTTCAGCTCCAAGCCCCGACCTTCTCAACAAAACCCGAGGAAATTGCTAAGAATCTTTTTGGTCTAATTACTACAATCACTACAACCTTTATCGGCTTCCTTTCGGTTCTTTTCCCGATTCCATTTCAGCCTTGTCCTCTCTCTTGGTTCCTTTCTTTTCTGACTCTCCTCCCACCTTTTGAGCTACGCTCTCTTCCGCACTCATCACCCTTATTACCACCCGTTCCTCTGCTATCGGCTTGGCAAATCGCGCTTCCGTTGATGACCAAGCTTCCGGCTGAATCGTCATCATCAGAAGCACCGCCGCCCACTGCTGCTTCCTGCGCCCTCTCATTTCCTTGCTAGGATTTGTTAACTCTCTAAGTTATTGACTTGTTCGATGCTTTCCGCGGCGAACGTCTCTTCACTTCCGGCATAGGCTCAGCTTCTGCCGCGCCCTCCTGCTGAAACACCACCGATGCGGCCGACACTTCGCTTAAGCGCACCAACAGAACAGGATCATCAAACACAAACACATCCGTATGCGTCGGAGCTGACATCCGGAGCGCGTCTAAAAATCGAGCAAACAGCGGCACCGCTTTGTTATCAGGTGCATTGTTAGCCACCACCAGCGTCTGACCGTTTCTTAAGTTAATTTGTAGTTTTTGCATTCGGGCTCTTCGCGTTGGTTGTTTTGCTTCTGATCATGGATTGGATCGGCGGATGCTTCGGACCTACCAGGCTGTTCATGTACCTTGCCGCTTTGATCTGAGCTGCCGTTTCTCTTAATTTATCTTTCATGCTTTCCTTCGGAGGAAACGGCACATAGCGTTTATCTTCCAGTCTGACAATGTGATATCCCCATTTGCTCTGAAGAGGTTTTCCATAGAGTTCACCCTTCTTCAGCAGCAGAGATACACTGCCTAAATTCGGTATCGCAAAATTATTTACATTCGTAAACGGAAGCTCTCCGCCGTTCTTTGCCGTTGCCTTATCCAGCGACTTCTCTCGGGCGATTTTGCCCATATCTTCGCCCACTCCGATTAAATAGATCAGGTCCTTTGCCTGCTTCTCATCCTTGACCATAATGTGGCGGATTTTCACTTCATTCGTGTTGTAGCGGGACTTTTCCAACCGATACTGCTGTTCGATCTCACTTTCTGTCACCGGATGCTTTGACAAATAGTTCCTCACCAACGCATCCGCGTAAATCTTGGTCCGGCTCTCGGCAAGCTGTCTTTTTACCAGCGGATCGCGCTCAAGCTGCTGCTTCCAAGCCGCCTGACCGATCAGTTTCTCTTTCCTCAAGGTGTCCCGAGCAATTGCTCTGCCTTGCTTTGCGTCCTTAATTCCTCGGCTTTTCAGCAGATTGACAAACTCCTGCTGCTCTTTGTCCGTTATCGTCGGCTCCGTGACGCTTTGGGCCAAAACCGGAAGCGAACACAAAAGCCCGAGGACCGTTATTATCTTTTTCATGGATTACCTTTTCTAAGTGTAGGGATGTTGCTGAGGAGGCACGGCAGAGACTGTCTGCCGTACCTTTCTATCCTCTTTAGGAGTTAGAACTGATAGCCTGCGCTTAACGTACCGCCGACATTGCCGCGGGTGTCAACAGAGGCTGCGCCCTTGAAGACCCACTGACGGTTGTCCGTGGCGTGAGACAGACCTAAAGCGAAACCGCCCTGACCGTGATACGTACCGGCAGAAACACCGACGATGCTCTTACCGGGCATGTAGGCCTGAGGCAGGTTGCCGACAGCCATTGCCATCGCAACACCGGCTCTTAAGTCTTTGTCAACGTCGTTGATTTTGTTTCTCAGGCTGCGGGCCGTGCTGTCAACATACTGTTTGTTGGCGGCATCGCCGGCTGCAATCGGATTGCCGACGTTCTGGATGCGGTTGCCGCCCATATCCACATTGCCCTGCTGTACGCGGATTTCGCCGTAACCGTCCTTAGCGCCGATTGTGATGCCGTTGTCCAAATTGCCGTTGCCCAAGGCTGCCTTGAACTCATCGGTCATCTTGATCTGAACCGTGGCTCCGCCGTCGGCGTTGGCAACGATCGAAGTGGTGACGTACTGGTCGCCGCCCTTGATATCAACCTTCTGATCCTCAAGGTTAACCAGGACAGACTCTCCCTCATCGGCACCGAAGCTGATACCGTCTTTCGTCGTTGCCACACTGAAGGTTTCTCCGCCGGCTCTGGTTCCGTCACCTTCGGCTGCAGGAGTCGTATAAGTCAGACGGCCGCTGTCTTTGCTGTAAGTCAGGGCTGCTCCGTCCGTAAATTGGATTGTCGGCGCCTGGATCGCAGTTGTCGCTACAATTTCATTGGCGGTAAGCTTCCCGGACAGTTCCATATCCTGTGCGGTAATCGTTGTTGCCTGGAGAGTTCCGGTTGTAACGCTGTTGGCTGTCAGGCTGTTCACATTCGCATCCTGAGCCATATCGAGTTTAACCGTGACGTTTCCGTCGTTGTCTCCTTCAACACTTGCCAAAATATTGGAGCTTCCGACAAAGTTAAGCTTACCGCCCATGCCTAAAGAGGCTTCATTATTGCTCGTCGCCGGAGTGTCGCCTCCGACATCGCCGGTACCGTCGCCGATTCCGCCCTCATCATTGGCTGCCTGAATCGGAGATGACGGCTGTTCCGGATTCGGAGTAACCGGATCTTCCGGCTGGGGCGGCTGAGCATTCGGGGTCGTAATAGTCAAAAGGCCGTTTTTCTCAAGGTTTTCTAACTTGGTCACTGTCTCTTGAATCTTGTCCCAACTGTCGCCGCTCATACTGTCAAGAGTATTCTGCAAGCCCGTAACTTTCTCATCCAAGGCACTGAAATTAGTTTGAGTAGCGTAGTTAGCAGAAGCGTCAGCCGATTTCAAATAATCTCCTAAACTATCTTGCGTAGCATATGTATTTTGAGCATCGCTCTTTGCAAGATAAGCCTGCGCTACCTCTGTTTTGTAGCTGTTCAGGTCGTTTTTCAGTGCGTAGCTGTTCAAACTTGTTTTTGCAGCGTATGTACCGTCACCTTCGGCTTTCAACGCCTTTAACTGAGCCACGTTGACTGCATCCGTATCAGCAGACCCTGCGGCTACGCCAGTAATCTGGCGACTGACGGTGTCACTGCCTACAGAAACAGCTCCGCGTGTAGATACCCAAGCTAAATCTGTACTATCTCCTGGCGCTAGATAAGCATTTTTCACACCGGCTTCGCGAACCGCTTCTGACATTGCCCCAATTGCAATACCAGAGCCTGCTTGAACCGTTGCATGATTTCCTATTGCCACTCCGTCTCCGGATTTGGCGTAGACAGTTGAAGCATTTCCAAGTGCTACACTTCCGCTTGCCATATCGAATACTTCGGAATCACCCTCTCCGCTGACATAACCCGCCTTTGAGGAAGCTCCGATTGCGACTGCATTGAAACCTTTGGCGTGACTTCCTATCCCAATTGCAAGAGCACCATACTCTTCTTCGAGACCACTATGCACAGGATCGCCAACTGCTGCTATTGACTGAGAAGAAAAAACAGTTAGTAATGCCATTGACATCAAAGTTGCTATTGATGTCTTTCTAAAATTTTTATTCATGAGTTTTACTCCTAGGATTTAAAACACAGTCCAAGAAGCAGAGTTCACTTACAGCTCTGAATTCTGTCTCCCGGACCATCACAAAGCGCTGAATGAAAACTGCCCATTCAGCTCTTCAACGAGGTTGAAGATTCAAAAATT
>ULWX01024355.1_pt1 | contig 11062 bp, 10 predicted proteins | sample 1960851 | NCBI WGS metagenome assembly ULWX01 (sample SAMEA4835826, study PRJEB28245) | human gut metagenome | biome: gut microbiome; material: fecal sample | place: Denmark | collected 2008 | reverse complement strand
CGCTGCGCCTGTGGCTCCTGCCATTGCCAATGCGGTCAACATGGCAACCGGCGTGTATTTCACAGAGCTGCCCCTGGACCCGGAGCATATCTGGAGAGCGCTGCACGGCATGAAGGATGACAGGAATTCAAAATAAAGGCAGGTCAGGGAATCGCTTGATGAAACCAGGAAGGCGGCTTCACGCCGCCTTCTTTCAACCGGAAAGGAGGCAGTCATATATGGGCCGCCAATTAAAGAAAATGCGCCTGCCAAACGGCGTGGAAGCAGAGGAAAAGGCCTGCGGCGATTATGTCTGTAAGTATTGCGGGGGCAAGGCCACTGCCTGTAATTTTGTGGCTGGTATGTGCCTTCAGGTATATGCCCGCCATCAGGGCATGTGCGGGGCTTATATTGAGAGTGAGAAATATGTGGGCTATGTCACGGATTGCAGCACCTGCCGCTGCCAGGGCGTATCCGGGGAATGCAGATTTGAGGGCAGGGCTGCCATGGGGCAGGTAGTATGACTGAATGGAAATGGAGATAAAAAAGGAAAAAGGGGCATCCGCGCATGGGTCAGTCGCTATGGGGGATGTCCCTTTTTATTATGATATTTTACTAAAACTGATTCTGGGGTGAATGAGGGGATTTAAGTTCACCCACAGCCTGTTTTGCAATCCTGATGGCTGCCTTTGTCACGAAAAAGGCGAATACATAGCTGATGATAAACATGATGGGCCAGTCGTGAAGCACGCCCTGCAGAAATACGGTCCGGGTGTCCGGAAGGAAGCCGGCTGCCACAGCAGCCTCAATTTCCGGATTGTGAAAGACATTGACCGCTGTGAGGACGATGGTGGCCGCGGTGTTAAAGAACAGGGTGGCCACAAAGTTTTCCACAAGCACATGGGGCAGGGTTTCGGGCCTGAGTCCCATTTTCCTGCCAAGGGCAAATGACCAGTCCGTCAGAGGAAAGGCCATTCCGGTCAATGAAATCACCAGAAAAGCCGTGCCCCAGTTCCTGATGAGCAGGGGTACCGTAAAGGTGAGTCTGTCAACAAAGATTGCCGATGCGGCCATAATCAGGGAGATACAGATAGCCACAACAGAAGATATAATCATACCAAAATGATTTTTGTAAAAGTTCATAAAATACGCCCTTTCTGGTCTTTAATACAAAGCATGGCGTATCCTGGGAGATTCGCCATTCAATTTCTCTACAACCAGGGTTGGATAACCGGTGTACGGCTGCACAGGCTGACAGCGTTGTACCGGCTGCTTGATTACAGCCCCGAAGAATTTATTTTTTCCCATCCCTCCTTGTCTGTACGCTGCTTGCGTATTCCCCAATACAGATGCATGCGTTTTTGGCGGCGGGCAGTTATGCGCCCTTTTCCATCCTCAAAACCGCGGGGCGAAAGCCGGAGCGTGCCGTTTAAGAGTAATTTAAGACACGCAGCAGGAGAACGTAATGGTTTGGCTTTTTTGCCTGCGGCTGCTGCCGTTCCCGGATTCCATACGTCCGGAATCCGGAAGTTGATTGTTTGTTCTATGATTTCCCATCCTACGGATGTACAATCATCACTGTGCCGTCTAAGTCCCCAACCGGAAGCATAAGCAGTGCGCCGTATCTGGCTTCCAGGTCCTCCACTGCTTTTGCAACGCCCCTGTACCGGGTGTCGCTGCATCCGCTCAGGAGGATGACTCCGCCTCTGCCCATGCGGGGAAAGAAAAATTCCAGACCGGCCAGAGTGGGCTGGTACAGGCAGGCATCCATGCAGACAAGGCAGAATTTTTCATCTTCAATGTCAAAGGCGGTTTCAGGAAACCATCCCTTCCGGATGACAACCTGTCCGGGCAGGGGCATCCGTTCCATCAGTTTTTCCCTGTCTGTCCCGGAATACAGGCCCGCTATTGCGTCGGAACATCCCAGTTCCCGTTCCCTGGCAACATCCCGTTCATCGAAACCCTCAAAGGTGTCAAAAAGATACAGCTTCCGGTCCGGCATCAGCACGTTGAGCTGCCAGGAGGTGCCGCCTTGGTAACAACCCAGCTCCGCCACATTTCCCTCCACCCCCAGTCCGGTGAGACGCCGGCACAGACGGCGCAGGACGCTGCACCGGATAGAGAACTGCTCATACAGGTTCCGGATAAATACAATGTCGTTCAGGAAGCCGGCGCGGATGGCCATGTATTCCAGGGCATGGCTTTTTTCGGCATCCGTGGCGGCGATGACCAGGACGTCCGGCTGAAGGGCAACCGCCAGGTCTACCGGCATAATTGGCATTCCTTCTATTTCCTCCTTCAGTTCCCCTTGTTCCAGGTCTGAAAATACATTCCAGGTCTCCGGCCTGGTGTCCCCCAGACCGACCAGCTTCATTTCATGTGGATTTAGCATATCCGCCACAGCCATTCCCAGACTGTCGGCGCCCAGAATAACAACTGTCTTCATGAGCCCTCCCCCTTATTCCCTTATCATACTGTCTGCAGACATTGTAGGACAGGAATGCAGCAGACACAAGTAGCCCAGGTCACATGTGATGCCAAATTACAATTGCTGCCTGCCATCCAGCTGTTATATGCCATACTTAAAATGGAGGGTTCTGCTAATCCCGGGGCTTTACAATAACCGCGCTGCCATGAAGGTCGCATAAGGGAACAAGGCACAGGCGGCTGTATTGTTTTTCATATTCATCCACAGCCTGCCCGGCTCCGCGGAACCGTTCATTGTTGTAATCGTGGAGCAGAATCATGCCTCCGGGTACAAGACGGGGGTAGAAGAATATAAGGCCGGCCAGAATGGGAGCATACAGGTCGGCATCCAGGCTTACCAGGGAAAAGCGCTCCTGTTCCAGACCTGCCGCTGTATCCGGAAAATATCCCCTGCGCATGACGGCCCGGTCAGGAAAGGGGAGCCGTCCCAGCACTGCCTGCTCGCTGGTGTCAGAGAATTCCCCTTCCCTGGCAAAGGAACACCCCATATTTTTTTCTTCTTTTATATCCCTTGCGTCAAATCCCTGGAATGTATCAAATAAATAAAGCCTTTGCTGCGGAAACAGGGCGTTGAGCTTCCAGGCCGTATCGCCCTTAAAGACGCCCAGTTCCGCTATGCTTCCCTGGAGGCCCTGTCCATGAATCCGCTCAGCCAGCCGTTTCAGGGTGGCGCTTCGTATGTCAAAATACCGGTAAAGCTGGCTCAGCATCAGAAATCTGCCCTCATATCCTGATTCCAGGGCCTGTTCCTTAAGCTGGCCGGAACGCAGCGGGTCCGTCACACCGATAATGACATAATCAGGTTTCAGCAAGAGGGCTTTTTCTACCGGTAAAATTGGGATATTGGCTGGAAATCCTTTTTCTGTCCGTTCTGGTTCGGTCAGCCGGTGCAGTGCAGGGTTATTATCCCCAAAGGCCAGAAGGGCCATGTTTTCCTGATTCAGCAGTCTGGCAGCGCCGCGGCCAAACTGGCCCGCGCCCAGGATGATGACAGTTTCCATATAGTTCCAATCCTCCTATCATATAATGATGCAGTCCTGTTAATCCCATCCCATACATTGTATCACGGAACCGTAATCTGTGGATAGTTACCGCTGCAATATATATGACACTTACATCACATGTAAAAATTTGATATAATGTAGTATAAGCTACTAGTTGTTAAAATACTAACAGTGTTATAATTTTGTTAAAGGACACAGGCGTTTTTGGGGATTCATATGGTGAAAAGCCATAAAAGAGAGGGTGGTTATATGGTGGGTCAGGAGTGTAATACCGCAGTACAGATGCCGCATGCTAATTTTGTATCACGTCTTCTATATCTGCCCAGGGGAATATCACGGCTGGAAAAGCTGGGACAGAGAAAGGTATTTCCAAAGAACCACATGCTGGTGCAGGCAGGTACAATGCCCAACTATTGCTACATAGTCAAGACCGGACGGGTGGCGGCGTTTGAGACAACGGTTACAGGCGAGGAGCGCATTTATAATTTCAATGAGAGCAATTCCGTCCTGCTGGAAGGAAACCTTCTCTTAAATCAGGAATCGGCTGTGAATTTCAAGACCGTGCAGCCCTCTGAATTAGTCTGTATCACCAGGGAGATGCTGCTGCAGGGCATTGCCCATGACCCGCAGCTTTCCATGGATATTATGGAGTCCCTATCCACCAAGTTTCTGTCGGCCATGGAACAGGTGCGCCATACCAATTTCCACAACGCCGGCTGGAAGATTTGCGACCTGCTGCTTATATTTGCAGAGCATTACGGGGTTCCCTATGACGGGAAAATACTTATCAAAGAAAAGATAAGCCAGCAGCTCCTGTCAAATCTGCTGGGCATTAACCGGGTAACTGCGGTCAGGGCCATTAAGGAGCTGAAGGAGATGGCGCTGATAGAGCAGATTAACGGATACTACTGCATCCGCAGCCTGGAGAAACTGAAACGGCACCAGGAGAGGATGTGCCAGTAGGAAAATGAATGAAAAACACGGAACCGGAGTAAAATCTGATTCCGTGTTTTTTGATGCACATGCATAGGGTGTATCCTGCACTACTGGAATCCTGTATTCCGGCCGGATATAATACCTGTAAGGCAACTTATTAAGACGGTCTTTGCAGGAAAGAGGCGGGAATCATGAAGAACACAGGAGCTGTCCTGGCAGCGGCAGGACTGTCCTCGCGCATGGGGGATTTCAAACCCCTGCTGCCCTTTGGGGACTCTACCATAGCATTTCATATCACGTCCATGCTCAGGAGGCTGGGGGCGGACCCGGTCATCGTGGTCACAGGCTACAGGGCAGAAGAGCTGGAGGACCACCTGAAAGGCACGGGCGCCTGTTTTGTCAGGAATACCGGATACCGTTACACACAGATGTTTGATTCCGTGAAGCTGGGAATTCAGGCTGCACTGGAAGGGTGTGACCGAATCATGGTCATGCCCATGGACCTTCCGGCCATAACGGATGATACCATAAAGCGGGTGATGGAGGCTTCCGGGCAGATTGTGCGCACGGTCCATGACGGTGAACCGGGGCATCCCATATGCCTGGACGGGCAGATTGCCAGGCGCATCTGCACCTACACCGGGGACCAGGGACTTAAGGGGGCCATTGAAGCATCCGGCGTGCCTGTGGAGGACCTGGAAGCCGGAGATGAGAGTATATACCTGGATGTGGACACAAAGGAAGAGTACAGGGAGCTGCTCCGCTGGGTTTGCAAACAGGAAATAAGCCGAAGAAAATGTAAGAGGCATTGAGGCGCTTTATATTTACAGCCATCCGCCGTATGTGGTATACTCAAATCAACGTTGTTTATGGGATTAAATAACGCTGTTTGAAGAATATGGCCTTTCTGGCTGCCTCATATTGTAATTTAAATGCTTCTGTGTTACACTGGAACTATAAACTAGGTCGGACGACCTATTCGGTATCGGCAATGCATGGAAACGAGGTGGCATATGAGGACGATATACCTGATAAGGCATGGGGAACCGGAACGCACCGGACATGTAAGCAGATGTCTTGGACACACAGATGTTGCACTGAGCATCAGAGGCAGGAAGGAGAGTATGGAGCTGGCTGACTGGTTCAGAAGCCGTCCTGTGGAGGCTGTTTATGCAAGCCCTCTTTCCAGGTGCATGGAAACGGCGGAGTACATTGCCGGAGAGCATCAGAAGGTTCGGCAGGACCAGGGACTGGTGGAGCTGGACGCAGGTGAATGGGAGAATATGGATTTTACTGAAATCCGCAGCCGGTATCCTGAACTCTATGAAGAGAGGGGACGTTCCATGGGCACGGTTCCGCCTCCGGGAGGAGAATCCTTTGCCCAGGGAGGAAAACGGCTTGAAGCTGCCCTGAACCGCATTCTGGAAAAGACCCGGGGGGATGTGGCTGTGGTGACCCACTGCGGCGTGAGCCGCGGCCTGCTGTGCGGTATTCTGGGCTGGGATATTAACCGTGTGCTGGAAGTTCCCCAGCCATACGGGGGTATCAGCCGGATTCTGGTTGACGGGGACGGCGGTTTCAGGGGATTTTATGAGCAGACCGGGGTAAAGCCCCTTCTCTATCCTGACCACGGCATCTGCCGCAGACTGTCGGACCGTTACGGTGTTCCGGAGCATATCCGGCTTCATGAGGCTGCCGTGGCAAGGCTGGCACATCAGTGGGCTGTCAGGCTGGGAGCGCTGGGTTATGACATAGACCCGGAGCTTCTGAGGACAGCCGGGCTGCTTCACGATATTGCGCGTCTTCAGCCGGACCATGCAAGGGCAGGGGCTGAGGTCCTGCGAAAGGAAGGATACCCGGTGATGGCCAGAATCATCAAGAGCCATCACAGGCTGGAGGGCGGGGAAGAGTGCAGACTGACGGAGAGCTCCCTTTTGTTCCTGGCGGATAAGATGATGCTGGAGGACAGGATGGTGGATATCGACCAACGTTTCCGGCAGAGCGCGCCCAAATGCACCACTCCCCAGGCCAGAGAGAACCATAGACTTCAATATAATCAGGCTCAGGCAGTCAGACATTGCCTGGAAACAGCCCTGGGAGGCCTAAAGGCAGCGGATGCTTTTAGAGCCAGTCCCCAGGCGTCTGTGGGCATGAAGGTCCGGATACGGGAATGGGCTGCCGGCTGAGCATAAGGAGATGAAGTCACATGGAAGGAAATAATTCAACCAAGACCAAACTGATTAAAGCTGGTATTAAGCTTTTTTCACAGTATGGATATGCAGCCACATCCACCAGGATGATTGCTTCGGAGGCAGAGGTAAACCTGTCGGCCATTGCATTTCATTTTTCCAACAAGGAGAGGCTTTACGTGGCATGCCTGGAATATATGCTGGAAAAGGTAAAGAGCTATTATGAGGCGTCCTACATGGAGATTGAGGGAACCTTTGAGCAGAACGCCATGACGCCCGGGAAGGCCTATGAATTTCTTGAAAAACTGATAGACCTTCAGATAGAGGTGGCCTTTGCGCCCCAGTATAAGACCACCCTTGCCCTGATATACTGGGAGAACAACGGCCCCGGGGATATGAGGCCTTTGTCGGCTGCTGCCTTTGACCGGCAGGAACGGGTGATGGCAGAGCTGATTCAGACCGTTGCCCCTGTTTCCACGGCCCAGGCAGTCATAGCCAGCAGACATATCAACGGCTCCATCATATCCTTTGGCGAGCACCGCGGATTCATAGAGGACCTGATTCCGGAACCCCTGGAGGGGGAGCCCGTGCCCTTCTGGATACGTGAGGAGATAAAAGGAAATTGTATGGCCATTGTAGAGCGGCTGACGAAGCCGGAGCTGTTTCCGCCCCATCTGACTATATGACGGCATCCCGGTTTTTGGCGGATTCTGGGGAAAATAGAGTATAAGGCCAAAATGGTACTTGGACGATATTCACAAACGAGAATAACCCTTTGAGGTGCATTGTGCACAACCTCGAAGGGTTATTTTAGGTCCTGATATATAAAAAATGCACAAATAAATAAATTGATATTTATATATCATTGACAAAAGTGTCTCATTGTGATAAAAATAAATCAAACGACCGACCTAGATTAGCACAATCTTAACAAATATATCCCATTCACTTAATCCAGATAAGGAGGCAAGGAAACGTTATGAAGAAACAGTATGTTACTCTGACGGTAAACGGGAGGGAATATCGTTTCTCAATCGGGGACGGATTCGGACAGGTTCCCCCCTCAGAGACACTATCCCAGACCCTGCGAAAGAGGCTCCAGCTGACCGGCTCCAAGGAGTCATGCAGTGAGGGGGCCTGCGGGTGCTGCACCGTGCTCATGGACGGAAAGGGGGTCACGTCCTGTATGCTGCTGACCGTGGATTGCGACGGAAAGGACATTGTTACCATAGAAGGACTGGAGGACCCTGAGAAGGGACTGGACCCGCTGCAGCAGGCGTTCATTGACGAGTACGCATTTCAGTGCGGTTACTGCACGCCGGGAATCATCATGGCTGCCAAGGCCCTGCTGCTGGATAATCCCCATCCCACGGGAGATGAAATCAAGGAAGCCATGTCAGGCAATTACTGCCGCTGTATCAGTCATTACACGGTACTGCGGGCCATTAACAGGGTGGCGGGGAACGAGGAAGACCATCTGGCCGTGATGCACAGGGCCAATGATGATGTGGAAAATCCCATTCCGGTACGCCAGGAACTGTTCTTAAGTCCCTATGCCAATGGTACAAACAGCGACCATTCATTGGATTAGAAGGAGGGTATTGAAGAATGAGCAAGCTTGAATATCGCGATATCAAACAGCCCAATTACCGCCATGTGGGCAAGTACACACCCAGAAAAGACGCAAAGGACATTGTGACGGGAAAGGCTATTTTCCTGGATGATTTTTCAGTGCCTCACATGCTGTACGGAAAGACAAAGAGAAGTCCTTATCCCCATGCCAGAATCCTTTCCATCGACACATCCAGGGCAGAAGCCCTGCCGGGTGTAAGGGCTGTCATTACCCATAAGAACATGCCGGAGCGGTGGGGGCTGGGCCTTCCTGTGCACAGGCTTCTGATGGAGGACAAGGTTTACTATGTAGGAGATTTGGTGGCCCTGATTGCAGCCGACACAGTGGAGATTGCAGAGGAGGCCATAGACCTTATCGACGTGGAATACCAACAGCTGGAAGCCGTGTATACGGCTGAGGACGCCCTGAAGGAAGGGGCGGTGGAGATATATCCCAGGTTTAAAGGGAACCATGTGGACAACGGTATCAAGTATTTCCAGCCCGACGGTCCCTGGTGGCAGATTATCCGAGGGGATGTGGAAAAGGGATTCGAGGAAGCCGCCTATGTGGCGGAAGATAAGGTGGCATTTGACAAGATGCCCTCCCCTCTGGCCCCGGAAACCCCGTCCTGCATCGCCAAATACGAGGGCGGGAATGAATATACCATATGGGCTTCATCCCAGAGCTCCCATATCCTTAAGCTCATGGGCGAGGGAAGAATTCCCAATTCCAACCTGAGCGTAAAGACCTTTAACGTGGGAGGCAGCTACGGCAACAAGCAGTCCCTTATGACAACCGTGCTCTCTGCCTCCATGCTGTCCCTGGTTACCAAGCAGCCGGTAAAAATCGTGCTCACAAAGGCGGAGCAGCTCATGGCCTACGAGGTGCGTCTGGGCAGCACCATTACCGCTAAGGTGGGAATGGACAAGGAGGGCTATGTAAGGGCCGTGGAAGGCGACTGGCTGGTGGATACGGGAGCCATAGCAGACTCCGTACAGGGCCAGGTGGGCGTGGGCCTTGGCGAGGCGCAGCTGGTGTGCGCCAAATGTCCCAACTGGTATATGGACAGCCATATTGCAGTGACCAACAAGCAGGCGGCAGGTATTGTACGAGGCTACGGCGGCCAGGAGCTGAACAGCTGTCTGGAGCGTCTGATGTGCGCCGTGATGAAGAAGGGCAATTTTGACCCCCTGGATGTGTTCAAGAAAAATTATATTGCGCCCGGGGACCGGTTCATCTGGCGGGACGGACGGTGGTGGCAGAGCCGTTCCTCCCTGTTCTTCCCGGAAGCAATGCAGAATGCGGCGGACCGCTTTGGCTGGGCCGATAAATGGAAGGGCTGGAATGTGCCCACATGCGTCAACGGCACAAAGGCCAGGGGAATCGGCATGGGCGTAATCGGAAATGCCGACATCAGCGAGGACAACACGGAGGCCATTGTCAGGATTGTTCCGGATTTGGTTGGAAGCCGCAGGGCGTCCACAGCCATTATTGAGTGCGATATCACGGAGTCCGGCATGGGAACCAGAAGCAATGCGTGTAAGATTGTGGCCGAGGTTCTTAACGTACCCGTGGAAAAGGTGTCCATCACGGAGCCAGGCTCCAAGTTCAATCCGTCCAACTACGGTCTGTGCGGTTCCAGAGGTACCATCACCACAGGCAAGGCAGTATCCCTGGCAGCCATGGAGGCAAAGAAAAAAGCTCTGGAGCTGGGCGCCCTCTACTTTAAGCGTTCCGTGGACCAGCTGGACACAAAGGACTTTATGGTCTATGTGCGGGATAACCCGGAATTGGTGGTGCCTATGTTTAAGCTGGCTCCCAAGGAGCTCAGCATTGTGGGATATGGAAAGCACATGGAAATGTTCAATATCCCCAGCTGCATGGCCATATTCGTGGAGGCAGAGGTGGACCTGGAAACAGGCAATACCAAGCTGGTGAAGGTGGCCGGAGGTACGGACATCGGCCAGATTATTGATTCCAAGGCAGTGGAGATGCAGCTGCACGGAGGCTTCGGCTCAGCCTGTATCGATACAGCCATATTTGAGGAGTGTATCCTGGACCCGTCCACAGGAAGGCTTTTAACCTCCAGCCTCATTGATTATAAGTGGAGGACATTCAATGAATTCCCGCCATATGACGCCTATATCATGGAATCCCAGATTGATTCCTTCATGTTTAAGGCCCTGGGAATTGGCGAGATTTCCGGTGCGGCAGGAGCAAGCGCGGTGCTGATGGCCATATCCAATGCAATCGGCGTGGACATCAAGGATTATCCGGCAACTCCGGCAGTTATACTTAAGGCGTTAGGCAAAGCATAAGAGGGGAGGATTCACTGTGAAATATTTTGAACATGAGAGCGCTGCCACCTTTGATGAGGCAGTCTCCTTATTAAAAGAGTCCCCAAAAGGGAAAACCGTAGTAATGGCCGGAGGTTCCGACCTGGTTGGAGTATTGAAGGAACAGATTCTGGAGGAGTACCCGGAAAAGGTGGTTGACCTTAAGACCGTTGAAGGCGGGGAATACATAAAGCAGGACGGGGATATGATTGAAATCGGCGCCCTGACAAAGCTCTGCGACATCGTGAAGTCGGACCTTCTGAATGAAAAGGCGCCTGTCCTTTCACAGGCAGCCCGTTCCGTGGCAACACCGCTGATTCGCAATGTGGCCACCATCGGAGGCAATATATGCCAGGATGTGCGCTGCTGGTTTTACCGCTATCCCCACGGCATCGGCGGCAGGATGGACTGTATGAGAAAAGGCGGAAACGAATGCTATGCAGTCATGGGGGATAACCGCTACCATTCCATATTCGGCGGCATGAAGGTCCACACCACCCCGTGCTCTGTTAAGTGTCC
>ULWX01025500.1_pt1 | contig 11102 bp, 10 predicted proteins | sample 1960851 | NCBI WGS metagenome assembly ULWX01 (sample SAMEA4835826, study PRJEB28245) | human gut metagenome | biome: gut microbiome; material: fecal sample | place: Denmark | collected 2008 | reverse complement strand
TTAAATACTGTTCTGACTGATACAGAAGTTAATAATATTCTAAATGCTTCTACTCTTATTGTTACCAATGCTATAGTAGAGAATAATGTTTTAGCATTTACAAGAGGTAGTAGTTCATCAGGTAATCTCAGTTTTTGCGCTATATCTAATGCTACAAATGGACGTCTAACTTTAAATAAAATTATATATTATGGTAGCACGAAAAAATGTAGTAATATAATTGGAGTAAATACTGATCCATATACATATTATGCCTCATATGGAGGAAAGTCAGACAATTTAGCTTTTAATAGTATTAATAATTTCTTATTTGATAATACTGTTATCATAAATAAAACATTATTAAATACTACTATTACAGATACATCTATTCAAGATAGTATTAAGAGGGCAAATATTTTGGTTATTAAAGATTCTACTGACAGTAGTTATAAAGTACATATTAGAGGGTTTGTAACTTCTAATGCGATTTATTTCTTTAATATGCAAAATGCAACTTCTAATAATATAACAGCTACAAGAGTATCATTTAACACTACTACTAATTTGTTAAGTAGTAACGACGTATATTTACAATCTGCTTTCAATGCTTATAAATTAGGAGGTGGTACTAAATATACTACTGAATCTGCATTTAATGCTCAATTTGCTAAAGTAATAGATATGACAGTAACTCAATAATACTTATGGAACAGACTCTTATTAAACAAGTGTTTGATAGTTTTGATATTATCTATATCTTAATGATTAATATTGTAACTTATTTTCTTATTAAAACTGCTGATTATTTTAACGGGGACAAAAAAGTCCCCGTTCTTACTAAACGTATTTTTCTTGTTCTTGCTACAATAATTATGTTTTGCATTTATAAATATAATAATTATGATGACGCTTTAAAACTTATTAATAGTTCTATTGCTGCTCCTGTTATTTGGACTTGGATTCTTAAACCTATAATTAATAAACTTAAAATAGGTTATAAACAAGATAGTTCTAATTGATTATGATTTGGATTAAAAATAAAGTTTTTCCTTTTGGTTCTTACAATGCTATTAATATTTGTGGAATAGTATTCTATAAAGATACTCTTAGCGCTAAAACAAAGAACCATGAACGTATTCATACACGTCAAATGTTAGAAACTCTTTTTATTGGTTTTTATCTTTGGTATAGTATTGAATATTTAATTGTTCGTTTTTTCCATAAAAAACAAAATGATAGTTATCATGATGTTTCATTTGAAGAAGAAGCTTACAATAATGATACTAATTTTGACTATCTTAAACAAAGAAAATGTTATGCTTGGTTTGAGTATATAAAAATTCGTTCATATTCCTCTAAATAATTTTGTAAATACAAAATTTATTCCTATATTCGAATTGACAATATTGTCAATATAACAATCAACTAATTTTTAATATTATGGCAAAGAAGAGTAAGCCTATGATTGGAGTTGGTACTGCTGGACCTCGAAGTTCTGATGTTCGAAAAGGTGGTAAAAAGAAATAAATTATGTTGACTAAACATAAAGTTTTTCTATTACTTGCCAAATGGATTCCGGTAGTTACTGCTATCGGAATCCTTATTAATGCTACACTTGTTTACTTTAATTCTCCTGATGCTGTAAATGATTTAATGAGTTTTACAATTGGAGTTTCTATTGCAGGGATTGCTCTTATGTATTCTTGTAGTTATGCTTTTAATTTTTGTACTTGGCATAGAGTTGTTATTAGTTATAATGCCTCTGTTATGCTATTAACGTTTTTCATTAGATATACAAGTATAGAATGTGGGTATTCGCTGCTATTGTTATTATATTACATATTAGCTGGCGTTTTTACTCTAATTGGTCTGTATCTTCACAACAAAAAAAAATACTAACACTACTACAAAAGATGAGCGTGTTACTCAAAGTATTGAAAAAAGAACTTCAACACTCGATTGAAAACATTGACGCCGGAAATAGTGAAATTACAGAAGAAGAACTGGTTGAACTTGTTAAACTTCTTGCTACTATAAACAAAGGCGGAGAACGTATTAGTAAAACTATCGCATGCGAAAAGATACTTCATTGTAGTCCATCTACTTTTGATAATTACGTTCGTGAAGGTATTATTCCTCCTGGTCGTAAAGTTGCTGACTTTAAAGAACTTTCATGGAATGAAAGTGATTTTATTGGTATTAAATTAAAAAGAATAAGAAATGCTGTAAAGTAAATATCCCTTATTGGCAACTCATTGCCAAGTCCATGCCCCGCAGATTAACGTCTGCGGGGCTTTTTGTTATCGTTATGTATATTCGCCGGACAAATGTATGTTTGTAATGTAAACGTTTACAAAATCACTTACAAATTAACATTTTAAAATTTTCCTTTATGAAACTGATTAATAAAGAGAATGGCGAGGAACTTGTTGAGGTTGGTTCTCACAAGGAGTATGCTTCCAAAGGTGTAGCTGGTACTGGTCTTGGACTTGGTATTGCTGGTACTGCTCTTTGGCTGTTGAGTGGTGGACTTGGTGGTGGTCTGTTCGGTAATCGCATGGGTGCTGCTGGTGCTGTTGCTGCTGGTGTAGAGAAAGAAGATAAGTGTGAACTTATCAATGGTATGTGGTCGCTTGCTTATCAGGGACAGAACGCTCGTTTTAATGATCGTCAGGTTATTAACTCGGAGATGTTTGGTCTTTATAAGAGTCAAGTTGATGCAGACTTTGGTCTTTATAAGAGTACGCGTGATGGTTTTGATATTACTAATGCTCGCATTAGCGATCTGGAAACTAAGATTGCTGTTCTTACGGCTACTCGTCCTTATCAAGATGCTCTTATTCAGTCGGATATTCGTCGTGTTGCTGAACATGCTGATTTCAACCTGTTCCGTCGTACTTGCCGTATGATTACGGGTGAGCTTGTTCTGCCTAACGAACCTACTGTTACTGGTTATCCTTCTTATAATCCTTGCCGTCAGGCTGCTGCTACTCCTGCTCCTGCTGCTGAGTAATTCGGCCGTGATGCTTCCTTTACGGGGGAACTACTTTGGGCTTCGGTTCAAAGTAGTTCTTCTTTTCAAACAATAAGAAAATAAATAGCTATGATTAATCCCAATTATACAGTTAATTTTGGTGTTGACCCTCTTCTTCAAAATCCTTATAGTCCTAATAACGTTGACTATGAACGTGAAATTGAAGATAGAATGAGAAAGTTACAAGCCATGAAAGAGCAGTATAGTCAAATTAAACAACATACTGCTACTAATTCTCTTTGGACTGAAATTGATAGAGAAGTTTCAAGTCTTACAGAAGATCAAAGAAATATTCTTTTCAATAGTGAAACTTATTCTTCTATTGATACTGAATTAAAACTACTTATTCAGCAGGCTCTTATTAATTCTGTTAAGAGTGTTGTTGAATCTTCAGAAGTTGGTAAAGATTTACTGACTAAACAATTGAATTTTATTAAAAGTAGTAAGGATAAAATTGTTGCACAATCTAATAAAGAAATTGAAATGTTTAAAAAGTTTCAAATTGCAGCTAAAGCTAATCCCGAATTAACATATAAAGAATTTATTAAAACTATTAATGATAAGTAAACTATAGTAAATAAAGAAATTATTATCAATAAACTTATTGAATTTTTCAATAATAAACTTACAGTTTTATCAAGCGATAGTCAACTGGTTAATGTTTTTGTTCGTCCTTTTGTTGCAAGAATTATAAATAATAATATTTCTAAAATAGACAAAGCGTTATCTTTGATTGCTAATGAAGATGGGATGATTGATGCTGACGGTATTCTTAATGATGTCGTTGACAATCTTATTTCCTCCCCCGTAAAGGAAGAACATGGGATGGCAATTGGAAATGGAGCTGTTGAAATTAAGATTCCTTTTATGAGCAAAGCTATTTGTTTAGATAAGGATGATATACAAGAATTTAAAGATATTTTAAAACAATATAACGTTTAAGATTATGCACAAGTTTAAAGAAATGGTAGACCATTATAAGTCTACACATAGATTAGATAATGAAACTGCTTGGGATATTATTAGTAGTTTTGATAGTCATTTTCAACATAAAACTCAAGAGGATAAAGATGCTTGTTGGGAGATTATGTGTAACATACATGAAAAGATTAAAGGTCCTCATTTTGATGAAGTATATGGAGAGTGGCAAGTTGAAGAGATGTATCATATAGATGGTAAAGGAAACAAAATTACTCGTCATATGTTTACTCCGGAAGATGCTAAAAAGATTTACGATAAACGTGTTAGAAGCATTAATAGTAATATTACTATATGGGATGTTTATGTTGCTCTTAATGCTCAATACCATGACAATATAGTTTTATATGAAAAATGGTTTGGCAATATTAGTGAAGACGAAATGAAAGAAAAAATCATTGAAGCTACTATCGTTAATTGGTTTGAGGATGTAGATGCAGATGATGATAAAGTTTGGGAGTACTTTAAAGCTATTTAAACTCTTTATTTTCTTATTCTTTGTGTGGCTCGGCGTATTAACGTCGAGCCTTTTTGTTTGTCTTATTATAAAAGTTTTGCAGAAATGCAAGTTATTCCAAATATTTTTTATATCTTTATTGTGTATCATAATCTTATTAATGATAATATGAGTTCTATTAATCAACTTGTTTCTGAGATTGCGCATGTTGCTCAAGAGCCTAATAATAATGCTCTTCGTGTTGCAATTAAAAGAGAGATTATTCATGCTCGTAACGAACTTATTCGTAAGAGTTATAATAATCACTCTATTACAGACAAAGTGCTTCAACAGCGTTTTCGTCTTAGTCTTATTGATGTTCCTGATGGAGATTTAAAAGGTACTGATGATCTTAAACTTTCTGTTGTTAAACGTACTGCTCAAAAAGTACCTCGTCCTACTCGTCTTCCTCATAATATTCCTTTTCATTCTGTAAGAACTGCTGGGGTTAATAATCCTCATGAAATTCCTTTTGCAAAAGAGGCTTCTGCAAGGTTTAATAATTTTCTTCCAGGTATGTGTAATCTTGCTACTTATGATTACATTAATGAATATATTTATATTCGTCTTTCTCCTGGCAATGATATTGCTAATATTAAAAATATTATTATTGAATCTGTATTCGAATATCCTCAGATTATTAAAACTGAAACTGTTGAAGGTGAAAAAGTTATTAATGAATTTACTATTGATGACGATGAATTCTTATTGCCGGAAGACCTTGTAGGTGCTGTTAAAGATATGGTTTATCAAAGGCTTCATTTAGAGATTCATCGTCAAACTAATGAAACTCCTGAAATTAATAAACTTAGAGGATAAAATATGAAACCCGATTATAAGATAAATGACTACTATTATATGTTTGTTAACCAAGCTAAACAAAACATTCCTATTTATAAAGAAAAGTATGAAACCGCTTATGCTATTCTTTTAGATTGTAAAAATCGTTTGATTGAGAATGTTACTGAACTTTATGACCTTGGTATCAAACTTATTGATTTTCCTATTGAATGGGGAATGACTAAATATAATAGTGAAGAACTACTTTTTAAGAAAGCACATAAGATGCTTAAAGAGTTTGAAGTTGGTCCTAAAAGATTATTAGTTTTACAAGTTGTTAAATACTGTGGTTTGCTTAAACATTGTAATCGTCATATTAATAATTATGAAGTTGCTAAAAGTACTTCTTCTTTAAAGTTTAAAGAATTTAAAGCATTAGTTAATAAATTTTATGGTTATGGCGTTCATAAAGCTATATTAGATGGATACGCTTATGCTTATAGTTATGGTATAGGTGATCTTCTTATAAGTCGTTGGACTACTGGTAAACCTAAAATGATTATTGATTTTGCTGCTACTGCTGCTAAGAAGAAACAACTACTTGCTGAAGGTAAAGAACTCTATGATGCTAAAAAAGCTGCTTGGTATGAAGCACGAGGCATCAAATATGAAGTAGAAGATTATAGGGTTTATAGGCAAGATAATTTTTATTATGAAATAGATATTGTTAATAGCAAAATACTACATAAAAGTAAACAAGAATTTAAAACTGTTGAATATATTGATCTTCCTCTTAGAGGTAAAAGTCAAGAAGAAGTTTCAAAACTATGTAAAGACAGGGAAGATATTCTTAATCTTAAAGTTAATATAGCATATAAATTAAATGCTACTCTTTTTAAATATCCAACGGATTATTTAAAGTATATTAGAAATGCTGAACAAGATAAATACAAACGTGGAGCACATAATAGCAAAAATAGACAACGACTTTAATCCAGATACAAGTGATTGGATTCCGCGTGTTGCTGCTTGGTCTATTGATGCTATGTCTCAATTAAAAGTTCTTAGTACTGAAAGAAAGAAAAGAACATTAAAAGTTATTGACCGTATTGCTTATTCTCCTTGTGCTATTAAAGTGCAAGGACTTGTTGTTTATGATAAGCAAGGTTGTAAAATTCCTATGATGTCTAATGCAAATGGGAAACGGTGTTGTTCCTCTACGGGGGAGCAACAGTGTGGAATGCGAACTGGTACTGCTGGTGTTAGTTATAATCCTAACGCGGCTTATGGACCTGATATGTTTGCTGAGACTCGTATTGATAAAGATTACCCTGATCGTTATAATGTTAAAGAAATAAAACGTAATGGTAAAACTTATCATAATTATGTTCTTATTAGTGAAAATCAAATAGAACTTAATTTTGATACAGATGAAATCACTATTGAAAGTGAAGAAGTAAAAACTTATTATAGTGATTATTACCACTGTGATTTACCTGAGATTCCTAATAACGGTTTACTTATTGAAGCTATTGGTGCTTTCTGTATGTATAAAATGCTTACTCGTGGAATGAAACATCCTGTGCTTAATCTTACTGCTAATAATCCTGCTATTAATCCTTATGTAGCTTGGATGGAACTTCGTAGTAAAGCTAAGAGTTCTGTTGCTATTGATGGTCAAGGAAAATATGATGGTAATGCTTGGGGAGGTATGTTCTATAATTTCACTTTCAGACGTGATGAATAATTATGAATATTGTTCCTAAACTTAATCTCAATAAACATCCGAAAGATTGTGAGAATCTTTCTTTGACTCTTGCAAAGAATATGATGATTAGTGGGGACATGAGTTGTCTTACTAATGAACCTGGTATTAAAGATATTTCTTCAATAGATGATAGATTATCTGATCTTTTTTCTGGTAAATGGAAGATAGTCGGTTATATTCCTTGTAATGATGAAGTAGTATTATTTATTAATGGTCGAATTAATGGTGAAAATAGTCAAAACCATATATTTAGATACAGAGAAAAGGATGATTATTTATATCTTTTTGGTTCTAATTGGCAATGGTCTGGTGGTAAGATAAAAGGTACGTTTACTTATAATGTAGAAAATGATCTTATTATATCTGTTGCTGAATATGGTATAGAAGGTAAAGATATACCTTTAAAAACTATTAATCTTGGTCATTTTGATGTTGATGGAACTAAAACTATTGTAGGTGGAGATTTAGGTCTTCCTGATGGTAAGTTAGCTATTTCTCCTGAACTTAAACTTCCAAGTTTTAGTACAGTTAACTATATTGCTGGTTCTTGCTATAAAGGTTGGCATTATATTTATATTCGTTTTAAAATTAATGAAGTAGATTATACTCAATGGTTTCACATAGGTTATCCTATATTTATGGATACTTATGAGAGAACTCAAATAATGCGATATGTTTTTGGAGCTAAACCCGGATATACTTCTGGAAATAGTATTCTTTCTGATTGGCCTACTGATGGTTTTTGCAATGGTTGTTTTGATGATATAAGTTCTACCGGAGATATAGCATCTAATACGTTTGAAGTAGTTATAAATACTAATAATATTGTTGACAATTTTGAGTATTATCAAATAGGTGTAGTTTGTGCATCTAAACGATATACTAAATCTTGGAGAACTTCAGATATTAGAGTTGTAAAAAATACAACTGCGCAATGGCAAAGTCAATCATATATTTTTGATATTCAACAATTAGTTGAAGTTGATCTTCAAAGTTTTATTGAAGAAAATTATAATTATTTTAATGTAAGAAATATTATAAATTATAAAAATAGACTTTATATTTCTAATTATAAAGAACATTCTCTTAATAATAAGAAAATAGATCAGTCTATTATTGATTCTATAAATGTTAAACTTTATTCTAACGATGGAGCATTATATGGTCCAATGTTAGATAGTAATATAAAATATTGTATTACTTTTTATAATCCTAATGCTCAAACTTCTCCTTTACAATATTTTGTACCTTATAATAGAATTAGTAATGGAACAAGCATGACTGTTGCTGAATTTTTACACTTACCTTATGGTACTATTCGTAAAGCCAGAATTACAGGAGATGGAACTACTGCAACAGCTGTTGATACTGATTTAAGTAAAATATATTTAAGAGCTAAATCAAGTGGTGGAGTTACTTCTATCCCAGCAAATGTTGAATTTTATAATAGTGTTCTTGGTACTACAGGTACTATACTTAGAGTATATACAGATCCTAATGATGGTAAATATTACTTCGAAGTAAATGTATCTGATTGGTTAATGGCTTCTGTTGAGAAAGTATATGATAATGCTGCCACTTTTGAAAATAGAAGAACAAGAACTACTCTTTTACCTAATGAAGTATATAATTTCTTTATTCATTTTGTTGATAAGTATGGTCATGTAACTAATGGTTATAGACTTGAAAATAAGAAAACTTATATTGATCCTGTAAGTGGTAAAAATTGTGTTCCGCTTCCTATTAATTTTACAAGTTCTACCTCTCAGAATCAAGATGTTTTTTATACTCTTGTTCCTGAAGATACTACATTTAGTAATGTAAATTCTGCTATAACTAATAATAGATTATACAGAGTATCTGATGATGGTTCTGGTTATGTAGATTTAGATTTAACAAGTCCAGTTACTAATAGAACTTTAGATCAGATTAAAACTGTTGTAAATAAAATTTATAATACTTTTATTGGTGATTCTGATTATAGTAATTTAAGAATATATCAAGTTATAAATACAGCTATTGGAGAAAACTTTGGTATTTATATAAATAATAATGGAGATAGACTTCATAGAATACCAAAGAAAAAATTCCATATTGACCCTGATTATCAATGGGGTTATCATAGTTTTTATACTTATGGTATTTATGTTGATGTTCCTCAATTACCTGATGGATATGTTGGATGGTTTATTAGTTATGAGAAATTTGAACCTATTCAACGTGTTACTGGTTTTCTTACTCGTAATGATTTTAGAACTATAAGTAAAGTTAAAGGTTCAAATGGTAATGTTCAAGATGTATTAGATACTGCTAATTGTAAGACAGCTAATACTATGTTTTTATATAGTAGTAAATTTGATATATCTGATTCTATTAAACTCGATTATAATGTTCTCGAAATTGAATTAAAAGGCGGTTATACTCCTGAAATTCGTTATTATGATAGTATGTCGAGGAATGGTTTTACTGCATATCCTTTTGATTTAAATAAAATTATATATGATATTTCTGGTGTTCCTAAAACTGATTTAGGTGATGGTTCTCAAAGTGGTACTGAAACTGAAATTCAGTATATTATGGCTATGCCTAAATTTGAATTAGTTGTTGCTGATTCAGCTAAAGGTAATAGAGTTGGTCTTGGTTCTGCTTTACAATTAGAAGATAATACAGGATTATTTGCTTATCAATCTGCAAGTGATAAACCTGATATTAACGTATACTTAGTTACATTGTATAATCATACATTAAACTTGTATATGTCAAAGAATAAAGAACTTATTCGAATGACTGATATACAATATTCTACTGGTAATACTTTATTTATTAATGGTTTACCAGGTGTTATAACTTATGACGGAGTTATTATTTATGAAAATCCCGGAGTAACTTATAATGCTGAAGATTTTACTTTACGTCGAGTTAGAGGTGGAAACACTAAATATGTAAATAGTGAATTTACTGGAGATCCTCGTAGGGTTTATAAGAACGTAATACCTTTTGCAAATTATGTTCAATTTCCTTGTTATGATACATATTTTTATGAGAGCAAACAATTTAATAATGTTCCTCAAGCATATATATTTCCTACTAATAAAGAAACAGGTGACACAAAATCTACTTGGGCAGGTGCTCTTGTAGAACCTAAAAATAGTATTGATTTATTTTCTAATCCTCAAGGTTCTGCTGATGATTTTAACATAAAGAAATATAGTAATTACAGAGAGGATGTATTATCTGTTGAAGATTATGATAAAACTGTTCGTCGTAGTAATGTGATTCAAGATGAGAGTCGTGTTAATGCTTGGCGTACTTTTCCTGTTGAAGGTTATAAAAATATTACTGAAAATAAAGGTATTATTACTAATCTTATAGGTATTGGTACTTATCTTCTTGTACATACTCAACATAGTTTATTTATGTTTAATGGAGATAGTACTCTTAAAACAGAAAATAAAGATATTCAATTAAGTCAACCTGATGCTTTTGAAACTAATTATATTGAAGTATTTACTTCAGATCATGGTTATGGAGGACTACAAGATGATTTAAGTTTTGTTGTTGATCAATTTGGTTATATCTTCTATAATAATGATTTTCGTCAATTATTTCAATTTGATAATGGTAAACTTAATATTATTGACCAAGATATTACATTATGGCTTAAAAAGATTAACGCTAAGAATGTAAGATTTGCTAATGATAAATTTAACAAACGTATACTTATAAAATTTGATTATACTGATGGAATTAATGCTGATGTATTGAGTTATCATTATGATAATGGAGGTTTTGTTTCATTACATGATTATTATTTTACAGAAGCATTTAATACTAAAATAAAACTTTATATGTTAAGTAGAGATTTTAATACTCCTAATAATAATGATAAAGTTTATACTTTTAATGAACAGGATGAGTATGGTATCATCCCTATTCAAATGCGAAATACTAAAACTCCTTCTAAAAAATATAATACAAATAATAATACTTTTGGTAGCTATATAAATATTATTATTAATAGCGAATACGAGGTAATTAAACTTATTGAGTTTATTAAATATAAA
>ULWX01029095.1_pt1 | contig 11281 bp, 6 predicted proteins | sample 1960851 | NCBI WGS metagenome assembly ULWX01 (sample SAMEA4835826, study PRJEB28245) | human gut metagenome | biome: gut microbiome; material: fecal sample | place: Denmark | collected 2008 | reverse complement strand
AATGATTACGGCAGACACCAGACCTGCCGCAGTAATATAAAACCATTGAATGCCTTTTTGCTTTCTTTTTTTCCTGGAATGTTTTCTGGTTGTCAAGTTGGTCCTCCTTTCGATGTTGGGTGTCAGGTTTGCCGGGATTTAGGTCTTTTGGCTTTCCGTGTCCGGGTATATTGAAAAACTGTATTGACAAAGATAACGATATGAGTAATAGTGATATTATAGCATTGTATGCAGAAATCGTGGAATACTAGAAAAAGATTTTTTAAACAGATTCTGGTACATCCTGCGCCGCGCACAGAGGAGGTGGAAGTGTGGATATTAACGGGGACCGGTTGTGGTCGGATATCCAGGAGTTAGGGAGGATTGGGTGCAATCCGGACGGCAGCATTACGCGCCTGTCCTTTACACCCCAGGACCGCCAGGCCCAGGATTGGCTGGAAGCCAGGATGGCGGATGCAGGACTTTTGGTGAGGGAGGATGCTGCCGGCAATCTGATAGGGGAGCTTTCCGGCAGCTGTCCTGAAAAATCCTGCATTATTTGCGGCTCACATTACGATACGGTTCCAGGAGGCGGACGGTTTGACGGGACCCTTGGCATCCTTTCAGCCCTGGAAGCGGTCCGGAGAATACGGGAACAGGGAATCACCACAAAACGGACCATACGTCTGGCCGCTTTTAAGGACGAGGAGGGAAGCCGCTTTGGATATGGGATGGTGGGCAGCAAAGCCGTCTGCGGCATGGTGGACCCCGCAGGCCTTTCCTCCCGGGACAAGGATGGAATTACCCTGGAACAGGCTATGACAGACTACGGATGCAGGCCCGGTGAGCTGTCTTCCTGCAGGATGGAGGATGCAGGGGCTTATCTGGAGCTTCACATTGAGCAGGGTAAGGTACTGGAGGACCATGGGGCATCCATCGGCATTGTAAGCGGCATAGCCGGGCTGGTGCGGTATACCGTGGAGATAAGGGGTGAAAGCGGACATGCCGGCGCCACTCCCATGAAGGCCAGGAAGGACCCGGTTCCGGCCATGTGCCAATGGATTGGCAGGGTGACGGAGCTGGCGGAGCAGCGGGATTCGTGTGTGGCCACCGTGGGCTCCATTGCCGCCTGGCCCGGAGCCAGAAACGTAATCTGCGGGCGGGTGGTATTTTCCCTGGATTTGCGTTCCATTCACGAGGAAGACCTGAGGGATATCATGGACGAGATGGAACGGTACGGGGCAGAGCTGTCCGGCCTGCGCGGAATCAGAATCAGCCTGCATCAGGACCTGGAGATTCCGCCATGCCGCTGCCATGAACCATACCGGGAAGCCATCCGGCATATCTGCCGGACGGAAGGCTATTCCTTTATAGAACTGATGAGCGGGGCGGGACACGATTGTATGAATTTTAAGAATACGTGTCCCACTGCCATGATTTTTGTGCCGTCCAGGGGCGGTTTGTCCCACCGGAAGGAGGAGTTTACTTCCAGGGAGGACTGCGCCTGCGGGGCCAGGGTGCTGCTGGGACTTTTGCTTGAAACGGCAGGCATTGACGATACCATTGACTGACAAAGGAGATTACTATGGAAAAATTAGAGGAATTTTTTAAGTTAAAAGAAAGGGGAACCAGTGTCAAGATAGAAGTCCTGGCAGGTCTTACCACATTCATGACCATGGCCTACGTGCTGGTGGTCCAGCCCAGCGCCATCATCGGCTTCGGGGATGCCGTATCCTTTACGGACGTCAACGGGCTGGTCATCACCAAAGAGGCCATTGCAGTTACATGTGCTGTTATCAGTGCGCTCATTACCCTGCTCATGGGTTTTTATGCCAACCTGCCCTTTGCGCTGGCAACGGGGATGGGAACCAACTTTATGTTCGGGGCCCTGCTTCAGTCCAACACCCTGTCCTTTGGCTCTATTATGGCCATAACACTGATATCCGGCCTGATTTTTGTGGTGCTCACTATCTTCGGAGTAAGGGATTTGATTGTCAAGGCCATACCTAAGAACATCAAGGTGGCCATCGGATCGGCCATTGGTTTTTACATTGCCTATCTGGGCTTTAAGAATTCAGGCATCGGCACCTTTACCAATGGAATCGGTATGGGAAATTTTAAGGAGCCGGCTGTATTCATTGCCCTGCTGGGACTGATTATCATTGCTATTCTGACCGCCTACAGGGTAAACGGGGCCATCCTTATGGGTATCATTGCCGTCACTGTCATGGGTATTCCCCTGGGCGTGACCACCCTGCCGGACACCTTTGCCAAGATGCCGGATTTTTCCTCCTGGGGCAATATTGTGTTCTGCTTTGATTTTAAGGGACTGTTGTCCTTCCAGGCCATCATCTATGTGTTCATTGCCTTTTGCGGGGACTTTTTCTCCACACTGGGAACCGTGCTGGGCGTGGCCGGAAAGGCGGGTATGCTGGATGAGGACGGCAACATGCCGGGTATCCAGAAACCATTCCTGGTGGACGCCATCGGCACCTGTGTGGGCGCCTGTACCGGAAATACCACCATCACCACCTTTGTGGAATCCACTTCGGGCGTGGAGGCAGGCGGAAGAACCGGCCTGACCAGCATTGTGGTGGCCATTCTTTTTGCGGTCATGGTATTTTTCTCGCCCCTGATTCTGATGATTCCGGATGCAGCCACCGGCCCGGCCCTTATCTTTGTGGGCTTTCTGATGGTATCAGGCATCAGAAACATTGATTTCAGCGACTTCACGGAAGCCTTCGGGCCGTTTGTCATGATTATGTTTGTTATTTTCTGCGGAAGCATTGCAGCCGGAATCGCGGCAGGCATCCTGGCGTATATCATTATCAAGACTGCCACGGGTAAGTTTAAGGAGCTGCATCCGGTCATGTATGTCCTGGCCATTCCGCTGGTTATGTATTTTGTGTTCAAATAACAGGATTTACAAATAAAAGAAGGGAAAGACAGAGATGAAAATACAGCCAAGAGATAAGAGGGCCCTGCTCAGGGCGGCTCTGGGAGAGATAAAAAGTGATTTGGCCATCAAAAATGTGCAGTTGGTCAATGTCATTACAGGGGAAATTTATCCGGCCAGCGTATATGTATATGACGGCTTCATTGCCCATGTGGAATATAAGGCGCCGGGCGGGGAAGAACAGTTCGCGAAAGAGGTGGTGGACGGCCAGGGTAAGTACCTGATTCCGGGCCTGATAGACGCTCATGAGCACATTGAGAGCTCCATGATGACGCCCAGGAATTTCGCAAAGGCAGTGATTCCAAAGGGAACCACCACTGTTATCACGGACCCCCATGAGATTGGAAATGTGTGGGGTGTTGCGGGCGTGCGCTATATGCACGAAGCTTCAGAGGGACTTCCCATGCGCCAGCTCATAGATATACCCAGCTGTGTGCCTGCCGTGCCCGGGCTGGAGCACGCAGGCGCTGAGTTCGGGCCGGCGGAGATTGAGGAGCTGGCAGAGCTTGAGCGCGTGGTGGGACTGGCGGAGGTTATGGATTACCTGGACGTGATTCATGGCGGAGACCGCATGATGGATATTATCAGAACGGCAGAGGACCACGGATTGTACCTTCAGGGCCACGCCCCCTTTGTGGAGGGCAGGATGCTGTCCGCTTATCTGTGCGGCGGCCCGGATACCTGCCATGAATCCAGGACAGCGGAGGAAGCAAGGGAAAAGATGAGAAGCGGCATGAGGGTGGATGCCAGGGACAGCTCCATCACCAAGAATGTGGAGGCCATATGGAGCGGGGTTAAGGATTTCCGTTTCTTTGACAATTTCTGCCTATGCACCGATGACAGGGAGGCGGATGATATCCTCCGCAACGGCCATATCAATGATGTGGTCAGGGCGGCCATAAGATACGGCATGGAGCCGGTGGCGGCCATCAAGAGCGCCACCCTGAATTCAGCCAGGGAAGCCGGACTGCAGAACCTGGGCGCCATTGCGCCGGGATATGCGGCCGACATGCTGCTGGCAGATGATTTGAGGGAACTGACGCCCAGCCATGTGTTCTATGGAGGAAGGCTGGTGGCACAGGATGGAAGGCTGCTGGCTGATATTGAGGACAAATCCTATCCGCTGGAGTCAGCCAACTCTGTCCACATAAGGCCGCTGACTGCGGAGGATTTCACCATCCATCCTCCGGTATCCCAGGGAGCGGTCAGGGTCAATCTGATGAAATACTATGACATGAACCTATCCACAACGGATATTGTGTGTGAGGAAGTTCCGGTAAAGGACGGCAGAATTGATATAAACGGTGATGAGGACCTGAAATTTGTGGCCGTGGTCAACCGGTATAAGGGCAATGACAACATAGCCCTGGGCCTGGTCAGGGGCTTTGGCACAAAGACAGGCGCCCTGGCGTCCACGGTATCCCATGACAGCCATAACCTGACCATTGTGTATGATGACCCGGAGGAGGCGCTTATGGCAGCAGAGGAGCTGGCCAGGACAGGAGGCGGCATGTGCGCAGTGAAGGAGAAGAAGGTCCTTCATACCCTGGCCCTTCCGCTGGCAGGCCTTATGTCCCTTAAACCGGCAGAGGAGCTGGCAGAGGACAGCGCTGCGATGAAGGATGCCAACCGGGCCCTGGGCCTGACCAACATGGAAAATCCCCTGCTGCGCATTGTGACCCTGGCCCTTCCGGTTATACCCGATGCAAAGATGTCGGATATGGGATTGGTGCAGGTGACTGCAAAACGGATTGTGCCGCTGTTTCCGGAATAAAACAGGATTCTATAATTAAGAGAGAAATAGTGAAAAGTAATCTAAAAACTTGCTCCTGCAATTACGGTATGATAAAATAAGAATAACGTTTTGAAATATTTGTACAAGACATATACTTACCAGTTTGTTGTTTGTCGAGGCCGGATTTTATGAATGTAGTCCAACTTAGCATTCTCAATCCGGTCTTGCTATTGTACAAATTGGTACAGCTACCAGCACTTTTTACACACAAGTTAAACTGATGGAATATTTCGTTAAAGTGTTAATGATATATAACACATATAAGTGACCGGGGCAGGTCTACAAATGTTCATAATTAGGAGGTAATATGCAGAAGTTTTTATTAGACCATATAAAATCGTTTGAATATTCAGGGAAGATAGAGATTAAACCAATCACGATATTTGTGGGAAAAAACAGCAGTGGAAAAAGCAGCCTTCTTCGTTTCCCTGTTGTGTTGGCACAGACTTTTAGGGAAGATGCTATAACGCCGTTATTATTATTTGGTAATATGATTGATTATGGAAACTATGATGATGTGGCATATAGACATGAAAGTAGTCCTCTGGGTTTTGGGATATCTTTTGGACGAGAACTGTCACGATTTGTGAATATGGAGTTAAGAAGTACCGTAGATGAATTTTCTCTGATGAAACATTTGGCAAATATGAATGCAGATGTGCAGGTGTATATAGCGAAACCTTCCAAGAAGCTGGAGGTTGAGAAGACAGAACTGCATTTAAATGGAGAAAAGGTGTTTACCCTAAGCCGGCATTCTGTCAACAGCTATACGTTCGTTATTCATAAGCTCTACAATCAGGATGGAAAAATATGGGAAAATGGTGAGAGGGAATGCGAGGTTAAAGATACACTATTTAATAAGTTTATTCCCCTTCTTGATGTAGAAAGTATAGTGAATCAACTATGTGCAGATATGGTTAGAAAAAATAGTAAACCGTTACCTGAATTCAGGTATTCATATACAATTGGTGATTATATAGAACATAATATTTATAAGAAAAATAAAATGGAATATAGAAGTATTTATGATACTGTTTTAATTATTTCAGCCTATTATAGGGCGATTAGAAGACAATTAGCGAGTGAGGCAGCTGGATTAGCATATATTGGTCCGTTTAGGGAAAATCCCAAACGTATATATCGGGATTCAGAGAGCAGTTATGATGATGTCGGTGTAAATGGTGAAAATACTAGCATGTTGCTTAGACAGGCAGCACAGGGGAATAGAAAGTTGTTAGAAGATGTATCTGACTGGCTGCAGGATGCCATGGGATACAAATTGGCTATCAAGGATATGGAGAATGGGCTGTATAGTTTAGTGGTTCAGGGAAATGAAGAGACGGATAATATTATGGATGTAGGATATGGAATATCCCAGGTCCTACCAATAGTGACGCAGTTGTTAAACATTGGTAGGAATAACAGAAGGATGCAAGTGGGACATTCATTGGTTCAGAAAACTGTGATTTTTGAGCAGCCTGAGATTCATTTGCATCCTGCGGCACAGGCGCAGTTGGCAGATTTGTTTGTTGAATGTATCAATCATAAAAAAGGTGAAATTAATAGGGTATTGATTGAGACACACAGTGAACACTTGATTAGAAAACTTCAAGTGTTGGTTGCAGATCCAGATGTTCCGATTTTAAGTGATCAAGTGGCTATATATTATGTTGATAAGGATAAGATGGGAAATTCCTATATTGATAAAATGGAGTTATGTAATAATGGACAATTCAAAAAACCGTGGCCTTCTGGTTTTTTTGATAAAAATTATGAATTAACGCGTCTTTTAATGAAAGCAAATCAAAAGGTGGCTTTTCAGGAGAATAAGTATGATTGATATTATATTGTGTTACAGTATTTTGGAAAAGTGTGGGTATTTAGATGCATTTTATTCTGATTCTGGCACAATTCAGATGGTGCTTAGATTGCGGCAGCATAGAATGGTGCTGACTGAGGCGCTTATGGATTATTATGATGAATATTTTCAGAATAAGGCACCTCAGTGGCAAGAATGGTATAGGAATTTTTGTGCTGATATTTTATATACAGAGGAACGGGCTGTAATGGTAACACCAAAAAGAAACGGTAAATTAGTTACTGAAAATCCATATTATAATGAACTAGTGACACTAAGCAGAGAGACTGCTGATAAAATCCTTCTTATGGAACCTAAAGATAAGATTAAGAAATCTATTATTGATAAATGGGGTATCACAGTTCTTGATAGTTCAGATATAAAAGATGATAGAGGCTCTAACATATTTTCTATGTATACTTTACCTGTAAATGGTAAACATATTGAAGAAGGTCAGGATAGTGATGCAATAGCAAAATGGTTTGGACGTTTTTTGATTACAGAGAGTTATCTGCAAATTTTTGATAACTATCTATTAACTAAAGATGGAATAAACTATTTAAGAAAGTATATACTTAAATACATAAAAGACGGAAGTGAAATTGAAATTTATTCGAAAGTAAGTGAATCCTTTTCAGAACAAATGGTTAAAGAAGAGTTTTCAAAAAATTATTACAGTAAATGGAAGTTTACTATTTATAACGTTAAATCGGTAAAATATCAACATGCAAGGTCTATTCAGGGAAGTAGATATATCATACAGGTGGAACGGGGATTATCAGTGTTTGGAAGAGACGGCCATACATTCCAAACAATAGTTAATATTTATAATAATGAAAATAAGTCCAGAATAATCTTAAAAGAATCGCAGTTAAAACAAATTGTTTAGTAAAACATTTTTATATAATTAGGGGGAGATAATATTGAGGATTAAAACACCATATAGGGTTAAATGTAAATTATGCGGCTTTGTTATCCCTCTTAATATGGATTTAGAATGTGTAAGCTCATACGAACGAAATATGGGACCTGAATTGGAGTATGTAGCGATATTTGAAAGCCCATGTCCTCAATGTGGTGAGGATATAATGATTAAAGTAAATACATGGGAATATCCTGAAGGGGAGCTTAATAACTATAGTGTAATTATGGAAGGGGCTATGGAAATAGAGAAGCCACAGTTCATAATGCATGATTGAATGATGGAAATATACAGATAAAAAGGGGGTTGGAAGTGCTGTTCAGGCACACTCCAGCCTCCTTTTATTAACTTATGTATGCGACATGGTTCCCAGGCAGGGGCTTAAGGTGGCCACCGGCCGCCTTCCGTTTCCCCGGTCCTCCCTGGATATCTCTGTTTTCAGGTTCTTCTGGGCGGTTGCCAGCATTAGCTTGATTCGGTTCAGCTGGTTCACTTCGCTGGCCCCGGGGTCATAGTCCACGGCAATGATATTGGACTGGGGATAATTCCGGCGCAGTTCCTTGATAACGCCTTTTCCTACAATGTGATTGGGCAGGCATCCAAAGGGCTGGGTACAGATAATGTTGTTTACGCCGCTGTGAATCAGCTCCAGCATCTCGCCGGTCAGGAACCATCCCTCGCCGGTCTGGTTGCCCAGGGATACAAAGCCCTTGGCCATCTGGGCCAGTTCATTGATGGCTGACGGAGGCGTGAAATGCACGCTGGCTGTCAGCTCCTTTCGGGCTGTCCTGCGGAAGTACTCTAACAGGGCAATTCCGGCGTTGCACAGCCTGGCTGTGGATTTCTTTGAGCCCAGGTGTTCGGCCTTGAAATTGCTGTTATAGAAGGAGTACAGCAGGAAATCCATCAAGTCGGGCATCACTGCCTCGGCGCCCTCGGATTCCAGCAGCTCCACAATGTGGTTGTTGGCCAGAGGTGAGAATTTCACCAGGATTTCCCCTACAATGCCCACCTTCGGCTTCTTTACATCCAGCCTTGGAAGGGCGTCAAAGTCCCGGATGATTCCCTTTATATTGCGTCCGAATTCCACCATGGCGGCATTCCTCTTGGACAGGGAGGCAATGCAGCGGGCCTTCCATTTTTCATGCAGTGCATTGGCGCTGCCTTGTTCCGCCTCATAGGGCCGGGTGGCATAGAGCACCCGCATGAAGATATCGCCGTACACAATGGCCTGCATGGCCTTTGTCAGCAGGGGCACGGTGAAGGTGAAGCCGGGGTTGGTTTCCATGCCGTTGGCATTGACGGAGATAACCGGTATCTGGGGCATTCCCGCCTTTTCCAGGGCCCTGCGGATGAAGCCGATGTAGTTGGAAGCACGGCAGCCGCCGCCGGTCTGGCTCATGAGGACAGCTGTGTGGTCCAGGTCGTACCTGCCTGAAAGCAGGGCGTCCATGATTTGTCCGATGACAATGAGGGACGGATAGCAGGCGTCGTTATTTACATATTGGAGTCCCACATCCACGGCGTTGCGGTTGTGGTTCTGCAGTACTTCAATCTTATAACCAAAGGAGCGGATGGCCGGCTCCAGAAGGTCAAAATGGATGGGAGACATCTGGGGGCAGAGAAGGGTATAATCCTTTTTCATCTCCTTGGTGAACATTACCCGGTGGTAAGCGCTGGACACCACCTTGCGCTCAAAATGTCTCTGGTCCCGGACCTTTAAGGCTGCAATCAGGGAACGGATTCGTATCCTGGCTGCCCCCAGGTTATTGACCTCGTCAATCTTCAGTACCGTATAAATCTTGCCGGAATGGGTCAGGATATCAGCCACCTGGTCGGTGGTCACTGCGTCCAGTCCGCATCCAAAGGAGTTAAGCTGAATCAAATCCAGGTTATCCTGGGTCTTCACAAAGCTGGCTGCCGCGTAGAGACGGGAGTGGTACATCCACTGGTCCGTCACCACCAGAGGCCGTTCCACCCTTCCCAGGTGGGATACGGAGTCCTCGGTGAGTACAGCGAATCCATAGGAGGTAATCAGCTCCGGTATGCCGTGGTGAATCTCAGGGTCCACATGGTAGGGCCTGCCGGCCAGGACAATCCCCCTTTTTCCATGTTCCTTCATCCAGGCCAGGGTTTCCTCCCCCTTTTTCATCAGGTCGTCACGGGAGGCGGTCAGCTCCTGCCAGGCGGCATGGGATGCCATCCTGACCTCGGCAGCCGGAATCTGGAATGTTCCGGAAAATTCCTTTACAAGGGCATCGGTGAGAATATCCTCATTGGTAAATGCCATGAAGGGGTTCATGAAATGCACGTTTTCCTCGGCCAGGGCCTCCACGTTATTCTTAATGTTCTCCGCATAGGAGGTGACCATGGGGCAGTTGTAGTGGTTGCCGGCGTCCGGGCTTTCATTGCGCTCATAAGGGATACAGGGGTAGAAGATGAACTTCACGCCCTGCTTGATGAGCCAGGTTACGTGTCCGTGCACCAGCTTGGCAGGATAACACTCGGATTCACTGGGAATGGATTCGATTCCCAGCTCATAGAGCTGCCTGGTGGACTGGGGGGACAGCACTACATGGTAGCGCAGCTTTTTAAAGAACACAGCCCAGAAGGGGAAGTTCTCGTACATGTTAAGCACCCTCGGAATGCCCACAGAACCGCGGTCCGCCTGGTCCAGGGGCAGGGATTCGTAGTCAAACATCCTGTGATACTTGTAATCGAAGAGGTTGGGTATCTCCTTTTTGGCTTTTTCAAGGCCGAGTCCTCGTTCGCAGCGGTTGCCTGAGATAAAGCGGCGTCCGCTTCCGAACTGGTTGATGGTCAGCACACAGTGGTTGTTGCAGCCCCTGCAGCGTGTCATGGAGGTGCTGTACTTAAGAGCGATGATTTTTTCAAGGGAGAGCATGGAAGTCTCCGGTTCATTGGCCATGTGATACCGCTCCCTGGCAATAAGGGCTGCGCCAAAGGCGCCCATGATGCCTGCGATGTCCGGGCGCACTGCCTGGCATCCTGATATTTTTTCAAAGCTTCTGAGCACGGCGTCGTTGTAGAAGGTGCCGCCCTGAACCACCACGTGGTTCCCAAGGTCGGAAGCGTTTGTAATCTTAATTACCTTAAATAATGCGTTCTTGATAACGGAGTAGGCCAGACCCGCGGAGATGTCTGCCACGGTGGCCCCTTCCTTCTGGGCCTGCTTTACATTGGAATTCATAAACACCGTGCAGCGGGTGCCCAGGTCCGTGGGATTTTCAGCAAACAGGGCTTCCCTGGCAAAATCCTCCACACTGTAGTTCAGACTCCTGGCAAATGTCTCGATGAAGGAGCCGCAGCCGGAGGAGCAGGCCTCGTTGAGCTGTACGCTGTCAACCGTGCCGTCCTTAATCTTGATGCATTTCATGTCCTGTCCGCCGATGTCCAGGATACAGTCCACATCCGGCTCAAAGAAGGCGGCGGCATAGTAGTGGGAGATGGTTTCAACCTCGCCCTCATCCAGCATCAGCGCTGCCTTTAACAGGGCTTCGCCGTAACCCGTGGAGCAGGAGTAGGCAATGCGGGCGCTTTCAGGCAGCTGGTCCTTTATCTCCCGGATGGCCCGGATGGCAGTGGCCAGGGGGCTTCCGTTGTTATTGTCATAGAAGCGGTACAGCAGGGTGCCGTCCTCGCCTACCAGCGCCGCCTTGGTGGTGGTGGAGCCGGCGTCAATGCCCAGGTAGCAGCACCCCTGGTAGGAGGAAAGGCCGGCGCTCTTTACATGATTGCTGGCATGGCGGG
>ULWX01004041.1_pt1 | contig 11286 bp, 10 predicted proteins | sample 1960851 | NCBI WGS metagenome assembly ULWX01 (sample SAMEA4835826, study PRJEB28245) | human gut metagenome | biome: gut microbiome; material: fecal sample | place: Denmark | collected 2008 | reverse complement strand
AACAAAACCGCCCTTTCGTTTGGAAAAGGCGGGAGGAGTTCAAAACTGTACAAGAACAGCACGCTTATTCGTCCGCAAAGCGGCTTATTTCACGTCATCCTCCCTTGCAGGAGGTTATTATACTTGGTTTCTTGTAAGGAGTTTTGAAGCTCCGCCGCCGGTCTAACCGCTTCCGTCGGCAAAAATGATTATAAAGGCTAAAAGCTATTTTGCAACGCCTTTTTTGCAGATGTCATTCCCCGACTTTTCTCCCTCTTGTCATTCCCGTGCTTCCTCCCCCTAAGTCATCCCCGGGCAAGCGTAGCGCGATCCGGGGATCTCTGGATATTCGGGTCAAGCCCGAATATGACGGAGGAAAGAAAAAGTGCACGGGAATGGCAGAGGAAAGAAAAACAAGCACGGAAATGGCAACAAAAAGAAAAAGGCAAAAACCCTTGAAACGGAATTGGCCAGAATATCAGCGATAAAATATCCACGGCAAGCGGCGTTTGAATTTTTTGCGTTTGGCTGCATCTGCCTGCCGCCACCAGACAATTCTGCCCTCAACGAAAACCAGAAACAGAACACTCAATCCGATTACGGTGCCGAAATTGATAAAAAACGCCGTCAACAGGCTTACGAGCAAAAAAACATAAACGCCCAGCGACAACCTGTCATAAAGATTATGGCGGCCGCGGCGCGACGTATAGCGTAAAATAACGTCCCAGAGTATCCATGCGGCCATCAATCCGGTCATAAAGCCGGCAATGACATTATTTTTCCAACCCAGAATCGCCTCCAAACGGTTAAAACCGGACAAAAACAGATAGGACACCACGGAAAAAGAAATAATTACGGCAACAACTGCCGAAACATTTTCAGCAGACGTTTTCTTTTTTCGCGACGGGAACGTGATTTGATAAACAGCATAACCTTATCCTTTTTTTCAGAATTAAAGGAAATATGCCTAAAATGCAACATTAAAAACTGACAAAAAATTGTACGTCTATTGATTTAACAAATCGGGACACAAAAAAACGCTTCTTGTTTTTTCAACGGGAAGCGTTTTTTGACAGTATATAAACTAAATAATCTACCGACTAATTTTTTATAAATAACAGTCCGGCCGGAACTGAATTTATGGGGAGAGTCTTCCGAAATTTTCCGCACTTGCAATTACGAAAAAAATCAGATGACCAAAGTGCTGCCGTGTCGACTTCTCCGGATGGTTCAGAGCAATGAACACGGAGCAAAATGAGAAAAGCGTGACAGGGAATCAGGCTTTTTTGCAAACATTTATCCGACAACCTAAATGTTTGAAGTCAGGAAATAATGCGGTTGTGAAAATCATCGGTTTAAAAAGGAATCAGAACAAATAAAGCGATGAAAACAACACGGACAAAAGCTTAAGACAGAAGATAATCTATAATTGTAAAATACTGTCTGTAAGGTATATCATCCGAGTTTAACAAATGGTAAAAATGCGTAAAAAAAATCCCTCCGAAGAGGGATTTTTTCAGCTGTTGGCGGAAATCCACTTCAGATATTCGTCATAGCCTTTGTCAATATGAAACATGACAATTTCCGGCAGTTCATAGTCGTGAAGGCTCAATATCCGTTCCTTAATTTCCGTAAAGTTGGCAGCTTCAGTTTTAATGACCAGCAGAAGCTCCCGTTCTTCGCAGATTTTTCCCTGCCAGCGGTAGACAGACGTCGCCCCGCCAATGACGTTTACACAGGCCGCCAAACCGGCTTCTACCAGGCTGCGCGCTATTTTCAGCCCCTGCTCACGGTCGGCGACCATGGTAAGTATTACGGCCTGCGTCATTTCTTCCGTCCTTTTTTCTTCCTGTCAAAGGCCTCGCCGATAATTGCAAACATCATCGGTACAAACAGCGTGGCCACAAAGGTGGACAGCAGCATGCCGCCAATCATGCCTGTTCCGATGGCATGACGGCTGGCCGCACCGGCGCCCGTAGAAACCGCCAGCGGCAAAACACCGAACGTAAACGCCAGCGAGGTCATGACAATCGGGCGGAAACGAAGCTTGGCCGCCTCAACCGCTGCTTCGGCATAAGAAAGCCCGGCCTCAACCTGCATAACGGCAAATTCGACAATCAAAATGGCGTTTTTGGCAGCCAGACCAATCAGCGTAACCAAGCCGACCTGGAAATAAAGGTCGTTTTCAATACCGCGCAGCCAGACTGCCAGCAAGGCACCCAGCACTGCAAACGGCACCGAAAGCAGAACGACAAAAGGCAAAGACCATTTTTCGTACTGCGCCGACAAAATCAGGAAGATCATTATCAGGCCGAAAGCAAAGGCCTGCGTGCTGGCACCGCCGGCCAGTTTTTCCTGATAAGCCGAACCAATCCAGGACAGGGAGTAGTCGCTGCCCAGAACTTCGTCAGCAACCTCTTCCATGGCGGCAATCGCCTGACCGGAGCTGTAACCGGGCGCAGGGTCGCCCATGATTTTGGCGGCCGGGAAAATGTTGAAACGGTTAACGAGTTCCGGTCCGGTCACGCGCTCAACGCTTATCAGCGTGCTTATCGGAATCAGCTCGCCGGAATTGGACTTGACGTAGACGTAGCGCAAGTCGTCCGGCGTGCGGCGGAAACGGTCTTCCGACTGGAGCGTGACGCGGAAGTTGCGCCCCAGATAAGTGAAGTCGTTGACGTACATGCTGCCGAAAGTCGATTGCAGAACCGAATAAATCGCGTCAATCGAAACATTGAGTATACGCGCCTTTTCGCGGTCCAAATCAATGCGGTACTGCGGCGTGGAAACCGAAAAAGTAGTTTTGACGTTTTGCAGCGCCGGATTTTGCGCGGCAGCCTGGATAAACTCGTTGACCTTGTCCATCAGTTCGGCGGAGGTTTTGCCGGCACGGTTCTGGATATAGCCCTCAAAACCGCCGGTCATGCTCAGCCCCATAATCGGGGGCATGCTGAACGCATAGCCGATGCCTTCCGGGCGGCTCATGCCGATACGCGTAAAGACCTTGGACAATGTATCGGCCGAATTGGCGGCTCACTGACGTTTGTCCCAGTCGGTAAGCGTGATGAAACTGATGCCCGAATAGGTATTCTGCGAAGAAGACAGAATATTGTAGCCGTTAATAGTCAGAATGTCGGCGACGTCCGGATTTTCGGCGACTTCGGCAGAAACGGCATCCGTAAACTTCTCCGTCCGCGGCAGCGACGAAGCCGGCGGCATATCATAGGCCATCAGCAGGTTGCCCATGTCTTCCATCGGCACCAGTCCGCCCGGCACAACCTTGAACAGAGCCAGAATGCACAAAATAACGCCGACAAAACACAAAACGGCAATTTTGCGATAATGCAAAAACAGTTTGACACCGGCCAGATACCATTCGGTTACCTTCTCAAAAAAGACGTTAAACCAGCGGAAAAAACGCGCCGGTTCATGTCCTTCCTTATGCGGTTTGATTATCAGGGCGCAGAGAGACGGTGTCAGTGTCAGCGCTACCAGCGCCGAAATCAGCACCGAGACGGCAATCGTTACCGAGAACTGCTGATACATCACGCCGGTCATGCCGCCGAGAAAAGCAATCGGCAGAAAGACCGAAGACAAAACCAGCGCCACGGCGACAACCGGACCGGAAACCTCCTGCATGGCCTTAACCGCCGCTTCTTTCGGCGAAAGCCCCTCTTCGCTCATCAGACGTTCGACGTTTTCAAGCACGATAATCGCGTCGTCAACGACAATGCCGATGGCCAGAATGAGGCCGAACAAAGTCAGCAGATTGATTGAAAAACCAAGCAGATACATGCCGGCAAAAGCACCGATAATCGACACAGGCACCGCCAGAATCGGAATCAGCGTGGCTCGGAAATTCTGCAAAAACAGGTAAACGACCAGAATAACCAGAACGACAGCTTCAAAAAACGTATGAACCACCTCGTTAATTGAAACGTTGACGAACAATGTCGTATCATACGGAATATCGTAGACAATGCCTTCCGGGAAGCGTTTGGAAAGTTCTTCCATCTTGGACTTGACAAGTTCCGCCGTTTCCAGCGCATTGGCACCCGGCTGCAGATATATTGCAAAGGCGATGCTGTCCTGTCCGTTGAACTTGGAAGCGACGCTGTAATCCTGCGCGCCAAGTTCAATACGCGCCACGTCTTTCAGACGAAGCATGGCGCCGCTGTCGTTGTTGCTTTTAAGAATGATATTGCCGAACTCCTTAGCATCGACCAGACGGCCCTTGGTGTTGACGCTGTAGGTATAAGGCTGATATTCGCCCATCGGCTGCTGGCCGAACTGGCCGGCGGCAAACTGGGAGTTCTGTTCCTGTACGGCGGCTATCACGTCCTGCGGCGTCAGATTATAGTCAGCCAGCTTGTCGGGGCTGAGCCAGATGCGCATCGAATAGTCCTGAGAAGCAAACAGCGAAGCATCGCCGACGCCTCTGATACGTTTGATTTCATCCAGAACATTCAGCAGCGCATAGTTCGAGACATAAACCGTATCATAACGGTCGGAGGTCGAACGCATGGTAACAATCTGCAAGATGGAGTTTGACTTCTGTTTGACGGTCACGCCCTGCTTGACGACTTCGGCCGGCAGTTTGGCGGTGGCGGCCTGAACCTTGTTGTTGACGTCGATGGTCGCCTGATCGGGATCGGTACCGATGTCAAAAACGACGCCGATGGTCAGATAGCCGCTGGAGGTGGCGCTTGAGTACATGTAAATCATGTTCTTGACGCCGTTGACTTCCTGCTCTATCGGTGCGGCGACCGTATCGGCCAAAACCTCGGCCGTGGCGCCGGGATAAGTCGCCGAAATCTGAATTTCGGTCGGAACGATGTCCGGATACTGCTCAACCGGCAGAGCCTGCATTGAAACCAGGCCGGCCAGAACGATAACCAGCGAAATGACCGTCGCAAAAATCGGACGGTTAATGAAAAACTTTGAGAACATGACCGCTCCTATCTGTTAGCCGACGATAAAATCATCGTATTCCGTACGGGTCAGAACCTTGTCGGTATAAACTCCGGCATCGGCCGAGTTTCCGTCGTCTTCCGTTTCAGTAACGTCTTCGTCCGCGGGAATTTCTTCAAGAACAATAACATTTGTTTCTTCGGCCGGTTCTGCTTCTTCTACGGCAAGAACACCGTCATCGACGGTTTCAGGCGCTGCAGCCTTTTCGGTAACGTAAGAACGCACGTTATCCATGGCCGCAGGCGCGTTTTCCGGCACGGGCTTGGTTTCCGCAGGCGCGGTTTCAACCGGAACTTCGGGAACCGGAAGTTCCTTTATTTCGGCTTTGGCCGGCGCTCCCGGGCGAACTTTCATAATACCGTTGACAATAACCGTATCTCCCGGATTCAGCCCCTTGTCGATAATCCAGCTGCCGTCGGGGGTGGTCAAACCGACCTGAACCGGAACCGCTTCGACAATGCCCTGAGAGTTGATGCGGTAAACGACCGAACCGTTCGGCCCCTGCATAACCGCCTCCTGAGGAACGACAATGGCGTCTTTGCGGATAAGGCCTTCAAGAACCAGACGGACAAACTGTCCGGGCACCAGTTTGCTTTCCGGATTGGGAAAAACGGCCCGGAGTTTCAGCGTGCCGGTCGTTTCGTCAATGCTCGGATTGACGAAGTTGATTTCGCCGTCATAACCGTAAGTTTCGCCGCTGCCGTATCTGACTTTGGCGTAAACGGTTTTGGAATGGCGGGGGTTGACAATCAGCCCCTGCTCGACCATGGAACCGAGTTTGAAAATTTCGTTTTCGGAAGCCGAGAAGATAACATAGGCGGGATCAAGCTGAGTAATGGTCGTCATCGGGGTATTGACGGCAATCAGGGAGCCTTCGCTCTGGGTTTCCATGCTGGTAATGCCGCTGATAGGCGCGCGCACCGTGGTATAATTAAGATTGAGCTGCGCCGATTTGACCTTGGCTTCGGCCAGAGCGGTGCTGGCTTTCAGAGCGTCAAGATTTGCCCGCGCCTCGTCGCGCGACTTTTCGCTGACAATGCGTTCCTTAAAGAGTTTGGATATACGTTCCCACTGGGTTTCGGCTGCTTTGAGATTAGCCTCGTTCTGCGAAAGCTCGGCCTTAGCCTGCAAAAGTTCGACCTCAAAAGGTTCGGGATCTATCTGAAACAGCACGTCGCCTTCCCTGACCTTTGAACCTTCGACATAATTGCGCTTGAGCAAGATACCGCCGACACGGGCGCGGACTTCGGTTTCTTTTGAACCCTGGACGCGAGCCGCATATTCAAAGCTCAGCGGAATTTCGTGCGGAACGGCCTTAATGGCCTGTACGACGGGCGCCGAAGAAGACGCCGCGGTTTTCTGCCGGTTTTCCTCATCCTTGCAGGCGGCCAATGTCAAAAAGGCCGCGCCTATAGCCAAAAACTTATATCTGGATAACATGTTTCTTCCCCGAATTATTAAATTTTACATAAAAAAAATACTCTAATTTGAGGAAAATACAATACTAATCCGATTGTGTGGATATGTCTGAATGTTTTAAACCCCGGGCGTTGAAAAAGCAAATCCAGAGACTAGTTTTAACAATGCATAATCTTTCTAGCAAAATCTTATACAATAAAAATTTTCAAGGAGAATTATAATGACTGAAGGTGTACGCTATCCTACTTTTGCTTTTATTACCGGCGGCGTCGGTCAGGCTGACGAGGGCATTCCGCCCCAGCCGTTTGAAACCTTCTGCTATGACTCGGCTCTGATGCAGGCAAAAATCGAAAACTTCAACGTCGTTCCCTATACTTCCGTTCTGCCGAAAGAGCTGTTCGGCAAAATCGTTCCGCTGAACGACCAGATAGTCAAACAGTTTAAGCACGGCGCGGTTCTGGAAGTCATTATGGCCGGCAACGGCGCCAGCCGCGACAACCACAAGGCCATTGCCACCGGTCTGGGCGTCTGCTGGGGCAAGGACAAAAACGGCGAACTCATCGGCGGATGGGCCGCCGAATACGTTGAATATTTCGACACCTTCATCGATGACGAAATTGCCAGAGGCCATGCCGAAATGTGGCTGAACAAATCGCTGCAGCACGAACTTGACATCCGCGGCGTCGAAAAACATTCTGACTTTCAGCTGTGGCACAACTACATCAACATTACCCAGCAGTTCGGCTACAGTCTGACGGCCCTGGGCTTCCTGAACTTCGAACACGCCGAACCGGCCAAAGCGTAGCCTCAGGAAACGCCTTACCGCTAAAAACAAGGCAGAGCAGAAATTTCTCTGCTCCGCCTAATTGTTTAAGAAATGTCCGATAACAATTTGAGGAAAAAACAATGGCTGACAAAATAATCAATCCCGCTGCGGCGTCCTCCGCAGCCTCCGGGAAGCCAAAGTCGGGCCTCGGCGTTCTGGCGCTGGCCAGTATCGTCATCAGCTCGATGATCGGCGGCGGCATCTATTCGCTGCCGCAAAACATGGCCGCCGGAGCTTCTGCCGGAGCCGTCCTTCTGGCATGGGTCATTACCGGGTTCGGCGTCTTTTTCATCGCCAACACCTTTCGTATTCTTTCAACCGTCAAACCGGACCTGACGGCCGGTATTTACATGTACAGCCGCGAAGGCTTCGGACCGTATGTCGGTTTTACCATCGGCTGGTCCTACTGGCTTTGCCAAATCTGCGGCAACGTCGGTTATGCCGTGATTACCATGGACGCCCTCAACTATTTCTTTCCGCCTTATTTTGCGGGCGGAAACAATCTGCTGTCGATTATCGGCGGTTCCGTACTCATCTGGGGGTTCAACTTTCTGGTTCTGCGCGGCATAAAACAGGCGACGGTCATCAACATCATCGGTACGATTGCCAAAATCGTTCCGCTGATTTTGTTCATTCTGATTCTGCTGTTTGTCTTCCAGTTTTCGAAGTTTGACTTTAACTTCTGGGGCGAACAGATTGCCACCAGGGCAAAACTCGGCGGCCTTTCCGCTCAGATTAAGAGTACAATGCTGGTTACGCTGTGGGCCTTTATCGGCATTGAGGGCGCAGTCGTCATGTCTAAGCACGCCTCCAGCCCGAAGGCCGTCGGACGCGCTACGGTACTCGGTTTTCTGGGCTGTCTGATTATCTATATTCTGCTGTCGCTGCTGCCCTTCGGTTATATGACACAAGCCGAACTGGCCGCCATTCCGAATCCCTCGACAGCCGGCGTTTTGGAAAAAATCGTCGGTCCCTGGGGCGCATGGCTGATGAACATCGGCCTGCTGGTTTCGGTTCTGACCAGCTGGCTGGCCTGGACGATGGTTACGGCGCAGATTCCGCAGGCTGCCGCCCAAAACGGCACATTTCCGAAAGAATTTGCCGCCGAGAACGAAAATCAGGCGCCGTCGGTTTCGCTTTGGGTAACCAGCGCGCTGATGCAACTGTTTATTCTGCTGGTTTACTTTTCCAACAACGCATGGAACACCATGCTGAGCATTACCAGCGTTATGGTGCTGCCGGCATATTTCTCAAGCTGCGCCTATTTGTGGAAAGTCTGCGAAGACGGCGAATATCCGAACGGAATTTATATCCGGCGTTCAGCGGCCCTGTTTTCGGCAATCATCGGTTCGATTTATGCCCTGTGGCTGATTTATGCCGCCGGACTGAATTATCTGCTGATGGCCGTTATCTTTATGGCGCTGGGCATTCCGGTTTACATGTGGGCACGGCATCAGGTTGCGCCGAACCAGCGCACGTTCACGACCGGCGAAGCGGTTATCGCCGCCTTTCTCATCGTGATTGCGCTGTGGGCAATCTACGCGCTGTCGCACGGCATTGTAGCCATGAACTAAAGCCTTATTTAAAAATGCGAAGCGGTTCGATGTCTAAAGACAACCGAACCGCTTTTTTTCGCGTTTAACAATTAACGGTTATGAAGCTCACGCAGAAAATCTTCCAGTTCTTCATAATCAATTTTTTTGTCGGCTTTCCAGCAGCAAACCATATTGGCGCCGCAGCCGAACTTACGGATAATTTTCGCTATGGCAAGAACACTGCCGTAATATATCGGTTCAATGTCGCCGTTGCGAAATTTAATAAACACGGGCAAAGACTTTGAGTACTTTACCTTTGTCTGAACAACGCCCGGAACATCCGTGCGATCGTTTACCGTAACCACCAGCATCGTGCCGGCAAAACCTGCACTGTAACCCTTTGTGGTCAGTGCTTCAATTAATTCTACCTGATTCATAACTTAAAATTTTAGGCCAAATTCAGCTGCAAATTCGAGCTGTTTCCGGGTAATTGTGTTAATCTGTTCTTTCTGCATGTCCGGCAGGTGTTTTTTGAGACCGGCCAATAAGTAAACATACTGGCAGATTTCGCGCAAACCCATTTTGCCGTTTTTAATGCGGTAGTGTTTTGCCATATAGGCCGCGGCTTCCTTCACTTCGTCGGAAACATCAAACTCAAGCGGAAGCTGAAAAGTTCCGGCATATTTGACACAGCGGTCATAAATGCTGGCCAGCTCGTGAAACATCATCTGACAATTGCCGACGCGTTTGCCGTTCATCCAACAGCAGGCTTCTTCCAAAGTTTCGTCAATCACATAGTAATAATCCTTTGGTGTTTTTATCATTTCGGGATTATATTCGTGATGATACTTTTGGCTCATTTGCTTTGCCATTTGCCCGGCAATCTGTTTTTTGAACGTCCGTTCCCAGCGCAAGGATAAGCGTTTGGTTACGGCGAAGACAATGTCCCCCGGCTCCTTTACCATTTGGGAAGCCACGTCACGAACATTTTCGCCGCTGTTTTTTCCCCTGTCGAGAATAACAATGTTTTCCATCGGCACGCCCAGGTCGATACAGAACTCGGCGAGGCGCATTCCTTCCGTATAAAAGACAACGTCTTTTTGCTTCAGATGTCTGGAAAGAAGCCCTATGCCGCCGATGCATAAAACCTGCGGGTTTTGGCCTTCAGCAACAGCCTTATGATACAACCATGCCGCATAAACAGCCGATTTCGGGTCATCGTCTATGCAAGCCACATATTTCACACCAGCCAACTTGCCCTCTTTGTCGAAGCAGTCGGTCTTCAAACACAAATTTTCATGAATCAAAGTGGCGTAATGCCAAATCAATTCTCTTTTTTTCTTGTTCATAACTGTATTATTAAAGGGTTTATAAATTCGAAATCAAGAAAAACTGCAGGCATTATGTAAGATAAAAATTAAAAATGTAATACAAAAGCCTACAATTATACTGAAATATGAGAGTCAATGTACCCCTATTTTGGCAAAATTGCAAGCATTTTGTCTAAAAAAATTATAAAAGGTTATTTTCAGCAAAATATTTCCATAGCGGGGCCAAATGCGTGGCCTGTTTTACGGCGCCGGACACAAGAAGTTCCCGCACCTCATCCAGCGTCAGAAGATGAATTCTGACATCTTCGGTTGTGTCCTGATGCACTTTGCCGACCGATTCAACATCTTCGGCCAGAAAACAATGCGTCAGATTGTCCGTGGTTGACGGATTGGCTGAAATGACCATATATTCGCGCCAGCGGCCGCCGCCGAAACCGGTTTCCTCCAACAATTCGCGACGGGCTGCCACTTCCATGTTCCTATCGCTCTTTTCGCTGACGCCGGCGCAGAGTTCATAATCATTTCTTTTAAGTCCCGGACGGTATTGGCTGACAAAGACAAACTTCCTGTCTTTGGTTATTGCCAGCGTGTTGACCCAATCCGGGTATTCGAGAATATAATATTCGGGAACAATTCTTCCGTCCGGAAGCTCATAGCTGTCGCGGCGGACTGTCAGCCACGGACGATTGAACAAATATTCGCTGGAGAGCGTTTTCCATTTATCCTGTTTAAGCATCTGCATCTTAGCCTCCTTATTGCGGAAAGCGTAACAAAGATACTTTTACAAAAGATTAATGCCGTTGATTCTGGACAAAAAATGTGATAAATTGGCGTTATGGTAAATTTTATACGATACTGAAATGAATGAAACCAAACTGCTGAATGACGGCATTGCCGCTCTTGAAAACAAAATCGTGACCGTGCGGGAACTGTGTGAAAAGCAGGTTCTGCTGTTTTATCGCGACGAACTGCGAAGACTTCGCCCCTGTCCGGAAAACGAACAGTTTCAGAGGCCGGGCAAAGGCATTGGCGGCCGCGGCGACAAAATGGTGTTTCAAAAACTGGTCTGCCGCGACAAAGCAGACCGTCCGATTAAGGAAAACGGCTGTCTGAAGACCAAAATCTGCGCCTTTGAAAACATAGAAACTTATGTCGATTTCATTGTCAACGGCAAAACGCCGCAGCGAAAACCACTGGCTTTTTATAATGGCATGACCATGGAAGA
>ULWX01050425.1_pt1 | contig 11298 bp, 10 predicted proteins | sample 1960851 | NCBI WGS metagenome assembly ULWX01 (sample SAMEA4835826, study PRJEB28245) | human gut metagenome | biome: gut microbiome; material: fecal sample | place: Denmark | collected 2008 | reverse complement strand
AGACCAGCGCGCGCAGGCCGGCGTTTTCCCGCGCGGCGGCGGGCGCGTCCTGCACGAGGAAGAGCGCCGCAACGCCGACGGCGGTGATGAGCAGGCCGAAGACGCCGAAGAATTCTTTCCAGCGCCCCTGCTGCGTCATGCCGTCGAACGCGCCGAAGATCACAAGCATCGAGATCAGCGGCAGCACGGCCAGCACGGATTCCACCCGCGCGCGGTTGCTGCGGTCGGTCACGTCCGTGACCCATGCGTTGAAGGCCGCGTCGTTCGCGGTGGAGCCGAACAGCGTCATCACGCAGTCGAGCACGATGACCATCACGGCGGCGACGGTGACGGCGTTGGCGGCGGGGAAGAGCGCGTGGGCATTTTCCACCGTGACGAAGCCGAAGGCCGCCGTGGACAGACCCCAGAGCAGATACCCCGCGCAGAGAAACGCCTTGCGCTTGCCCACGCGGTCCGACCATGCGCCGACGAGCAGCGTGGTCACGGTGGCGACCGCTGCGCTCCACGCGACCATGGCTGCGATGTACGAAGGGTCGGTCGAGATCGTGTTGTACAAAAACACGTTGAAATACATATTTTCGATCGTCCACGCGAACTGACCGGTCAGACCGATCAGCAGCAGGACGGCCCACTTTCGGACGCCGAGCTTCTGTGCCTGCATGGATGCTCCCTGCCTTTCTGAGACCGCCCGGACGGGCGGCGGATGCGCCGGAAAACACGGATTGCGGATGATTTTATCTTACAGGATTTTTGCGGTCTTGTTAAGGCCTTCGGGCAAATTTTCAGCATTTTGAGGAAAAAATTGCAGAAACATTCCCGATGCCGCAAAGATTCCGGAAAAAAGCGTTGCTTCCACTGAATTGCCAACGTTTTTACAAACTTGTTAATATTTAAATTAGTATAAAAACCCGTTTTTCCGCCAAATTTGGTGGACTTGCACGGACGGGTGTGCTAATATATTTGAGTCAAAAAATAGAGAGGTGATGCAAATGCCCTTTAAGTTTCATGGCGGAGTTCATCCCGACTACATGAAGGCGCCGGACGTTCCGGTGACTGTCATTGCACCTCCGCCGCAGGTCGTCATCCCGATGGCACAGCACATCGGCGCGCCCTGCAAGCCGCTGGTCGCAGTGGGCGATTATGTGACGATGGGCCAGAAGATCGGTGAAAATCCGGCTCCTGTTTCCGCCCCGGTTCACGCCACTGTCTCCGGCAAAGTCATTGCCGTGGAGCCGCGTCCGCATCCGCTGGGCGATATGATTCCGGCGATCGTGATCGAGAACGATTACAAGGACACCCCCTGCACCGATCTCGCCCCGCTGACCGAAGCGGAGCTGCAGGATCCGGACGCCATCCTTGACCGGATGCGCGAAGCCGGCATTGTCGGTATGGGCGGCGCCATGTTCCCCACCGCGTTCAAGATCCGCGGCGGCATCGGCAAGGTCGATACCCTCATCATCAACGGCGCAGAATGCGAGCCGTACCTCAACGGCGACCATCTGACCATGATGAACCACCCTGAGGAGCTGCTCAAAGGCATCCAGCTCGCGCGCATTGCGAGCGGCCTCGACAAGGCGTATTACGGCATTGAGAAGAACAAGCAGAACGCGATTGATCTGCTCAACTCCCTCAACCCCGCGCAGTACGGCGTCGAGATCGTGCCGGAAGAGGTCAAGTACCCCCAGGGCGCTGAGAAGATGCAGATCAAGGCCATCACGAACCGTGAGGTCAAGCCCGGCGGCCTGCCGGCGGGCGTGGGCTGCAACGTCATCAGCACCCAGACCGCATACGCCATCTACAAGGCTTGCTACGAGGGCGTGCCCTGCATTGAGCGTATCCTCACCGTTGCCGGCAGCGCCATGGCCGCGCCCGTCAACGCGCAGTGCCGCTTCGGCACTCCGTTCAGCTACATCGTTGAGCAGTGCGGCGGCTTCGTCAAGGAGCCGAAGAAGATCGTCCTCGGCGGCCCGATGATGGGTCTGATCGCCACCAATCTGGAGGCAGTCAACATCAAGGGTACCGCGGGCATCCTGTTCTTCACCGAGGAAGAGGACCGCTCCATCGAGAACCCGACCTGCATCCACTGCGGCAAATGTCTCACCGTTTGCCCGATGAAGCTCCAGCCCCTGTACATGTATAAGTACTTCCAGAAGGGCGACTTCGAGAACATGCAGAAGTACCACATTCTGGACTGCTTCGAGTGCGGCAGCTGCTCGTACAACTGCCCGGGCCGCCTGCCCCTGACGCACTCGTTCAAAACCGCGAAGCTCCTCTTCGCCGCCAAGGCGGCCGAAGAAAAGGCGCGCGCGGAAGCTGCCGCAAAGGAGGCTGAACACAAATGACACCGAAAGAATATACGTTTGACGCTGCCTATCAGCCTCAGGTCCGTGCCAAGAGAGGCACGCAGAACATCATGCTCGACGTCATCATTGCCCTGCTGCCCGCCATCGCGGTCGGCGTGTGGCAGTTTGGCTTCGCGGCGCTGATCCCGGTTGCGACGTCCGTCGCCTCCTGCGTGTTCTTCGAGTGGGCTTACCGCAAGCTGCTGAAGAAGGACAGCTCCATCGGCGACCTGTCCGCCGTCGTCACCGGCCTGCTGCTGGCGATGGTGCTCCCGGCGGGCGCTCCCTGGTGGGTGCCGGTTATCGGCGCGTTCTTTGCCATCGTCATTGTCAAGCAGCTTTACGGCGGCATCGGCAAGAACTTCCTCAACCCGGCGCTGGCCGGCCGTGCGTTCCTGTTCGCGTCCTATGCGACGATCATGACCAAGTGGGTCACTCCCGCGGCGCTCAAGGGCGTTGTGGACGCGACCACGATGGCGACCCCGCTGAGCTACATGAAGGCCGGCGCGGAGCTGCCGGAGTATTACAATTACATGTCGATGTTCCTCGGCAAGATGCCGGGCTGCTTTGGCGAGATCAGCGCGGTTGCGCTGCTCATCGGCGGCCTGTATCTGATCTGCCGCAAGGTCATCACCTGGCACATCCCCGTGTCCTTCATCGGCACGGTCGCGGTGCTGACGCTCCTCTTCGGCCACGAGGGCTATGGCCGTGTGGACTGGATGGTCTGCAACCTGCTGTCCGGCGGTCTGATGCTCGGCGCCATCTTCATGGCGACGGACTACTCCACCAGCCCGGTCACCGCTCCCGGCAGACTGATCTACGGCTTCGGCTGCGGCGCGCTCACGGTGCTCATCCGTGTGTTCGGCGGCTTCCCCGAAGGCGTTTCCTTCGCCATCCTCATCATGAACTGCTGCGCGTGGTTCCTCGATAAGCTGACCCCGCCGCGCCAGTTCGGCGTCACGAAGGAAGACCTCAAGGCGAAGAAGGCCGCTGCAAAGGCCGCGAAGAAAGAGGCAAAGGAGGCTGCTGCAAATGGCTGAGAAGACCGAAAAGAAATCCGGCAATCAGATTGTAAAGCTGGCGCTGGTGCTGCTTGCAGTCGCCGCAATTATGGCGTTCGTTCTGGGCATCGTCAATGAGATCACTAAGGACCGCATTGCCGAGATCGCCGCAGAGAAGACTGCCACGGCATATGCAAACGTCTTGGAAGCGCCCACCTATGATGAGGCGACGGACTTCACGAACGATGAAAACCAGACCATCACGAAGCTCAGCGTCGCCAAGAACGACGCCGGTGAGACGACCGGCTACGTTGCGGAGACCACGTTCTCCGGCGCGCAGGGCATGATTACGATGGTCGTCGGTCTGGACGATACCTACACCTGCACCGGCGTGTATATCACCGCGCATTCCGAGACCTCCGGCCTCGGCGCCAAGGCGGCGGAGACCACCGCAGGCGCGTGGCGCGACAATGTGGTCGGTGCGACCGAGGGTACGGCGCTTGCCAAGGACGGCGGCACGATCGAGGCCATCTCCGGCGCGACCATCACCTCCCGCGCGGTCGTCAACGAGGTGCAGTCCGTGATCGCGGCTGCCAAGTCGCTGGGTTAAAGGAGGCTGAACGATGAACATTAAACAGCAATTCAAGGAAGGTTTGATTACCAACAACCCGGTTCTGGTTCAGCTGATCGGTATGTGCGCCACCATGGCCATCACCACCAGCCTGTTCAACGGCATCGGCATGGGCATCTCCGTTCTGGTGATTCTCACCTGCTGCAACGTCGTTGTCTCCCTGATCCGCAAGGTTATTCCGAACGACATCCGTCTGGCCATCTTCGTGCTGGTCATCGCGGGCTTCGTTACCATCGTCGACCTGCTGCTGCAGGCCTATATCCCCGCGCTGAGCGCATCCCTGGGCGTGTTCATTCCGCTGATCGTCGTCAACTGCATCATCATCGGCCGTGCAGAGGCGTTCTGCCAGAAGAACCCGATCGGCCCGTCCTTCTTCGACGGCATCTTCCAGGGCCTCGGCTACACGCTCGTGCTGATCGCGATGTGCGTGATCCGCGAATTCCTCGGCAAGGGCTCTTTCGGCACCGGCATCTTCCATCTGGTGGACGGTGTGATCGGAACCGGCAACGGCATTCAGATTTTCCCGGCGGAATACGGCGCTCTGGTCATGACGCTGCCGATCGGCGGCTTCATCACCCTCGGCTGCCTGATCGCGCTGATGCAGTATGCGCTGAAGAAATCGGAAAAGAAGAAAGAAAAAGCGCTTGCGGAACAGAAAGAAAAGGAGGCGGCTTAAAGTATGGGTGCGAATACTTCTCTGATTACAATCGCGCTGAGCGCCATCCTCATTAACAACTTCATTTTCTCCCAGTTCCTCGGCTGCTGCCCGTTCCTCGGCTGCTCGTCCAAGATGGACACCGCCGCCGGAATGGGTCTGGCCGTCATCTTCGTCATGGGCCTTGCGTCCGCGATCTGCTGGGTGGTCAATGAATACATCCTCATGCCGCTGGGACTCGGCTTTTTGCAGACCATCGCGTACATTCTGGTCATCGCGGTGCTCGTGCAGTTCGTCGAGATGTTCCTCAAAAAGGCGGTTCCGTCCCTGTATTCCGCGCTCGGCATCTACCTGCCGCTGATCACCACCAACTGCGCGGTGCTCGGCGTCGTGCTGCTCAATACGCAGTACAGCTTCAACTTCCTGCAGAGCGTGGTCTACGGCATCACCGGCGGCATCGGCTTCCTCGTTGCGATCTGCCTGTTTGCAAGCGTGCGCGAAAAGCTGGAGTTTGCCGACTATCCGGAGTGCTTCGAGGGCTTTCCAATCTGTCTCGTCTCTGCCGGCCTGCTGGCGCTTGCGTTCATGGGCTTCTCCGGCATGAAGATCGGCGGTTAAGGAGGGCAAAGATATGGATTTTATGCTGATTGTAAAAGCCGTTGCCGTCCTCGGCATCATGGGCGCCGTGTTTGGCGCAGTCCTCGCATTTGCTGCGAAGATTTTCTACGTGGAAGTCGATCCCAAGCAGGAAGCGGTTCGTGAATGTCTCGCCGGCGCAAACTGCGGCGGCTGTGGCTACCCCGGCTGCGACGGTTATGCCGCTGCGGTCGCGGCTGGCAAGGCGCCGGTCAACTGCTGCGTGGCCGGCGGCGCGGCAGCTGCCGAGAAAATCGCCGCCATCATGGGCGTCGACGCCGGTTCTGAGGAAAAGATGGTCGCGTTCGTGCCCTGCTCCGGCGGGGAGGGCGTCGCGGTCAAGCGCTTCAACTACAAAGGACCCCAGAACTGCCAGGCTGCCATGCTGTTTGGCGGCAAGAGCAACAAGGAGTGCCAGTTCGCGTGCATCGGTCTCGGCAACTGCGCCAAGGCCTGCAAGTTTGATGCAATGCACATTGTCAACGGCGTCGCCAAGGTCGACCGCGACAAGTGCGTCGGCTGCATGGCCTGCGCCGATGCGTGCCCGAAGAAGATCATCAAGAAGGTTCCGTACAGCCAGGCCGTTCTGGTCGGCTGCCGCAATCAGGACAAGGGCGCAGTTACCCGCAAGATCTGCGACGTCGGCTGCATCGGCTGCATGAAGTGCCAGCGCGAGTGCCCGGCGGAGGCCATCAAGATCGAGAACTTCGTCTGCACGATCGACTACGACAAGTGTGTCGGCTGCGGACACTGCTCCGACATCTGCCCGCGCGGCATCCTGCTCTATCAGGCGGACAGCGTGAAAGCAGCGCAATAAGGCGATCCAACCAACTGAAAAAGGCTGAGAACCATGTCCCTCAGCCTTTTTCTTTCCCGTGCCGGGCTTCCGGCATTCGCAGGCCGCCGTGCCGGCGCAAGCGGCGCGCGAAAGCCTGCATCATCAACCGGTATGGATTCACATGAAAGCAACGACCCCCACGCAATGCGTGAAATTGTCTGGAACAAGAACGAGGAGGGAACCGTATATGAAGTGTCCGCGCTGCGGTGGCGAACTGACGCTGGATCATCACCGCAAGTATCCGATCTATATGTGCTATGAATGCGGCTATATTGAAAAGCTTGTAGATGGAGAAAAAAAGAACGTCGAGAGCAACTTCAAGCACCTGAAGAGTCTGAACTTCAACGAGGCTGTAGCATTTTTGCACGAGGGTCTCGGCGTTGACGAGGAGAAGATCGCCGACTGGCTCATTGAAGAAGCAAAGTAATCAAATCATAGATAAAAAACGCCCTGAATGATCAGGGCGTTTTTTGCTGTCCAAATCGGGCTGCGCGCGGGGTCAATTCAAAAAGTCGCGGAGCTTTTTGCTGCGGCTGGGGTGGCGGAGCTTCCGCAGCGCCTTGGCTTCGATCTGGCGGATGCGCTCGCGGGTGACGTTGAACTCCTTGCCGACCTCCTCCAGCGTGCGGGTACGGCCGTCCACGATGCCGAAGCGCAGCTCCAGCACCTTCTTTTCGCGCGGAGTGAGCGTGTCGAGCACCTCCATGAGCTGCTCCTTCAGCAGCGAGAAGCTCGCGGCCTCGCTCGGCTCGGAGGCGTCCTCGTCCGGGATGAAGTCGCCGAGGTGGGAGTCTTCCTCCTCGCCGATCGGCGTTTCGAGCGACACCGGCTCCTGCGCGATCTTCAGAATGTCGCGCACCTTTTCGACCGGCATGTTCATCACGGCGGCAATCTCTTCGGGAGACGGATCGTGCCCCAGCTCCTGCAGGAGCTGGCGCGAGACGCGGATGACCTTGTTGATCGTCTCGACCATGTGCACCGGGATGCGGATGGTGCGCGCCTGATCGGCGATGGCGCGGGTGATGGCCTGCCGGATCCACCACGTGGCATAGGTGGAGAACTTGTAGCCCTTGGTATAGTCGAACTTCTCGACGGCCTTGATGAGGCCGAGATTGCCCTCCTGAATGAGATCGAGAAACAGCATGCCGCGGCCAACGTAGCGCTTGGCAATGCTGACGACGAGACGGAGGTTCGCCTCGGCCATACGGCGTTTGGCGTCCTCGTCGCCCTCGGCCATGCGCTTGGCCAGCTCCTGCTCCTCCTCCGGGGTGAGCAGCGGCACCTTGCCGATCTCCTTGAGATACATGCGCACCGGGTCATCGGTGGAGAACGTGTCCGCCATGGCCTCGGTCTCGGCGATCTCCTCCTCCGTGACCTCCTCGATCTCCTCGATCTCCTCCAGCTCCGGAACCACATCGTCCAGCGGGGGGAGCGCATCGTCGCTGAGGACGTCCACGTTCAGGCTTTCCAGCCGGTCGTAGAATTTTTCCATCTCGTCGGCAGAGAGGTTCATCTCCTCCAGCGCCAGCAGATCCCGACTGGAGAGCTTGCCGGCCTTTTTGCCCTTTTCCAGCAGCTCGTTGAGCTTTTCCTCCGTGTTTTTTTCCGCAGCCGGCTTGTCCGATTCGCCGGCCTGCGTCGCTTCGGCGGCGTCGGCCTCGGCCAGCAGCGCGTCGGCCATGGCCTCGAGCGCGGCAGAGTCGTTCATTTCCGGTTTGTTCTTATTCGGTTCCATCTTTACCACCATACCCTTTTTGTTCTTTGAGTTGATTTGCAAATGCAAGCAAGTCCGGCGCGTCGCGGTCAATGCAGCTTTCCGCCCGGATGATTTTTATGTAGTCGTCCAGCGCCTGCGCCCCGTTTGCGAGCACTTCAGGCTTCTGGATGACGCTGGTCAGCAGACTGGTCTCCTCCGGCGTGAGCACGTCGCCCAGCGCGGCGATGCTGACGGGGCCGCCCGTGCCGCACCGCTCCAGCAGCACGGTGTAGAGGTGCCGCAGCTCCGGCGACGAGAACTGCCCGGCCTTTGGGAGATCCCGCCCCTGAAACAGGCTGGGGTCGAGATACAGCAGCCGGACAACGCCCTCCTCCGCTGCGGCGGAGCGGGGATTCTCATACCGGACGCCGCGCACTGCGGTTTGGAGATTGCGCGCGGGCCGGAGCTGCTCACGCTCCTGACTGCGCCGCGCCTGCGAGAGCTTGCGCTTGCGCTGGCGCGCGACCTCGTCGAGCACCACCGCGTCCGGCACGCCGGTTTTCGAGGCGATGCGCATGGCGTACACCTCGCGCTCCACGCTGCCGGGAAGCTGCGCGATGACCCCGGCGGCCTCCTTTAAAAAGGCGACCTTCTGCTCGTCCACCGCGAGATCGTATTGGTTCTGCACGGACTGCAGCCGGTACTCAATGTGGTTTTCCGACGCTTCGAGCAGGTTGCGGAATGCGTCCGCGCCGAAGGTCTTGATATACTCGTCCGGGTCCTTCGCGCCCTCCATGCGCAGCACGCGCACGCGCAGATCGAGCTTTTCCAGAATGCCGATGGCACGCTGCGCGGCCTTTTGCCCTGCGCCGTCGTTGTCGTACGCGATGACGATCTCGTTTGTGTAGCGAGACAAAAGCCGCGCCTGCTCCGGCGTGAGCGAGGTGCCGAGCGAGGCGACCGCGCTGTCAAACCCCGCCTGGTGCAGGGAGGCTACGTCGATATTACCCTCTGAAAGTATGATATACCCGCTTTTTGACTTTTTAGCCAGATTCAATGCAAACAGATTGTGGCTTTTGCTGAAAACCGGCGTTTCGGGGCTGTTCATATACTTCGGCTCCCCGTCGCCGAGGATGCGGCCGGAAAAGCCGATGACGTTTCCGCGTACGTCGATGACCGGGAACATGAGGCGCCCCCGGAACGTGTCGTATACGCCGGAAGTCTTGCCGCGGCGCACCAACCCCGCATCGAACAGCTCCAGCTCAGAGTAGCCCTTGGCCTTCATCGCCCTGGTGAGACTGTCCCACGTGTCCGGCGCGAAGCCGAGTCCGAAATTCGTCACGGTGCGGCCATTGAGCTGCCGCTTTGCGAGATAGTCCCGCGCGATCTGCCCGCCCGGCGTGCGAAGTTGCTCGTGGAAAAAGCGCGCCGCATCGCGGTTGAGCGCCAAAAGCCGCTCCCGCTTGCGGGAGGCGCCGCCGTCGTCCTGCTCCGGCAGCTTCATCCCCGCGCGGTTGGCCAGAAACTCCACCGCCTCCGGGAAGGAGAGGTTTTCAATCTCCATGATGAAGCCGATGACGCTGCCGCCCTTGCCGCAGCCGAAGCAGTGATAGATCTGCTTGTCCGGCGAGACGGAAAACGACGGCGTCTTTTCACTGTGGAACGGGCACAAGCCGAACAGGTTCGACCCGCTCTTCTTCGTCAGCCGCACGTAGCTGCCGACGACATCGACGATGTCGTTCCGTTCTGCCAGCTCCTGCAAAAACGCTTCCGAAAATGCCACTTTGACGCCCCCTTTCGCGTCGAAGCCGGCGCGTTCCGTTCCGTTTCCGCCGAACGGCGAAAACGCCACATCCACTTCCCGGCTTCTCCTTTTCGCGCCGCAACCACTGCGTTGGGCTGCGCCGCGAGGATGCGGGTGCGTATCGCACCGCGCTACAAGCAACGCACCGTACTAGAATGTCGCAAGCCTTCTCCTCAAAATGCCTGCATTTTGAGGATTATTTGATGCTCCATGCGACGGGAATGTACAGCGCGCTGTAGACCTCCATCGCGTAGCTGTCCGTCATGCCGGAGACATAGTCGCACACGGCGCGCTCCGGGCTTTCTTCTGCCGCGATCTGCTGAAACACCTCCGGCAGCTCCTTTAAATGGTTGACATAATATTCCCATATTCCGCCGAGAATATTCTTCACTTTGCGCTCCTCGCCCTTGGCGACGGGGTTGCGGTACACGTCGGAGTACATGAACGTGTGGAACACGTCCACGGCCTCCTGCATCTCCGGCGACATGGCGAGCACGCCGTTTCCGCTGTGCTCGATCACGTCCGTGAGGATGGAGTTGATGCGCACGCTGTTGCGCTCGCCGATGCGCTCGCGCACGATGGCGGGTACGTTCTCCGGCAGCACGATGCCGCCGCGCATGGCGTCGTCGAGATCGTGATTGATGTAGGCGATGCGGTCGGATAGGCGCACCACGTCGGCCTCCAGCGTGCCGCGCGGCTGGCCGGTGGTGTGATTGAGGATGCCGGTGCGCGTCTCCTCGCAGAGGTTCAGGCCGCGCCCGTCGCGCTCCAGCCGGTCCACGACGCGCAGGCTCTGCTCATAGTGGCGAAAGCCGGGCGCGTAGATTTCGTTGAGTGCGCGCTCGCCCGCGTGGCCGAACGGCGTGTGGCCGAGATCGTGGCCGAGGGAGATGGCCTCGGTGAGATCCTCATTCAGCTCCAGCGCGCGGGCAATGGTGCGCGCAATGCGCGCGACCTCCAGCGTGTGGGTCAGGCGCGTGCGGTAATGGTCGCCCTCCGGCTGGAGGAAGACCTGCGTTTTGTGCTTCAGGCGGCGGAAGGATTTTGAGTGCGTGATGCGGTCAATGTCGCGCTGGAAGCAGGTGCGGATCTCGCATGGGGCTTCCGGCTGCCGGCGGCCTTTGGAGTCGGCGGACAATACGCCGTACGAGCCGATGAACAGACGCTCGGCGGCTTCGCGTTTTTCTCTCGGACAGGTCACGATCTTCACTTCCGTTTCCGTAAAAATCAGGGTATTGCAAACCCCTGCAATACCCTAATACGACATTCCCGGTTATTTCCCTTTTTCTTTTTGAAAAAAATTTTGATTTTTTTCAGCGAACCGGCACGGCGCGCAGCGCCTCGCCCGTCACGGTGACTTCCACTGCGCCCGCAGAGAGGTCGCGCACCTGCACCCGGAACGGCTCTGCGCATTCCTCCGGCAGCAGTGCACGGAGGACAACGTCCGCGCCGTATTCGAGGTCGGACACGACGCCGTCCGCCGCCGCGACGGCGGCTTTCACCCGCTCCAGCAGGGCGTAGGAGCACGGAAGCTCAACGCTCACCCACCGGCGCACGGCGGATACCCCCGCCGCGTCCAGCGCGTCCTTCGCGCTTTTGGTGTAGGCGCGCAGCAGGCCGCCCGTGCCGAGCAGGATGCCGCCGAAATACCGCGTGACCACGCACACGGCGTTCGTCACGCCCGCACGGCGGAAC
>ULWX01032725.1_pt1 | contig 11530 bp, 6 predicted proteins | sample 1960851 | NCBI WGS metagenome assembly ULWX01 (sample SAMEA4835826, study PRJEB28245) | human gut metagenome | biome: gut microbiome; material: fecal sample | place: Denmark | collected 2008 | reverse complement strand
CCGTGGCGGCCTTGTCGATGGCCGTCAGCGAGCGCAGCAGGGGCACTTTGTAGTCGAGCGCCTCGCCCGTGTAGGCGATGAAGACGGTGGGGATACAGAGCGTCGTGTCGACGATGAAGGCGGGCGACGTGGGGTCCCAGGCCGAGTAGCCGCGGGCCTCGAACGTATTGCGGATGCCGCCGTTGGGGAACGACGAGGCGTCGGGCTCCTGCTGCACGAGCAGCTTGCCGGAGAACTCCTCCAGCACGCCGCCCTGACCGTCCGGCTCGGCAAAGGCGTCGTGTTTCTCGGCCGTACCGCCCGGCAGGGGTTGAAACCAGTGGGTATAGTGGTCCGCACCGTGCTCCAGCGCCCACTGGCGCATACCCGCCGCGATGCTGTCGGCAACTTCGCGCGTAAGCGGCGTGCGTTTTTCCATCGTGTCGAGCAGGGCCGCATAGGTGCGCTTGTCGAGATACTTCCGCATGGCCGCACGTCCGAATACCTTTTTTCCGAAGTAGTCCGACGGGCGTCCCTCGGGAACTTTCACCTCGACGGCCGTGTGATTTATGGCCGCATCGACCATCTTGAATCTGAGTAATGATGACATATACCTGACTGATTAAGGGTTTAGTGTTCGTAGAAAAAACCGCGCGGGGAAGGACCCGATAATTGCAAACTAAAACCTAACCTGAAATTCAACCGGACAACTGCCTCCCGGCAGGACCTGCCGACCTAACTAACCCGGGGCCGCTCCCCCGCTGCGGTACATCTTTCGTTCCGGCTACAAATGTACGAATTATTCCGTTACGTTGTTTTTACGAAATCACCGTTTTTTCAAAAAACAGCTGTTTTTTTCATCATTTTCCCGAAAAAACAACCATTTTTCGCCACACACACCCGAAATTTTCAGTCATTTCCCGAAAAACAGCCTCATTTTTCACGAAAAATCCCCAAAATGCATTTTCCCGTTTTCCTAAAAATAAGCAGAAATAAAGACCATTTTTCAACCATTAAACCACACCGAAGACAGCATCCGCGCCGGGCCGTCCGGAAATGCGGCGGGCGGCGAAATCCGGAAAAATTCCGCCGCACTGTTATTTTCGTAACAATTTCTTGTTACAATTCGGTAATTAATTTGTAACTTTACGTGCAATTTTGAAACAGAACGAAACTACACACATACTAATCTCTAAATAGTCATGGCAAATACCAAACGTGAAAAGCTGTTCACCGAGTTCCCGCCGGTCCCGACCGAAAAGTGGGAAGAGGTGATTACAGCCGACCTGAAAGGAGCCGATTACGAGCGCAAGCTGGTGTGGCGTACGGGAGAAGGATTCAACGTCCGCCCCTACTACCGCGCCGAAAACCTCGAAGGCATCCGTTTTCTGGGCTCGCAGGCAGGCGAGTTCCCGTATGTCAGAGGTACGCGCAGCCACAACCGCTGGCGCGTGCATCAGACCGTCGAGGTAAAATGTCCCAGGGAGGCCAACGCCGAGGCGCTGAAACTCCTCAACTCGGGCGTCGATTCATTGGGCTTCTCGATCGCGAAGGAAGGCTTCACGGCCGAAGAACTCGATCAGCTGCTCGCCGGAATCTCGATCCCGGCCATCGAAATGGTCTTCTGCGGCGCGCAGACGGGCAGCATCGCCGAACTGGTGATCGCCAAGCTCGAAAAGGAAGGCACTGCCTCCGAGGCGCACGTGGCCTTCTCGATCGACCCGCTGGTCAAGGGACTGTCGCAGAAAGGCGACTTCTGCTCGCCCAACGGCGAAAAGTGCTTCGCGAAGATCGCCTCGCTGATCGAAAAGACCCGCGAGTACAAGCACATCCGTATCGTGACCGTCTCGGCCAGCATCTTCTCGAACGCCGGATCGACCATCGTCGAGGAGCTGGCGTTCGCCCTCTCGGCCGGTAACGATTACATCGCGCGCCTGACCGACGCCGGCGTGGACGCCGAGCTGGCGGCCCGCAAGCTGCGCTTCTCGTTCTCGGTCACCTCGAACTACTTCCTCGAAATCGCCAAGTTCCGCGCGGCGCGCATGCTGTGGGCCAACATCGTCAAGGGTTACAACCCCTCGAAGAACTGCGCCTGCAAAATGCACATCCACGCCCGCACGGCAGACTGGAACCAGACCGTTTACGATCCCTATGTCAATATGCTCCGCGGCACGACGGAGGCCATGTCGGCCACCATCGCCGGCGTACATTCGCTGGAGGTGACGCCGTTCGACGCCGCGTTCGAAAGCCCCACGGAGTTCTCGAAGCGCATCGCCCGCAACGTCGAACTGCTCCTGAAGCACGAATCGCACTTCGACCAGGTGGTAGACCCCGCAGGCGGCTCGTACTACGTGGAGAACCTCACGCAGTCGATCGCCGCCGAGGCCTGGAAGCTCTTCCTCGAAATCGAGGAGAAGGGCGGCTACGCCGAGGCCTACAAGGCCGGCTTCATCAAGGAGCGCGTGGAGGCTTCGGCCGCCGCCAAGGACAAGGCCATCGCAACGCGCCGCCAGACGCTGCTCGGCGCCAACCAGTTCCCCAACTTCACGGAGGTGGCCCCGAAGGAGATCACCGCCGAAGCCGTCACCCGTCCCGCTGCCGAAGGCAACGTCCTCACGCCCTACCGCGGCGCCATGGCCTTCGAGGCGATGCGCCTGCACGTGGACCGCTCGGGCAAACAGCCCAAGGCGTTCATGCTCACCTGCGGCAACCTGGCGATGGCCCGCGCCCGCGCCCAGTTCTCGTGCAACTTCTTCGCCTGCGCCGGAATCCGCGTGCAGGACAACACCTTCTTCAAGTCGATCGAGGAGGGCGTGAAGGCCGCACTCGAATCGAAAGCCGAGATCGTGGTGGTCTGCGCTTCGGACGACGATTACGCAGAGGCCGCACCGAAGGTGAAGGAGCTGCTCGCCGGCAAAGCCATTCTCGTAGTCGCAGGCGCTCCCGCATGCGCACCCGAACTGGAGGCCCAGGGCATCACGAACTTCATCTCGGTGAAGTCGAACGTCCTGGAGACTCTGAAGTTTTATCTTAAAGAAATGGGCATCTGATCATGAGAGCTAAATTTTCAGAACTGACATACGAAGCAGGCGGGCAGAAGAGCTGCTGCGCCTCGAAAGGCTGCGGACAGGTGGAGCCGTGGCTGACGGCCGAGCGCATCCCCGTCAAGGGCGCCTATACGGCCGAAGACCTCGAAGGCATGGAGCACCTGAACTACGCGGCAGGCATCGCCCCGTTCCTGCGCGGCCCCTACTCGACGATGTACGTGATGCGTCCGTGGACCATCCGTCAGTACGCCGGATTCTCGACCGCCGAGGAGTCCAACGCATTCTACCGCCGCAACCTCGCCGCCGGACAGAAAGGTCTGTCGGTGGCCTTCGACCTGGCAACGCACCGCGGTTACGACGCCGATCACCCGCGCGTGGTGGGCGACGTGGGCAAGGCCGGCGTGTCGATCTGCTCGGTGGAGGACATGAAGGTGCTCTTCAACGGCATTCCGCTCGACCGGATGTCGGTGTCGATGACCATGAACGGCGCCGTGCTGCCGATCCTCGCCTTCTACATCGTGACGGGCCTGGAGCAGGGCTGCACGCTCGACCAGCTGGCCGGTACGATCCAGAACGACATCCTCAAGGAGTTCATGGTGCGCAACACCTATATATATCCGCCCGAGTTCTCGATGCGGATCATCGCCGACATCTTCGAGTACACCTCGAAGAACATGCCCAAGTTCAACTCAATCTCGATTTCGGGTTACCACATGCAGGAGGCGGGCGCCACGAACGACATCGAGCTGGCCTACACGCTGGCCGACGGTCTGGAGTACCTGCGCGCCGGCGTCAACGCAGGCATGTCGATCGACGCCTTCGCACCGCGTCTGTCGTTCTTCTGGGCCATCGGCATGAACCACTTCATGGAGATCGCCAAGATGCGCGCCGCGCGTATGCTGTGGGCCAAGATCGTTAAACAGTTCAACCCCAAGAACCCCAAGTCGCTGGCGCTGCGCACCCACTCGCAGACCTCGGGCTGGTCGCTCACCGAGCAGGACCCGTTCAACAACGTGGCCCGCACGGCCATCGAGGCCATGGGCGCCGCGCTGGGACACACCCAGTCGCTGCACACCAACGCCTTGGACGAGGCGATCGCCCTGCCGACCGACTTCTCGGCGCGTATTGCGCGTAACACGCAGATCTACATTCAGGAGGAGACCAACATCTGCCGCGAGGTCGACCCGTGGGCAGGTTCCTACTACATCGAGACGCTGACCAACGAGATCGCCCATAAAGCCTGGGAGCGCATCGAGGAGGTCGAGAAGCTGGGCGGTATGGCCAAGGCCATCGAGACCGGCATTCCGAAGATGCGCATCGAGGAGGCTTCGGCCCGCAAGCAGGCCCGCATCGACTCCGGCGAGGAGAAGATCATCGGCATCAACGAATACCGTCTGGAGAAGGAGGCCCCGATCGACATTCTTGCCGTGGACAACACGGCCGTGCGCGAGAGCCAGATCAAGCGACTCAAGGAGCTGCGCGCCAACCGCGACGAAGCTGCCGTGAAGAAGGCGCTGGCCGCCATCACCGAGTGCGTGAAGACCAAGCAGGGCAACCTGCTCGAACTGGCCGTCGAGGCCGCCAAGGTCCGCGCCTCGCTGGGCGAAATCTCCGATGCCTGCGAAGTGGTCGTAGGCCGCTACAAAGCTGTTATCCGTTCCATTTCAGGTGTTTACTCTTCAGAAGTGAAAAACGACAAATCCTTCGAGCGCGCCAAGGAGCTGTGCGCCGAATTCGCCAAGAAAGAGGGCCGTCAGCCGCGCGTGATGATCGCCAAGCTCGGCCAGGACGGACACGACCGCGGCGCCAAGGTGGTCGCTACGGGTTATGCCGACATCGGCTTCGACGTCGACATGGGTCCGCTGTTCCAGACTCCGGAGGAGGCCGCCAAGCAGGCCGTCGAAAACGACGTGCACGTAGTCGGCGTATCGTCGCTGGCCGCCGGCCATCTGACGCTCGTGCCGCAGATCATCGCCGAGCTGAAGAAGCTGGGCCGCGAGGACATCATCGTCATCGTCGGCGGCGTGATCCCCGCGCAGGACTACGATGAACTCTACCGCGACGGCGCCGCCGCCATCTTCGGCCCCGGTACGCCGATCGCCACGGCAGCCATCAAGATCCTCGAAATCCTGCTCGCCGAGTAAATTCCCGGCTCCGACAAGAGAAACGCCGCGGTCGCAAGACCGGGGCGTTTTTTGTTCCGGAGCACTTCGGGAGGGACTTTTTTCACCCGCCAAAGACCGGAACGGGAGTTTTTGCATTATCTTTACGACTGAAATACACAAATTCATTCATTCCAACGTTCCATTCGCATGAAGAAAACCCTCATTCTGTTGCTTGCCTGCTGTGCCTGCATCCGGTCGCAGGCGCAGACTCCGGAGGCAGCCGCCGCACCGGAACCCTCCGTAACCCGGACCGACAGCACCCTGACATTCCCCGAACCTGAATTCATCGGCCAGGCATTGGCTATCCGGCCCGACAACAGAACCGAGCAGCTCGTTCAGGAGAGCCTGGCTCCCCGCCACCGTTCGTCCACCGGGCAGAAACTGTTCGGCATCGGAAAGAACCACATCGACGAAATGACGCTGAAAGGCGAGCAGTCCCCCGTCCGGCTCCGGAAGAGCGACGGCATCGCCTTTATCATCCGCGTTCCGGACAACCTGATCGACCCGATGTCGGTGATCAGCGTCTTCCGGTTCAAGGTCAAGAAGAAGATGCGGATCGCCGAATACGCGTCGGTCGGAACCTTCGGCGACCAGCAGCGCAACACGCTGGAACGGCAGCCCTTCACCTCGCGCCGGTTCGGAAGCAGCTCCTACCTCATCATCCTGAAAGGCGTCGAGACCGGAGAATACGGCATCACGGTCGATGCGCTGGGCAGTCTCAACGTTTCGACATTCGGGGTGGACGAATAAACCCGCGTTCCATGACAAACAATCCCCGCAACCTCGGTTGCGGGGATTGTTCTTTCGGCAGCCGGCAATGGGATCACAGGCAGGCCTCCAGAATCCGGCGGGCCATGGCGCCGTCGACGTTCTGCGCCTCGCCGAACCGATCGCCCGCAGCCGTGAAGCGGCGTTCGATCTCGGCGATGGTCTCTTCGCCGATACCCTCCTCCGAAAGGCGTGTCGAGAGGCCCAGCGAACGGAAGAACGCCTCGTTGGCCGCAATCGTACGGTCGATGCGCTCCTCCTCCGAACCGCCGGCAATGCCCCAGATACGCTCGCCGTATTGCAGCAGTTTGCCGCGTTTCTGCTCGCGCAGCACGCGCAGCGTACCGTTGATGACAATGGCCAGCGTCGCGCCGTGCGTCAAGCCGTGCAGCGCCGTCAGCTCGTGGCCGATCATGTGCGTCGCCCAGTCCTGCGTCACGCCCATACGGATCATGTCGTTCAGGGCCAGCGTCGCCGAAAGCATGTATTCCGACATCGTGTCGTAATCGCGCTCGTCCGCCAGCGCTTTGGGAGCGATTTCGACCACCGTATGCAGGATGCCTTCGGCCCAGCGGTCCATCAGCCGCGACTGATGGGGCGTAGTCATATACTGCTCCAGCACATGCACGAAAGTATCCGCAAGTCCGCAGGCTACCTGACGCTTCGGCAGCGAATAGAGCGTCTCGGGATCGAGGATCGAGAAGACCGGATAATCGCCGTAGAAAGCATATTTTTCCTTGGTCTCGTAGCGCGAAATGACCGCCCCGGAGTTCATCTCGGAACCCGTGGCCGACATGGTGAGGACCGTAGCCAGCGGCACGGTCTTGCCGGCCTGCCCCTTGAGCACGATGTCCCATGCATCGCCGTCGTAGAGAAGGCCCGCAGCGATGAGTTTCGTACCGTCGATGACCGACCCGCCGCCGACAGCCAGCAGGAAGTCCACCTTCCGCTCTTTGCCCAGCGCAATGGCTTCGCGCAGGGTCTCGACCGACGGATTCGCCTCGATGCCCCAGAACTCGACCAGGTCGCGGCCTTCGAGTGCGGCGACGACCTGATCGTAGACGCCGTTACGCTTGACGCTTCCGCCGCCGAAGGTCAGCATGATGCGTTTTCCGGCGGGAATGAGCTTCGGCAGACGGGCGATCTGGCCCTTGCCGAAAACCAGTTTGGTCGGATTGTGATAGATGAAGTTGTTCATGGCGAATATTTATTTATCCTATTACGAAGAGAATGAATGACCGGACGGCTCCGAAACCGGATTGCACCTGGTTTGACAGGGCCTCCGGCTGTTAAAAGAGCCGTTACGCCTCTAAAGATACGAAAAAAGCCGGACTGCGCAGAGAATTCTCCGCTAATTTTCAATCTTTGCGGTGAGAGCTGCCGGTTTGTGCTTAAACGAAGCAGAGCGCGGATGGGTGTACCGAAGTACGTCCCATTCGCGCCCTGCAGGAGCAAGTGCAAAGATGCACCGTAAAATCAATCGTTTAGAAGTACTTGCCGCGCAGGTCCTGAATCTTGGCCATCTGCTGGATAGCCGGGATGGCGAACTGCTGGGCCATGCCCTCGGCCATGGCCTGGGCGCGAACTTTCTCGCCTTCGGCGGTCTGCTTGTCGTCGGTCTTGACATCCCCGACCTCGAAGACATAGACGCCCGAAAGTCCCTTCACGGGAGCCGACAGGGCACCCTTCTCGGCCGATGCGATGGCGCCCACCAGACGAGGCTCCATGCCCACGCCGTTCACGTAGAACGAACCGAAAGTCACATCGGAGAAGTCCTCCACCTCCGAGCCGAGACTTGCAGCCTGTTCGGCGAGGGTCGAACCCGAAAGGCTCTTGACGATATAATCGTATTTTTTGTCGCGAAGAAGCTGCGAACGGATCTGGGCCGAAACCTTATTCAGCGGTGCGTACTCATTGTCGTCGATCTCGGTCAGCGTGGCAATCACGTAGTCCTTGCCCACGTTGAAGATCGCCGAAAGGTCGCCCTCCTTCGCTCCGTAGGCCCAGCGGGCCACCTCGCGCGAATCCTCAAGGCCGCGGATCGTACGGTCGCCCTGGGCAATCGCAGCCACGCGGGGCGTCACGGCAGCCGTCGAAGCGGCATCTGCGAATGCGGCGGCCGAACCCTTGGCGTTGACCATGAACGAACCGGCCTGGTTGTGCACGTCGCGGCGCGTGGCGGCCGAAGCCTCCACGGGATAGGTGATCGTAGCCACCTGCACGTGTTTCGAAGGTTTGTCGGCACGGTATACCTGCATCAGCTGGATGGCGTCGCCCGAAGCGATCTTCACGATGTCGCCCTGTCTGGCATTGGCCAAAGCGGCGGCGAACTCGCCCGTGAAGGCCGAGAAAGGCAGCACTCCCACTTCACCGCCGTTGGCGGCCGTAGCGTCGTAAACCGAATAACGGGCAGCGGTCTGCGCGAAATCGCCCCCCTTCTTCAGCACCGTCAGCAGGCTGTCGGCAAGCGCCTCCTGCGCATAGGGCAGCACGATATGACGTACGCCCACCGAGTCGGGAACCATCTTCGAATCGAGCGCGCGGGACATCGTCCACTCGTTGTTCTTCAGCACGGGACCGTACATCTCGCCCGCCATCAGCGCCTTGGCCTCCTCGTCGGAGAGCTGTGCGGCGGAAACGTAGCTGTCGGCGATCTTGCCGTTGCGGTTGGCGCGGACGAAGGTCTTCACCTCCTCGGCGGCGGCGAACTCCCGGCCCACCTCCGTCACGCTCTTCTCAAGCGCCAGCAGGTCGTCGTCCGTGGGGGAGACCTCGAATACGACATACGAAATCGTACGCGACGGGGTCTGCTTGAACTGGTTCTTATGGCTGTTGTAGTAAGCCTTCACATCACCCGACGACACCTTGACGAGCGAATCGGGAACGGCCGAGAACTTCTTGCCGGCCCACTTGCCCGAGAAAGACTTGTTGGCGGCCTCGACACCGCGGGCGACCTCCAGCGAATTGACGTAAACGCCGCCCTTCACCAGTCCGAAGTACTTCTGCACCTCGCGCTCCAGACGGGCCTGCTCGTTGAGCTGCGCCCAGGCATTGGCCGCCTCGGGGTTGGTCTCGGCCTGCGCGAGGAACTGGCTGATGGCAGCCACGCTGTACTCGCCCGTGCGGGGATCGGCGAAAGCATTGTAGAAAGCCTGCGAAGGATGCTGTCCGCTGACCATCGCCAGACGCTCCGGCTCGGTGACGCGAAGTCCCATCCGGTCGAAACCGGGCGTCAGCACGTGCTTGGCGATCAGCGCCTGCCAGGCGGCATTGGCCAGCATGGCCGACTGCTGCTCGTCGCTCTCCGGCATGTTGTTCTGCGACTTGATCGTCTCGTACTGGTCGTAGTACTCCGAATAGTTGATCTTCTCGCCGTCGATCACACCGACACGCGGGTCGTTGCCCGAGAAGCCCATTTCAGTCTTCAGAGAGAGGATGAATGCCAAGAGGGCCAGTGCGATGATGATCGAAAGCACGATGCCGAACTTGGTTCGTAAAGTGTTTAAACTTGCCATATAAATTGTTAATTATTCGTATTGTTTCGAATTATCAGCCAAAGGTAGTAAAATTAATTGTAAAAAGAACAGAATAAAAGTAAAAATATACGCACGCTTCGCCCCCCCTAATCCCCGCCGGGACGGGAATTTACCGGAAAGGCGGCGGAATCCGGCCCACGCTACAATTTCTTCACCCGCGCCAGTTCGATGCGCGAACGCGTCGTACGGAGAATCCGCAATTGCAGGCCGCCGATGAAAACCGTCTCCCCGGCGGTGGGAATACCCTCGTAATTGAAGATGATGAAACCGGCCAGCGTGTCGTATTCCTTGCTCTCCTCGATGCCGAGGTTGTATTTTTCATTCAGGTATTTCACCTCCAGGCGGCACGAGAGAACATACTCGTCGGGGCCGACCTGCTTTTCGGTGAGGTCCGGAATGTCGTGCTCGTCCTCGATCTCGCCGAAAATCTGCTCCAGCACGTCTTCGAGCGAAATGACGCCCGCCGTGCCGCCGAATTCGTCGATCACAACGGCGATGTTCGAACGGTGCTTGATAAAATTCTCCAGCATCAGCTGCAAAGGCATGGTCTCGGGCACGAAATTGACCTCCATCATCACGTCGGCGATCTGCCGGGGCCGCGTGAAAAGGCTTTTCGAATTGACGTAGCCCACGATGTTGTCGATCGACTTGCGCCAGACGAAGATACGCGAATATTTCGAGTCGACGAAACGCGCCGTGAGCTGTTCGATCGAGGTGTCGTCGATGTCCACGGCCTCGACGTCCACACGCGGAACCATGCAGTCCCTGACGCGCAGGTCGGCGAAATCCAGCGCGTTCTGGAAGAGTTTCAGCTCGTTGTCCGGTTCCGAATGCTGCTCCGGGCTGTTCGAGTCGAGCAGCGCCGCAAGGTCCTCGCGGTCGAAACTCGGAGTGATGTTCCGCTCCTCGACGCGGCGGCCCAGAAGGTGCAGAATGCCGTGGGAAAGCAGCGTCGTGAAACGCGCCACCGGATAGAGGACGATGTAGAAAAAATAGATCACCGGCGCCAGCGCGCGGTAATAGAAATTGGGATTGTTCCTGAAAATCGACTTAGGGAGAAACTCGGCGAAGAAGATGATGATGACCGTCGAAACGGCGGTGTCCACGGCGACCGAGCCGCTCCGGGCGAGCTGCTCCCACCCCAGCGAGGCATAGATGCTGCGCAGAAGCAGCGACATCGCCAGCGAATAGACGACCAGTGCGATGTTGTTGCCCACGAGGATCGTGGTGATATACTGCCCCGGATGGCGGGCGAAAACCTCGGCAATCTGGTCGAACATGCGGTTCTGCTTGCGGTCGATCTCCAGCTTGAGACGGTTCTTGCTCGTAAAGGCAATCTCCATCCCCGAGAAAAAAGCCGACAGCAACAGCATTACGACAATCAGGACGACGGTGGTGAGCATCGCTTTCAGTTTTTGAGTTTGGGTTCGACGGAAACCTGCTCCTCCCGGGAGCCGTCCAGCATTTTCAGCGGCCGGCGCTCAACTTCCGCCTCGGGTCTTCCGACCTGCCTTTCAGCCGGTCCGGCGGGAATCTCCCGGGCCGGAGCGGCCACAGGCCCATCAGCGGCCCTCCCGGATTCGGGCGTCCGGACGGCGGACCGGCTGTCGGAGGGCCGGCTGTCGGAGGGTTTCGGAACCGGGCGCACGGACGTGGAATCCGTGGCCGCGGAGTCGGCGCTCTGCTTCATCTCGACCTCCATACGGCCCTTCATGCGGCGAAAACGCCAGTCCTTGAACTCCTCGTCCGATTCGAAACCTTCGCCGATGAAGACATCGCGGCCGTTGTTCTGCACGATCTTCGAATCGACGTTCGAATAGATTTTCTTGGTCCGCGCATTCCAGAACAACTGCTGGGTGTAGAGGGTTTTGCCGTCGGATTTCTCAACGACGACGTTGCCCTTGGCCTCCCACAGTTCGCGGTTCTCGTAATAGATGGCGTAGTTGGCCGTCAGCACGGCGTCCACCGTGGTCAGCGAATCGTTCTGGTAGGTAGTGATCTTCACGCCCTTGCGGAATTCGCGGTAAGGTTCGCG
>ULWX01011750.1_pt1 | contig 11620 bp, 9 predicted proteins | sample 1960851 | NCBI WGS metagenome assembly ULWX01 (sample SAMEA4835826, study PRJEB28245) | human gut metagenome | biome: gut microbiome; material: fecal sample | place: Denmark | collected 2008 | reverse complement strand
CGACGCTCATCTGGGGCACCTCGTTTATCATCATGAAGGACACGCTCGACACTGTGCCGACGCTCTGGCTGCTGGCGTTCCGTTTTACCGGCGCGGCGGTGCTCATGGCGCTGTTCGGCGTCCGGCAGCTCAAAAGGCTCGACCGCGGCTATCTGAAGGGCGGCGTCGTGATGGGCGTATTCCTGTGCGCGGCGTACATTGTGCAGACCTATGGCCTCGTTTATACCACACCGGGGAAAAACGCGTTTTTGACGGCGACCTACTGCGTGCTGGTGCCGTTTCTTTGGTGGTTTTTCAACAAAAAAAAGCCGGACGGTTATAACATCTCCGCCGCGTTAATCTGCTTGATCGGCATGGGCCTCGTGTCGCTGCAGGACGATCTGAGCGTTGGCATCGGTGACGCGCTGACGTGCTGCTGCGGCCTGTTCTACGCGCTGCACATCATCGCCACTGCCAAGGCCGCCGAGGGGCGTAACCCGATTCTGCTCTCCATGATCCAGTTTGCAACGGCGGCTGTGCTCTGCTGGATCGCCGCACCGCTCTCCGGCCCGATGCCGAAGAGCATCTCTGCGGAATCGTGGTACAGCATTGCCTATCTCTGCGTCATGTGTACCGGCGTGTGCTTCCTGCTGCAGACGATCGGGCAGAAATACACGCCGCCCTCCGCTGCGGCAGTCATTCTGACGCTGGAATCCGTATTCGGAACGCTGCTGTCGATCCTGTTCTATCACGAGCGGCTCACGCTGCGCGTGGCCGCCGGTTTTGTGCTGATCTTTGCAGCGGTGCTGATCTCGGAGACGAAGCTGAGCTTTCTCCGGCGCGGGCGCGGGGTGTCGAAAGAATCTATGCCCTGACTTCGGCTGCAGCGTGTTGGGATGATGCCGCGTGCGTCGGACCGGGGTGCCGCAAAGAACGTAAGAACGCAGAAATTGCCCTGTCCGCAATCGGACAGGGCGTTCTGTTATTTACCGTGGCGAAGACGTATGAAACATGGTATAATCATATCAAAATGCGGAAAATCAGAGGCAGGCTATGGGTGTGTTTTGAAAGCGGGTATGGAGATCGTCAAAAATGGAAGAAACCAGTTACTATAAAAGCATAGGAGAAAAGCTCGGTGCGGTCCGGAAAAACAAGGGGATCACGCTTGCCGAGCTGGCGGACGCTTTGGGGAAAAGCATTGCCACCCTTTCCAAGTACGAGAGCGGCGATATCGCAATTTCCTGCGATATGCTGGTGACGCTGTGCGCGCTGTACGGCGTTGATGTGGCAGAAGTGCTCCCTGCGGCGGATGTGGACGAAAAGGCAGATCCGTCAGAATACAGCCCGCTGTTTGTGGATACGCTCTGGGTTTACTGGTGCAAGGGGGCATATGAGGAAATCCATACTTCGGTGCTGCGGTGCGACAATGCGCACATGACCGCCACCATGTATTTCGATGTCAGAGATCTGGATCGGCCGGAAAACGTAGATTTCACGTATACGGGCCGGCTGTCCTACAGCGCATACAGCGTGGATTTCTGCCTGAAAAACGTAAACGCACCGTTTGACATCGTAACGCTGAACTTTCAATCCATTCCGCAGCAAACCGGAGACTACAGGTACATGACGGGACTCCTCGGCGCGCTGACCTTCTTTTATCAGAACATTGCGGCAAAGGCCATCGCATCCCGTGTGCGCATTGACGACCGGGAGGAGTTGGTCCGCATTCTGAAATTGACACAGAATGAATTTGTCACGCTCAAGGCTACAAATTTCTTTACGGTTGGATAAGGGGGCTTGCAATGGATCGTCATTCTTTCTATGTGAATGTTGGCAGCATCCTTAGAGTGAGAAGAAAGGCCGAGGGGCTGACGTTGGATGCGCTTGCGAAAAAAATCAACAAAAGTACGGCGACCCTCTCCAAATATGAAAAAGGCGAAATTGCCATTGCCATGGACGTTTTGGCGGATCTGTGCAGTGTGCTGAATGTGGATCTGTGCATGCTGCTGTCCCATGCGGAGGATAAAAGCCGCAGCTCCGGTACGAACAGATGCCTTGAGCGGAGATGGATCTATTTGTATAAGCATTCTGAGCGCAATCTTCACACGGCCGTGCTGGAATACAACACGAAGACCAGAAACGCAGTGCTTTTCCGAAATGTCCGGGACGTCAATAATTTTTACGACTGCGGCTACATCTACCACGGAAACATTTTCATCAGCGATCACAACATCGACTGCGTCGTCCAGAATACCGCGCCGCCGCGGGAATACATCAAGATCGGTATCCCGACCCTTTCCACAGAGCGTGAGTTTAAGACCGGGCTGATCGTATCCATCAACGAGAACTATCAGAACGTTGTGATCAAGTGCCTGTGCAGCAAAACGCTGATGCAGGACAAGGCCTTTTTGACAGAGCGACTGCAGATCTCCAAGACGGAGATGAAATCCATCCGGGACACCAACTTTTTCGGCGTCTGGTGAGCGGAAAGAGCGCGTGCTTAATCTGCGGCCTCCAGCAGAGCCAGAAGCGCGCTGCAGTCCGCCGCAATGCAGTCCGCGCCGTGGGCGAGCAGAACGTCACGGTCACGGAAGCCCCACGCGACGGAGATGCAGGGGATGCCTGCGTTGCGTGCGGTTTCGATATCCACATCTGAGTCGCCGACATAAACGGTGCTGCCGGCGTCGGCGCCGAGCTGCCGCATTGCGGCAAGGAGCGTGTCGGGCGCGGGCTTGCGGCGCATGCCCGCCCGTTCGCCGACGGCAACCGTCACGCTATCCGGGAAAAAATCGCGATGCAGCGCTTTTACGGCGTCATCCGGCTTGTTCGAGACGATGCCGAGCTGATAACCGCGCGCGGCCAGCGTTTTCAGCAGTTCGGTCACGCCCGGATATGGCGCGGTGCGCACACGGCAGTTCGCCGCATAGTCCACCTTGTAATCGGCGAGCATGGCGCCGAACGTTTCCGGCTTTGCGCCGCCGGACGCCAGTTCCATCAGCCGCTGTGCGCCGTTGCCGACAAAATCGCGCACCTCCGTGCGCGAACGGCAGGGTAGACCGTAGCGCGTCAGCGTACGGTTCACGGCGTCGGTCATATCGTCCAGAGTGTCCAGCAGCGTGCCGTCCAGATCGAAGAGAATAGTTCTGTATTTCATAGGGGAAACGCTCCTTTTTTCGGTCTGCTTTTCGTTATAACGTGTTTTTCCGCTGCTGTCAATCTGAAAAACAACGGTTGACATCTGCACCGGTATGTGCTAATATACCTAGGCGACAAAGTTGATTCGGCTTGGAGAAGTACCCAAGAGGCCGAAGGGGCTCCCCTGCTAAGGGAGTAGGCTGTGATAAGCGGCGCGAGGGTTCAAATCCCTCCTTCTCCGCCAGAGACAGGGCCAGATTCTGGCCCTGTTTTGTTCTATTACGTATATTTGGAGAGTTACCGAAGTGGTCATAACGGGGCGGTCTTGAAAACCGTTAGGCGGCAACGCCACAGGGGTTCGAATCCCTTACTCTCCGCCATGTTTGAAGAAGCCAACTGCATTCCGGTTCCCACGCAAGCGGGAACCGGAATGCAGTTGGCTTCTTCATTTTTTCTGTCGCTACCGCTGCCGGAAGCACATTTCCCTGCAGCAGCCATATCATAATATGAAGCCTGAGACTGTGCAGAAAGGAGCGAGCAGGAAAGATGAGAGATTGCAGAGGAACAGATTCGGCTTTGCGCGATTACGGCCGGGAGCCGTTCGTCGTCAATATAGACCGGCTGACGAAGCAGAATCCCAATTTCCGCACCACGCTGTGGACGGGGGAGCACCTGCAGGTGACCCTGATGCGGATTCCCGCGGGCGGCGATATCGGGCTGGAGCGGCATCCGGGTGTGGATCAGTTTCTCAGAATTGAAAGCGGCAACGCGCTGGTCAGAATGGGAAGCAGCAAAAACAATTTGTGGTATCAGAAGAAAGCGGGCAGCAATGACGCCATTCTGGTTCCGGCCGGCATCTGGCACAATGTGATTAACATTGGAAATGATCCCTTGCTGGTATACTCCATTTACGCGACGCCACAGCACCCGTTTGGAACGGTTCATGCGACAAAAGAACTGGCCGAAGCAGCGGAAAAGCACTGATCCGATGTGCGTCGGGCGTGCGTGGAAACGCATGGTACCGAAGTGGAAAGCGCTTGTGGATACCAAGCGCTTTCCACAGCCGGCGGTCTTCGGCGCCCAAAGAATAAGAGAAACAGAAAATGCGAAAAATAGGCTTGACAAATTCCAAAAGTCTTGTATAATATCATTTGCGCATAGCGGAATTGTGTAATGGTAGCACACCGGACTCTGACTCCGTTTGTGAGGGTTCGAATCCTTCTTCCGCTGCCAGAGAAAGGCTCATCCATTTGGATGGGTCTTTTTCATTTGTATAGAATCTCTATGTTCTTTGGTTTCTTCACAGCTGGTGCGATCTGCTTGCACGATGATTGCTGGCTTTCACCACAAAGCAGCTGCCCCTGCAGGAAAACCGAAAATCCCGCTTTCCATTCTGGAAAAGCTATGCTATAATTGCCTTGCCAAATTCTTTTTAGCTATACGGAGGAGGAAACGAATATGACAATTGCAGAAATTCGCGCACTTGGCCTGATGGAAGAGGCCATTGCAGAACTCAGCGGCGGCGATGACAAGGCTGAGATTGTCCGTGCAAGCTTGATTTGTCCGCTTTGCGGCATGGCGGAGACCGTCTGGTACTGTCCGGCCACGGACAAGCATGTCTGCGTGGATTGCCACTACGTTTGGTGAAAATAATGGGGCTACCCAAAACGGGGCAGCCCTAAAACAACGAAAATAAACGGTAACAGCTCTATGAAATGGTACATAGACGTTTTACACGATCCAGTAACGAGATTTTATACCCATTTTCATACCTGCTTGACAGAAAAAGCCCATCCATTCGGATGAGCTTTTTTGTTGCGCATTCCGATTTGACATGTAAACAGGCGCCCAGCCGACCGGCTGGACGCCTCGCGATATTTGTGGTGTTCAGATCATTTTGTAATCTGGAAAGAGCGGGTGATCGGCGCAGCCTGATAGTTGCCGCCCAGCGTGACGACGGTCACGGTGTAACGACGCGGCTCCGTGGGAGCGGTCGTTGTACTGGAATAGATGCGGAAGCTGCTGGTGATGCCGGAGTAGAGGTAGTGGATGTTGCTCTGATTTATGGAACTGCCTGCTGCGGAATTGAGCGCATCGATCAGACCGCTCAGCAGCGCTCGCAGCTCACCGACGGTCATACCCTCCTGCATCATTTGGGTCAGGGTCTTGCCGTCATTGAATGCGGCGACAATCGTATCGAGAATATTCAGCGCGGCAGAATCTGTGAGACGTGCGGGCAACTGAACGTAAACACATGCGTCGACATTGCTGGTCAGACCGACATAAATCGTGTAAATGTCAATTGCGGGATCGTTGGGATCGAGCGTGACAAAGCCCTCAGGAATTGCCTCGTCCGCATAGATGCTGGTGGAGTGGACGGAGACCTTCACAGTTGCTTTTTTCATGGTAACTGCGCCTTCCACGTCATTTGCCGGACGGTACTCTGCGTTGCCCTTGTAAGTGATGCGCACCTGCTGCCCGCCCGCACCCATCTGGGGATAGGAAACGAGAACAATCCGGCCGCTTTCAATGGAAATCCAGTTGCGTGTTGCGCCAGTGACGCTGTCAACGGCATAGTATTCAAACGTAAAATCGTCGATGGAAGCGTCTGCGGGAAGGGTAGCGGCGCTCCAGTCGATGGCGTTTTGGAACAGATCCTGCTTCATTACTTCGGGTTCCATGTTGTATGTAATTGCTGCGCCCTCTTTGAAAACGATATGGCTTGCAATGCGGTTGTCCGTGACGGTGACCTTGACCGTGGAGGAGCCGGGCTTATATTCCGTGGTGCCGTTCCAGGAGAAACGGATTTTCCACCTGCCGGGACCGAATGCATTTGCGCCGCCCTTATCCAGAGACGACCAGATGTTGCTGACCCCGTCAACACTGATGGGGTTTGCGTCATATTGAATCTTGACGTCGTCGAACGTCTGCTCCGGTTCGGTGGACTCCAGCACGGTGTCGAAGATGGCCTGCTCAACTGCAGCATAGTTGTAGCTCAGATCGTCGTTAAAGACCATGCCGACTTCGTAGGGGCCTTTCTTCAGCGTGTATGCCACATCCGACCGGCCAACCACGTTGACGTCAACCTCGGCAGAGACGGCGGAGTGGGTGTCATCGCCAGCGTAGGAGACGCGGATCTTCTGCGTTCCCTCGGTCATAGCGGGGTAGGTGAATGTGCGCTTGGCGCCTTCCAGAGCCGCCCAATCCTGCACCAGACCGGTTGTAGCAGTCGCTCTGTATTCGATGGACACGTCATCCAGCGTCAGAGCAGGCTCTGTGGCAGCGACGACGTTATCCCAGATCTGCTGGCGCACGGCGTCGTAGTCGACCGTCAGGTCGTCGCCATAGGATAGCTTGACCGACGCGCCGGAATTCAATGTGATGGAAGAGGGATATTTCTCAGCCTTGGTCAGAGTGACTTCTTCTGTTGTTCCGGCCAACCGCACCTGATAGTCGCCGTCGCTACTCGATGAGAGTGCAGAGTGGGTGTAGGTGGAAGTATATACTTTGCCGAAAATGGTTGTAGTGGAATACGATTTAAAACCATCGACAGAGCCCCATGCATCGTTCTTTTGAGTAAATATCGGCCCGTGCAATAGTACTCCCAGTCGAGGGCCTGTGCATCAAAATCTTCGCCCAGACCGGCTTTGTTGGCGACGAGCGCATCAAACAGGATCTGCTTGACCTGCTCTTCACTTGCATCTGCGGGAATGACCGCTGTGCCGCTTTACAGCAAAAAATCAATTAAAATTACTATAATTCCAATAAAAATACAAAATCAGAGCGTATCGAAAATTTTTGGGTATTGGAATTCAATGGAGAACTGGAAGACAGAAAGCGCCCTGAACCGGTTACCGGTTCGGGGCGCTTGGCGTGTGGGGTGATTACTTGCCCAGATAACTTGTCAGAAGCTCCTGCAGAAGCTCGTCCCGGTCGAGACGGCAAATCAGGCTCCGGGCGTTGTTGTAGTTGGTGATGTAGGTTGGGTCCTCGGAGAGAATATAGCCGACCAACTGGTTAATGGGATTGTAGCCTTTGACAACAAGGGAATTGTACACGGAAGAAAGGATTTCTTTCATCTCGGCTTTGTTGTCGATGGCCGTAAATTTTCTGGTGACATCTTCCATGCGTCTGACCTCCCTTTTCTTTGATCTTGTGTTCATTATACCAAAAAACACAAGTCTGTAAAGACAAAATCTTACGATTCACGGAAAAATTTTCACCATATTTTGTGGTCAGCGCATAGAAGCGTTGAACGTTTCCTTCAGCGCGGCGAGTACGGCGCTCATGGTCTCGTCCGCGTGCTCATCCGTCAGCGTCTGATCGTCGGCACGCAGCTCGAGGGAGAACGCGACGCTCTTCATCCCGGCGGGGATGGGCGCGCCGGTGTACACGTCGAACAGCTCACAGCGCTTGAGATGCTGTCCGCCCGCGCCGAGAATACAGGCTTCCAGCTTAGCCACGGGGATGGCCGCGTCGCAGACGACGGCGATGTCGCGCGTGACGGCCGGGAAGCGCGGCAGCGGCACATAGACCGGCGTGGCGCCTCTGGCGTCGAGAATGGCGTCGAGCTTCAGCTCGGCGGTGTACAGCTCTGCGTCCACGCCGTAATTCGCGGCGACGCGCGGATGGATCTGACCGATCACGCCCAGCTCCGTCTCACCGGCGAACACCTTCGCGCAGCGGCCGGGGTGGTAGGACGGATTCGTGCTGTCGGCCTCGAAGAAGAGACCTTCCACGCGCAGCCCGCCGAGGATGCTCTCCACCGCGCCCTTGAGCTTGAAGAAGTTCATGTCGCTGCCGTAAGCGCCGAGACAAAGCATCTTCGGCTCGTCGGCCATTCCGTCTTCCCGTGCGAAGTAGACCTTACCGAGCTCGTAGAGCTTGACGGACTTGTTGCGGTAGTTATAATTGCGCGTCAAAATCTCCAGCATGGAGGGGAGGACGGTCGTGCGCATGATGGAGGTGTCCTCGCCCAAGGGATTCAGGATCTTCATCGAATTGCGCAGCGGGGAATCCGCCGGAAGCGCGATCTTGTCGTAGTACGAGGGGCTGATGAAAGAGTAGGTGATGATCTCGTTGTAGCCCAGTGTGCGGGCGAGACTGCCGAGCCTGCGCTCAGCGTTCTGGCGGTCGGTGTAGCCGCCGCTCGTGGTCTGGCCGCGCATGAGCGTGTTCGGGATGTTGTTGTAGCCATAAAAGCGGGCGACCTCCTCCGCAATGTCGGAGTAATGCTCCACGTCGCCGCGCCAGGAGGGAACGATGATCGTGTCGCCGTCGAGCCCGAAACCGAGCGCCAGAAGGATGCGGCGCATCTCCGCCTCGCTCACGTCGGTGCCGAGCAGGCCGTTGACCTTTTCCGGCTCCAGCTTTACGGTGGTCGGAGTGAACGGCTTCGGTATCACGTCGATGACGCCCTGCATCACCTCGCCGCAGCCGAGCAGCTCCACAAGCTCGCACGCGCGATCCACGGCGGCCATGGTGTTCATGGGGTCAAGCCCCTTTTCAAAGCGGCCGGACGCCTCGGTGCGCATGCCGAGCGCGGTGGCGGTGCGGCGGACGGACGGGCCGTTGAAGTTTGCGCTCTCAAACACGACCATGGCGGTGTCGCCTTCGATCTCGGAGTTCGCGCCGCCCATGACGCCGGCGACGGCGACCGGCTTCTGCTCGTCGCAGATGCACAGCATGCTCGGCGTCAGCTTGCGGGCGTTGCCGTCGAGCGTCTGGATGGTCTCGCCCTCGCGCGCGTTGCGGATGATGATCTGCTTGCCGTCGATGCAGGAGAAATCGAACGCGTGCATCGGCTGGCCGTATTCCAGCATGACATAGTTTGTGATGTCCACGATGTTGTTGATCGGGCGCACGCCGCTGTTGCGCAGACGCTCGCGCATCCACGCCGGGGAGGGCGCGATTTTGACGTTGCGCACCATGCGCGCGGTGTAGCGCGGGCAAAGCTCCGGCGCGTCGATGCGGATGCTGACGTGGTTGGAGATGTCGTCCTCGCAGCCCTTGACCACGGGCGTGTGCAGCTTGAGCGGCTGGTTGAACGTGACGGCGGCCTCGCGGGCGAGACCGATGACGGACAGGCAGTCCGGGCGGTTCGGCGTGATTTCAAACTCGATCACATGGTCGTCCGCACCGATGACGGCGGCGATATCGTCGCCGGGCTGCACGCCATCCTCCTGCATAATCCACAATCCGTCCTCAATGCCGTACGGATAATCGTGCAGGGTCAGACCCAGTTCCTTGAGAGAGCAGATCATGCCGTTGGATTCCTCGCCGCGCAGCACGCCGGCATGGATCTCGACGCCGCTGGGCAGCACGGAGCCATCGAGCGCGATGGGCACCATGTCGCCGACCTTCTGGTTCTGCGCGCCGGTGACGATCTGGATGGGAGCGTCCCGCCCCACGTCCACCTGACAGACCCACATGTGGTCGGAATTCGTGTGGCGCACCATTTCAATAATTCTGCCTGCGACAACGTTCTGAATGCCGTCGTGCAGGTTTTCATACGTCTCAACCTTGGAGCCGGAGAGCGTCATTGCCTCGGAAAATTCCCGATCGCCGGTTGCGGAGCAATCCACAAACTCGTTGAGCCATTTTCTGCTTAAAATCATGTCGTTCTCTCTCCTTTCTCAGAACTGCTGCAGGAAGCGCACGTCGTTTTCGAAGATCAGGCGCAGGTCGCTGATCTTAAACCGGCGCATGGCCAGACGCTCCAGCCCCATGCCGAATGCCCAGCCGGAGTACACGTTCGTGTCGATGCCGCAGCCCTCAAGCACCTTGGGGTGCACCATGCCGGCACCGAGGATCTCGATCCAGCCCTCGCCCTTGCAGGTGGGGCAGCCCTTGCCGCCGCACTTGTGGCACTGCACGTCCATCTCGCACGACGGCTCGGTGAACGGGAAGTGGTGCGGGCGGAAGCGGGTGACGGTGTCCTCGCCGTAGAGCTTTTTCACCACGGTGTTGAGCGTGCCCTTCAGGTCCGCCATCGTGACGCCCTTGTCGATGACCATGCCCTCGATCTGGTGGAACATGGGCGAATGCGTGGCGTCCACCTCGTCCTTGCGGTAGACGCGGCCGGGCGCGACCATGCGGATCGGCAGCGGTTTCGTCTCCATTGCGCGCACCTGAATCGGCGAGGTCTGCGTGCGCAGCAGGATGCTGCTGTCCTCGGTGAGATAGAACGTATCCGACCATTCGCGGGCGGGGTGTCCCTCATCCGTGTTCAGCTTGGTGAAGTTATAATCGGCCTTTTCGATTTCAGGGCCTTCAAGGATCTCAAAGCCCATGCCGATGAAAATTTCCTTGATCTCGTCCAGCACCACGTACATCGGGTGCTTGTGACCGATCTCATTGTGCTCGCCGGGCATCGTCACGTCGAGCGTCTCGGCCTTGAGCCGGCGCTCCATCATGAGATCGCTCAGCGCCTTGCGGCGGGTGTCGATGGCCTCCTCCAGCTCGGCGCGCACCTGATTGGCGAGCTGCCCCATCGCGGGGCGCTCCTCGGCGGAGAGCTTACCCATCTGCTTGAGGATCTTGGTCAGCTCACCCTTCTTTCCGAGGTATTTGACCCGGAGACTTTCGAGCGCTTCCGCGTCCTGCGCCTGCAAAATGGCGTTGACGGAGACTTCCCGAAGCTCCTGCAGCATTTTTTTCATGCGAACAACTCCTTCGTTGATGAATTATAATGTCAGGACCGCAAAAAAAATCCTCTCATCCCGAACACAGGGACGAAAGGCATTCTTCCGCGGTACCACCCGAATTCGGCGCCAGGCGCCGCACTCTTTCTGCTGTAACGGGCAGACCCGCCGGGGATTGGCCGGCGCTCACGGGCGAACGAAGCACGTTTCTCGCAGGGCGCTTTCAGCCGGTGACGCCCCTCTCTGCTGCGGAACCTTGGTGCTATTTTCCCGATCAACGCAATACAATTGTTAACAACGCTATACTTATATCACATTTCTTCGGCGAAATCAATGAAAAAGGTGAATAAAATTTGACGCATGGCGACAGAAAAGTTATAATGGATCATCAACGACATTTGTGTTTTCGGGGGCGAGCGCCATGAACGGCAGCGGACAAGGGGAGTTTTTTCTCCCGAAGCGCCGGCTCGACACGCACAAGGGCGACTATGGCCGCCTGCTCATCATCGGCGGCAGCGTGGGCTATACCGGCGCGCCGACGCTCTGCGCCAGAGCCGCCGTGCGCAGCGGAGCGGGGCTGGTGTATCTGGGTGTTCCGGCGGATATCTACGCCATCACGGCGGTGAAAAACGACGAGGCGATGCCGTTTCCGCTCGCGTGTGAGGACGGGAAGCTCTCCGCCGCAGCGGCGGACGCGATCCTGGAGCGGCTGGCGGCATGCGATGTGTGCGTGATCGGCCCCGGTCTCGGCCGGAGCGACGCGCTGACGGCGCTCGTCCGACACGTGGTGCTGGAGTCCGGAATTCCCATCGTCGCGGATGCGGACGCGCTGTTTGCGCTCGCACAGGACGCGGCGGTGCTGG